>Ga0255431_1086_pt1 | contig 18012 bp, 14 predicted proteins | sample ANMaggSeSYBR02J5_FD_182633 | JGI IMG/M metagenome (GOLD analysis project Ga0255431, IMG submission 182633) | Sediment cell enrichment communities from methane seep in Santa Monica Basin, California, United Staets - ANME aggregate JGI... | ecosystem: Environmental > Aquatic > Marine > Cold seeps >... | reverse complement strand
TTTTGTTCGATTATGTCGAATCTGCTGCTAAAGAAGGTTTAACAACAGAAATTGAACATTAAAATGGCGATATTGTTCATAAGTTCCGTTTTATCAACCAGGTCCCATTAAATGCGTCTAATCAAGTATCCACTTCAAATCTAATGGTAAATTGAAAAAATGCAACTTGAACAAATTAAAAATTACAGCATCATTAGCGTTCATTGTCCAATAACATTTTCGTTACTTTTTGGTTTTTACCATCAAATTTGAAGTGGATACACAGGAATCTTCTCCAAACTACCATACACCGTTTTAACATACTCGTCGTCCTCTAAATTCCAAACTATAGGTAAATACGACCCATAAAAATTTAAATCCTGGCCTACATCCTTATTTCCATGTGTTCTCCTCTGATTGGCTTTTATTTTTCTAAAAAATCCTTCAGAAATGTTATTTGTCCGTTGCATCTTAATATCTTTAGAAGAATCATTCGGATCAATTTTAAAATTAGTCACCAATAGCTTTTCCCAATACTTTTCCAGATGTTTAAGAACAATCTGAATCTCACTTTTTACCGTACCATCGTTTTGCAACTGTTCAGATAATTTCTTTTTAAAGCGCTCAAGATCAGACATCATCTCACAAACATCAGATTCAGAATTACATTCTAAACCGTCACTTAGAGGTACAGACTCCGATTCAATCCTCAAAATTTCACGCAATTCAGTAAACAATTCCCTACCATATTTCATCCCATCATACTCGGATTTTATTTTTTGGTCATCTGCATCCTCTAAAATGCTCTTCAACTCAAACAAAGGCTTATAGACACGTTTCAATTCAGCCATCATCATGACAAGTTTATCAACCATATCTTTAGCAATAACACATCTTTCATACAACGAAACATACGGCATATCGAAAGGAAAACCTAAACCACCGCCTTCCTTAGGATAATTGAGAATCCAGGTAACAATAGCATAGACCATGACAGTTTTGTTGGTATTAAGTTCTATAAGTTCACAATTTACAAACGATTCAAATGTTACATTAACATCATAACCCATATCGCTAATTTCAACAATCAACTGCTCCAAAAGTCTATTAAGGCGTGTTCTGGTTTTCTTTTTAATAAGGACTTTTCTAATCTTACCATATTGCTCTAAAAGAATGTCTTTTCCTACATCTCTAACAAAATGCTGATGACAAATCGTGTCTATGACATCTGGAAATACAATAGAAACTGCTTTCTCCATTCCCTTCCCCATATCTCTTTTTATTGCAAGAGGTTCACCATATTGGCTTTTTATTTCTTGCAGTGAAGGTGTGATTTGTTCTTCCTTTTCACTTTTTATTTTTCGAGAGTCAAGTACCCAGCCATTTACTCCGTTTATTCCAACAAAAATACAATCGCTATCTCCTTCCACTGTTGCATCGATATGTAATATGTAACCGCCCCTTTCTTCAATTACAGATTGGATTTCCAGACAAGCTAATTCATGAACACATTTTGTATAAATTAAAAACCGATCAGTAAGGTTGGTTATACCACCATCTGAGATATGTAATCCGTATTTGATTCGAAGTTCTTCCTGTACTTCAAATTTCTGTTTATTGTGGAAAAATCTTGATATACCAGCGAAGACTATTACATCATATGCAAAATTCGAATATGGTGGAACTAATTGGTTCAATTCATCCGAATCATATTTTATAAGGTTTTCTCCATCATACTTATGATTCGGGCAGAACAAGATTGTTTCCCTTGCAGTAAATTTGCCGTAGAGTAACGATTTAATTGTGGTCTTTTGTGTTTTAAGCACTTTAAGTTTAGTACTACATCCATCTACCGGACAGTATTGTTGTGTATTTCGAAACTGTATTTCCAGATTGAAATCGAAAGTGGGTAAGCTGGGTTCTTCAGGTAATGATTCCTGGAGTTCTATGAGATCGGTTAAAACTGAGATGGAGACCCCTTTTTTTGAATTTCGTACTTGGAATATACCTGTCTGATAAAGTCATCAGATATTTTTAAACCTTTTTCTCTTAAGAGTTTCCCAATATCTTCTGGTTCAGTTGTGGGGCTTTTGATTACTTCCAGAAGTATTTCAATTGTTTTTTTTTCATCGGATGTTTGTGTTTCTTCATCGATTGAGGGGAGTTTTGTATCTTTTTCTCGGAGAAGAATTTGCTTTTTATGAATGGTTTTACTTATTGAATAATATACATAAAAATCAGAATATTTTTTTCTGGATAATATCTTTCTTTTGGTTAAAAGGCGGAGCTGATTGGTCACTCTCGTACCGAGTTTAGTGCTTAATTCTTCTGATGTATATCCTTTTCTACTTGAATTTATTTGACTGATTATAAGTTCTTGTAGTCCACCGTCCTTGAAAAAACGTATTCCTTTATAGTCCCATAACCCTGATTCATCAAATTCAGCTAATTTAAGAAGGGTATAGTACATGCCATTATGATTATAACTCGTGATATATCCAATTTCTTTTAAACGTCTCTGAATTGTTATTTTGGTTACTTTTGTGTGTTTAAGCAAATCGTCCATACTTATTACAATATATTTCATGAAGATATCAATCAGTTCTGATGCGTGCAGTGTTTTGGGTCTCATGATTCTATATTGGTGTTAATAGATAATAAAGCTATTGTATGTATTATTACATACTATATAGAAATGGGAAAAAACAATGGTCTGGAGCTGAAAAATTTAAAAAAAAATTGATTTATGTAGACAAAACAACTATTTTATGATGCTATAGCTAAGCCATGATAACAACTTGGTCTCCACTACCGAGTTCCGGCAGTGTCCAACTGCCTGGCCTTGTACAGTATTCGGGTGACGGTTCCCCAGCCCTACTGATGAACAGAATGTAATTGCCCCGACCGCCGCATCACCCTTGTAGACGAAGCAAAAGCACTCGACACCCAATACCTGGATACACCCGTAGAACCTGCCCCGCTGCTGGACTTCGCAGGCGATCGGCTGGGTGCCAAGCCGGAAGAGAGCGATGTGGTGCACGACCTGCTCAAAAACCTGGCAGGATAGATATGAACAAAGAGAAGAATGCTGAGATAAAAGCATTCCCCGGCTTCCTTGAAGGTTAAACTGGCGCTGACGTGGATGATATAGTGTGTTTGTACAGTTGTGTACAAACCATGCGAAACTATAAATATGACTAAAACATTTAATATACATAGTGATAAAATGAGCGTAATACTTGACAAAAATGCTTGTGATAAAAGTCCGAACTGTATGATGGTCCCGCTGTGTCCGACTGGAGCAATTTCAGTAAAGGAAAGTGAGTACCCCGTCTTCAATGCAAAAAAATGTGAGGATTGCGCTCAGTGCGTCAGTGCATGTCCTCATCAGGCATTATCCCTGGCTTAGTATAAGAGCAGTCCAGGAGTACTTTGAAATGAACGATGAACTTGAAGAGATAAGGAAGAATAAACTTAAGGAGTTGCAAGATAGAATGAACAAATCACCTTTACCCGATGTACCCATTGTACTTACCGATGCTGATATGGAGCAGGCCTTGATCGACTATCCCAAATTGGTTGTAGATTGCTGGGCAGTATGGTGCGGCCCTTGCAAGATAGTTGGGCCAACAATTGAAGCACTGGCCAAGGAAAAAGCCGGCGAGATAGTCTTTGGAAAACTGGACATTGACAATAACATGCAGACTGGAATTAAATACCAGATCAGTGCAGTACCTACAATGCTCGTATTCAAAAATGGCAAACATGCCGGTAGTATACTGGGGGCTCTCCCAAAGCAGCAATTAGAAGGAAAAATCACTGAAATGCTTAAGTGAATTACTTAAGTAAATTGGTATCCACTTCAAATCAGAGGGAAAAAATAATAGCCACAGAGATCACAGAGGATTTTTTTCTCTGTGGCAGATAATATAAACAATGATTTATACAAATTTTATTACCCTACTTTTTGAAAGGGATACGTAAATTGCTTAAGTGGACAGATTTTTTCCTTTTTTCTCAAATATTCTATAACTTATTATTCCCCGAATTTTATCTCATCATTTTCCATCAGCAGTCTCAGGTCTTCCAGGCTTAACCTGCCTGACTTGTTGAATTTGTCCTTGGCTGCCACATGTTTTTCTTCCTGCTTTTTCTCATCCCTCAAAAGCTGGATATCTTTCATCCGATCCAGGTATATATCCAGTTCGACCCTGGCTTCAGATACTGATTTCTTTGCAGCATCGATCTTTTCTTTCATCGGTTTGGTAACTTCATATATCCCGACAAGGTGTTTATGATATTCATCTGCCCTGCTTCTGATCTCATCGACCTCGTCATAGATATTACGCATTGCTTCGTGGTTTTCCTGGGATTCGGCAGCCATGTCATGGATAAGTGCATTAACGGCATCAAGGTCCTTGTGGAACTCGCCTACCTTGCCAAATATCTCACCGATCTCACCATGAATCTCATTTGCTTTACTTATTGCCAGTACCCGTTCACCCAGTTCATGAAGCCTCTTGAAGAGTGACTGTTCATACTCCAATGATATATCAGCAGATGAAAACTTTTCAAGTTCAGACCGGTAGGCATTAGTAAGAGATTCAAGCCGCCCCCTGGCAATATTGTTCAGGCTGTCCCTTTGTGTCTTCAATTTCCCGATCTTGTCATTATAACCGGTACTGCGGTCCCTGACCTCATCCCTTTGCTGTTTAAGTTCTGCTATCTTCTTATTGACCTCATCACGCCGCTGCTTGTAACCACTCGCAGACTCCCTGTGCACTTTTGCCTGCTCATGAAGTTCGTCCCGTTTCCTCCTCAACTCCTTTGCACCCTTATTATGAAGGTTCATCTCACTAAAATAATTTTTAATCTCCCGTTCCTTATGGTCAATATGCTGCCTGAGCAGATTTACCTTGTTTTTGATCTCTCCCTCGGAAAGGCCGGATACATCAATCATTGTTGACCCCCTCCTTTCCCAACATTCTCCCAGTATCCCAGGGCATCCTTGTGAAGACCCACCCTGCGCTTAAGCCAGGTCAACCTTGCCTCCTGGTCTTCAACTTCCTGTTTCAGTGCAATTGATTCCTTTCTGTGCTCATCAGGAGCATCCAGCATTTCATCAAGTTCATTCCGGGCCGCTTTTGCGGTCTCCAGAATATCAAGTATGGAGGATATAGTAGCCTGCTGTGCCATATCATTGGCAGGAACAATGTCGATAATTTCTTTAAGCAATGACCCTATACTGTCGATATAACCATACTCCTCACTTGAAGAAAGATTTGCATTTTGAAGCTTGTTCTCGATATTCCCTATCTCACTTTCCAGGTGCTGTATCTCCTCCCTGTCACTGATAGTATCAAGAAGTTTCAAACGCAATTTGCCTGCCTGAAAATATAATTGGTGGCGTTTTTCCTTTAATACAACAAGGCGCGTTTCAAGAGCTTCCAGTTCTTTACTTACCCGATTGTATTCAGAGCGACCGGACCCGATATTTTCTTCCAGGTCTTTCAATTCACTGTTGTATTCACCCATGAACCGGTTATGTTTTTCAATAACAATAGACAACAATTCATTATCATCCAGTAATGTCACAGGAGTATTGGTTACTTCGGTTTCTATATCTGGCAAAGTGGTTTCCCCATATAGCTTGAAGCCATTAATCGTGATACCTGGATATATCTCTTTCCAAAAAAAGTATACCTATTTAGTTCACACACAGAACATCTGGGCATGGGGTACGCCGCTGATAACGATTACGGATTCCGGGCCAATGGCCCCGCAGGATATGGCAGCAGCAACACTCTGTTCTCCAACAATATTTGCAGTGGTAGCTTCCAGAAGAGCTGTCTTTACCCGATCAGCATCAACCGGTTCCCCCTTGTAGAACTCTTCAGTTACTTCAAGTTTCAGTCCCGAGTCTCTATAGGTTTTTCCTATAAGATCACGATCACAAACTGCTACCAGCACCGATACTTCAGTCTCATATATCTTGATATACATAATCACAACTTGGATTATAAACTATTAAACCTTATGTTGATTTTAAGTAGCCGTTCCTTGGTTCAAAGATGGCCCCTTCCCTTTTAAGCCTCTTTATTATATCCTCTGCCTTATCCTCATCTATCCCGGCTTCTGAGGCACGCTGGATCACTTCATCCCTTGGTGCTTTCCCTTCGTGTTCCTGCTGGAGCTCACGTATAATATCACGGATCAACTTGGCACGGTCACGCTGGCTTTTTGCCATACCGGTACTGATCATATCTACATCCAGTTTCCCTGTCTCAGGGTCGGTCATAACCTGCCGCAGGCTTTCATTCACTATCCTGGTAATGCGGTCCACATCATTTGTAGTCACAACATTACTAAGGCGCATCCTTGCTGATGCCTCTGCCAGGCGGACCAGGGCCTCAAGCTGTCTGGCAGTAACAGGTACGGGAGAATTGGGATCAGCTGCACCCTGGCTCCTGAGACTGAGGTAAAAATCAATGATCATCTGCCTGGCATCGCCCTCCAGAACAGGGAAGATGTTACGTTTGGAATAAGCAATATATTTCCTCATCAAATCCGGGTCAATGGATGGCTGGATTATTTCCATAGCTTCATCGATCTGGTCCTGGGTGATAAGTGATGATTGTACATTATGGAACTGGGCATTGATCTCACCCGCATAATGCCCTTTCATTATATGCTCGGCAATATCCGTATCCCTTTTCTTACCTGGTTCGTCAGTCAGTATAAAGATAAGGTCGAACCTGGATATGAGGGCAGGAGGCATATTGATCTGCTGCGGAATGTTCTCATACTTGTCGAACCTGCCGAATTTGGGATTGGCCGCACCCAGCAGGGCACATCGGCTCTTAAGAGTAGCCAGGATACCGGCTTTTGCAATACTTATGGTCTGCTGTTCCATTGCTTCGTGCAGGGCACTCCTGTCTTCCTTTGCCATCTTGTCCATTTCATCCACTGCCGCCATGCCCTTATCTGCAAGTACCAGTGCGCCCGCTTCCAATGTCCACCGACCGTCACCGAAGTCATCCTTAACTGCCGCTGCAGTAAGACCGGCGGATGTAGTACCCTTTCCGGAAGTGTAGATACCCCTGGGCGATAATTTTATGGCATAACGTAAAAGCTGTGATTTAGCAATACCAGGGTCTCCCACCAGTAGCATATGAATATCACCCCTGATCCTTGACCCGTCAGGCAAATGTTTGGCCACTCCTGAGAACAACTGCAGTGCCATAGCTTCTTTTATCTCGTCATAGCCAAAGATGCTGGGAGCGATTGAGGATATCATCCTGTCATAAATATCAGTTGAACCACCCAGTTCCCTGATCACCTCTTCATCTTCAGGTGTGATCTTGATCTCATCAAACTCATGGTCTTCACGTTCGATTGACAGTCCGTCAAGCACCAGGTCAAAGTAAGTGCTTTTGACCTGGTTCTTTTCTCTCTGGTAACTCCTCAGTATACCCACAATGGTCACACGATCCCCCGGGGCCACCAGTCCTGACAGGTCATCCTCAATGTCAATATCCAGTGTCTGGGGCTGTTCACCACCCCGCAGGTCTTCCGGGGACTCCTGCAGCCTGAGCTTCTGGGCATCCACAAAAGCAGATTCATTTACAAGCAATTTGAACGGCCCCTGCCTGCCGCATTGCTCATTCTCGCATTCCAGTGGTTGTACGAACTTATTACCGCTTTGGAAAACATGTGTTATATGGCCGCACCTCTGGCATTCAAAAGCTGCCCTGACCAGTTTGGGCCTGACCTCAGTGGCCTTCCTGATTATACCATCAATAGCAATCAGTTTCGAAATATTTTCGCTCCTTAGAAGGCGTATATCTATCCTTGAAGAGAGCTTGATAATCCTTATGTAAGCATCCTCTAATGTTACATCCATTGGCAAGTCTATCTTCCGAAGAGCATTATTGGCATCATCCAGTACTTTGGTGGGTGTTTCCAGTAGCTCTGTTGCAAGTTCCAGGTCATATCTTTCAATATCAGGAAATTCAATTATCAGACTCTTACTTTCCGGGTAAATACCTGCAAGGGATAGCAGTTGCTCCCAGTAATAACGTTTATAGAATTCTTCCCAGACAGGTTCGGATGAATGATCAGTCATTTTAATTAATCTGATTCATGACGATTAATCAGATATGAATGTTTCTAAAGAGAGCGGGGTGAAAGTATTCTCTTGATATTGTTTTTGGTCCAGTGGAAATAATGGGGTGTTATATTCCACGTTTTTAGTTCGTATGAGTGCGAAATACTTATCTACAATAAATATATATAAGCAGTTGTACGGCGAGGTTTAACACTATTTTATGTTATCCCATCCACTTACCTCGTTTGTCCCCTCCACTATTAATTAGTGAAACATTGTTCATTACCTAATGGAAAAGTTGATAAAGCATAAATAGTGATAACTTTCTATAAGGTAATGCTGAAAAAGATTTTTGATGATTCTACTTATTGTCATTTATGAGGGACAAATTATGAACGAAAAGGATAATGAGACTTCACAGGCTTCCGGAGAGGAAACTGAAAACCCTGGGTCCGGACCAATTCCTAAAAAAGAAGAGCTTTTCCCTGGAGAAGAACCGGTAGTAGCTCCTGATGAGGAATCGGTCATAGCTTCTGATGAAGAGCCGAAGGAAGAAGTGGAAGTGGAACCTGAAACGCCAGGGGAAGAAGAACCGGTAGTAACTTTAGATGAGGAATCGGTCACAGTTCCTGATGAAGAGCCGGAAGAAGAAGTGGAAGTGGAACCTGAAACGCCAGGGGAAGAAGAACCGGTAGTAGCTTTAGATGAGGAATCGGTCACAACTTCTGATGAAGAGCCGGAAGACGGAGAAGTGGAAGTAGAACCTGAAACGCCAGGGGAAGAAGAACCGGTAGTAACTTTAGATGAGGAATCGGTCACAGTTCCTGATGAAGAGCCGGAGGAAAAAGTTGAAGTGGAACCTGAAACTCCAGGGGAAGAAGAAATTACAGTGAAAGAGGAGATTCCTGTTGAAAAAGAACCCGAAACACCACCAAAACCGGCCCCTGTGATAAAAGAGAAGCCAAAAGCTGCACCACCTAAAGAAGTAATAATCACAAATGAAGTGGAAAAAAAATCCAACAAGTTCGTTAAGAAGATCAAGCGAACTGGACTTGTAATAGTCCTGATAATCGCACTGGCCCTTGCAGGCACCATGGTTGCATGGACTTCCGGCATGGATGATTTAAGAGATGATAACACATACCTGTTAGTGGTGGTCTATAAGGATGTACCCCATGCTGCCAGTATTTATCACACAGATACAAAACAATCAGAAGCTATCGAATTAACCGAACTTGGGACATTATCAAAAAACAAGCAGTTTTTTGAGAACGCCCAAAAGCATCATAATGTATCAATTGACAGGCTGATCATAATTGACATGGAAACATTCAGAAAACTATCAACTGAAGAATATATCATTTACGATGAAACCGATGAAAGAATATATGTTGATGAGATGTGTAACTGGATCATAGGTACGGATTACCCCAGACCTGAAATAACAAAGGATGATACACCCTCAATAGTCAAGGGTAAAATCCTCAAGTCCTGGATAAATCATTACCATGATACATTATTCAGCGGTTACGGAGGATATTCGACCAAGGTCATATTAAATGCATATCGTTCAGGAAAGATTGTGATGTACCCTGGGAATTCTGCACTGACGATCATGAAATATGTTGCTGTGGAAAGGATCTTCTTCTCACTGGATTAAGCAGATGGACCTACCATCTGCTCTCTTTTAATTCCCTTCTTTTCTTTTCAAGGAAAGAGTATACCGGACCGTGCGGCGAACCCTTGAGCAGCATCTCGATACCGGTACGTACTACCAGTACCTGGTCAGGATACCCCATCAAGCTAACTGTTTTCCCCATGACCGATATCTTGCTACCTGTCAGGTTCTCGAATACCTCTCTTGTCCTGCCGTTCTTACCTATTATCCGCCCCTTAAGCCGTTTCATTTCCTTGGGCGTATTTGCTATGTGGCTCAGATCAATAATTTCCAGTATCAGCATATCATCGTCAAACAGGCGCAGTGCTTTCTCAGGACTAAAACCCCTGCCGATAGCCTTTATTACCTCTGCAGCCCTCATTGCCAACAGGGGGTCTTCGGGGTTAATGATCTCAACACTCCCAGTATTACTGTCAATGTCAAGTTTTGAAGTGGACTTTTTCTCAATAATATTTTTAATGTTCCCTTCAGGTCCGATTATTGCGCCGACCCTGTCCATGGGAACTTTAATGTAAGTGGATGTTTTACTCTCTATCATATCAGCCCCCATGAAATACCTAATAGCACATATTATTGATGGTCGGGCCCGGACCGAATCACTTTTTCATAAAGGTCTTTGGTATTCATGTCCACTCCTGACCTGGAAAAGAACCTTGACATATTGTCAATATCCCGACAAAGGAATTCGTTTGAATTCAGGTGGTCAAGGGTCACAGACTGACCCATATCAATAAATACCGGAGTTAGGGAACCAGGGTCTACCAGAATATTATATTCGCTCAGGTCGCCGTGTACCAGTTGAGCATCCCTGTACAACCGCACAAGGAAATCTTCAACAGCTTCAGATACAAATGATGCCTGATCCGTATCCAGGTTAAACTCACGAAGTTGCGGGAATGGAATATTATCTTCTCCGATAAACTCCATAACCAGTATGTTCCTGTTGGTTATAAGAGGAATGGGTACATTTAATCCTGCCTCCTTTGCCCGGCTTAAATTCCTGAATTCCTTACGGGTCCATGCCAGCACAATATCCTTTTTGGTGTGTCTGACGTTCCTGAACCTCACATCACCGATCAGGTACTCCTGCATGGCCCTGAAATTACTGTTACTTATGCGATATACCTTAATAGCTAACTCCTGCAGTTCATCATCCTGTGTTCTTAATGCATGGAAGATGTTTGCCTCTTTCCCTGTACTTACTGTGCCACCGAGCGCATCCAGGTATCCCTTTGATGAAAGTTTGTACAGGGCCATCAGCGTAGCTGTATCAAAAACTTCATCCTTGACCTTAAAATCTTCAGAATCCTTTATCCTCTTCCTGAACTCATCAATTTTGTCGTCAAACGTTTTCAGTTTTTTTGAAGACGTAGCGTCCAGGTCGTCTATCATGGATTATCCTTTCAGGTATCCTCTTCTTTCCAGCCAGTCCACTTGTGGTCTGGTATATCGCCATACAACATCTGACTTTGCATCCTGGAAATCCCACGGTACTACAATAACGATATCACCTGCCCGGATCCAAGTACGTTTTTTCATCTTTCCCGGAATCCTTCCGAGTCTCACAACTCCATCCAGGCACCGTACCCTGATCTTATTAGCACCAAGCATAGTTTCAACTGTACCTAAAATTTCTCTATCCTGTTTGCGGGGAACCCTTACTCTTATTACTTCATTCTGTTCTGGTGGTTTTTTCCTATGAATACTCAGATTAACACCTCTATATAAAAAGAGAAAAACAGGTGTTCACATGATTTCCTCTGATAATGAACCGTTGCATTATTTTTATTGTATTATAAGTTAGCACGTAGATATATAAAACTAAGCTATTAATGTCTCTATGACTGCATATTGCAATCGACAGATCAGGAAAATGCTCACTTCTTTCGCATTTTCTAAGCCTGCATGAAAGTATATACTTTCCTATACGTGTACAAATTATATAGTAATCCGGGATTAAAGCAACCAATTCTAAACAATAGACATGTATGGTGATTGGTCCAGTATACTGATACCATTATCAGATATGTTCAGCACACGTATCTCGTTCAATGTACCCGAACCCCTTAGTTTTGCTACATAGACGGAACGTTGTAAGTTGTTACCTGAAACTACCCTGCCAAGGCGTGTCACCGAGTCTGCACCGTATTCTACAACAGACTCAACATGGAAAGTTGTCCCTACAGTTACGATAGAAGTAATATCATATCCTCTTAGCACACCGAACAGGTCATCTACAAGTGTCTTTAATTTGTAAGGAGAGTCTATTGCAAGTAACATGGCTTCAATGGCATCAATAAATACCCTGTCAGGTTTGACCTCTTCAATCTTACGGATAAGCAGCTTCTTAAAGCTCATGATAAGTTCCATAGGTGCCATATCAATAGTCTTCTGTAACCTGAGTTCAGGGTTGGCTATATCAACAAATGTCATCTTACCTGCTTCTTCCATTTCCCATAAATCCCATTTGAATGAAGAATACATCTCTTTTTTCACGGATTCTGCTGATTCGGAAGTCATAATACAAAGGGATTTTTCATTGTTCCGGACGCCATGATATAGAAATTGGGAGCCAAACACAGTTTTGCCAGTCCCTGATTCCCCGGAAACCACATTTACTGTCTTTTTGAAATAGCCACCGTTTAACAAATCATTGTAACCAGTGATTCCTGAATCCACTCTCTCCAAAATTTCTTTATTGATTGTCATTTGAACCAACTAAGATATTAGCATACTTCATTATGAAATTTTCTGTCAAACACACAAAACAAACTCTATATTTTCAGCTGTCCCATTCGTTCAACGGCCTCATTTATCCGCTCCACTGACCGGGTCAGGGAAAAACGCACATACCCTTCACCATACTCACCGAAACCCACGCCTGGTGTGGCCACAATACCTGCTTCTTCCAGCAGTATCTTTGATAAGCCCATTGAATCATGACCCTCGGGTACCGGGGCCCAGATATAGAATGTGGCCTTGGGCGGCTGGACATCAATACCCAATTCCTTTAATCCTACCATCAGGGCATCCCGCCTATGAGTGTAAAGCTTGTTCATGTCACTGATACACTGCTGAGGGCCCTGCATTGCCGTAATCCCTGCCTCCTGTACCGCCTCAAAGGCCCCGGAATCTATATTGGTCTTGACCTTACCCAGTCCGTCCAGGATTTCTGCATTGCCCACAGCGAACCCTATCCTCCATCCGGTCATATTGTATGTCTTTGACAGGGAATGCATTTCAATACCCACGTCCATTGCGCCGTCAAATTTCAGGAAACTTGGTGCCTTATAACCGTCAAACGTCATCTCACTGTAAGCATTGTCATGGACGATGATAACCTCATTCTCTTTCGCGAACTCGATCACATCTTCAAAGAACTTATCAGGCGCTATGGCCGATGTGGGATTATTCGGGTAGTTCAGGAACATTAGTTTTGCCAGTTTTGCTACATCCTTGGGTATTGCATCAAGGTCAGGCAGAAAGCCATTTTCTTCAAGCAGAGGCATAATAAAGGGCTTTCCATCAGCAAATAACGTGCCGATTTTATATACAGGATATGCGGGGTCCGGGATAAGGGCAATTTCTCCTGGATTTATGAATGCCAGTGGTATATGGGCAATCCCCTCCTTTGAACCTATCAGGGTCAGCACCTGGGAGACGGGGTCCAGTTCAATACCCAGGTGTTCTTTGTACCACTTTGCTGCGGCTTCCCTGAAGGACAGCATGCCGGTATATGAAGGGTATTGGTGCCTGTTTGGGTTTTGTGCAGATCGATACAGGGCCCGGATGACATTATCGGGTGTGGGCATGTCCGGGTCACCAACACCCAGGTCTATCACATCCACGCCTTTTTCAATTACTCTGGCCTTTGCCTTATCTATGGCTGCAAAAAGATAGGGAGGGAGATTGTTGATCCTTTCTGAGTACATTGGTTCCACCTTTGGTAAATCATAAAATTAATTGCTTGAACTGGATTGCAAAATGTCTTTATATCTACTTAAACCTTTAAGTCAAACTATCTATGAAAATCTCTGAGATTGACATTCCTGATGCTGTAAAAGGATTTTACACAAAGTCGGGCATCTCTGAACTTTACCCGCCCCAGGAAAAGGCTGTTGAAGCCGGACTGCTTGAAGGGAGAAATATCTTAGCAGCCGTGCCCACGGCGTCGGGTAAGACCATGATCGCTGAGATGGCTATGCTAAAGTCCATCATCAATGGCGGTAAGTGCCTGTATATCGTACCGTTAAGGGCACTGGCATCAGAGAAATATGCACGGTTCAGGGAATTTAAAGAACTGGATGTGCAGGCAGGGGTTTCAACAGGCGACCTGGATTCCAGGGACGAGTGGCTTGGCAGGAGGGATATTATTGTTGCAACTTCAGAGAAGACCGATTCGCTGATACGCAACGGTGCACCCTGGATAAAGGATATTACAGTAATTGTGGCAGATGAAGTGCACCTGCTGGATTCACCTGACAGGGGGCCGACCCTGGAGGTCACACTTGCACGGCTCATGCAGATGAACCCGGATGTCCAGATAATCGCACTCTCTGCCACAGTGGGAAATGCACGGGAGATGGCGCAGTGGCTTGATGCTGCACTGGTTGAAAGTGAATGGCGGCCTATTGACCTGAAGGAGGGAGTTTTTTTTAGTGGTGCAATAAAATTCCCGGATTCCCTGCGTACTGTGGAGCATAAGTACAAAGATGAACTGACAGACCTGGTCTATGATACCCTTAATGAAGGGGGGCAGTGTCTAGTATTCGAAAGCAGCCGGCGGAATGCTGAGGCCAGTGCCAGGCGGCTTGGCCAGACCCTGGGTAAAAATCCTGTAAGCCCTGGAAGTTCCGGAAGCCCCGAAGAAGAATACAGCACAAAATTGGATCGCCTGGCCAATCAGGTCCTGGATACAGGTGAGACTGAGATCACAAGGCGGCTGGCGCAATGCGTCAGGGGTGGGGCGGCATTCCACCATGCAGGACTGCTGTCAGAGCAGAGAAAACTAATAGAGGACGGGTTCAGGAACAACCTTATCAAGGTACTTTCATCCACCCCCACACTTGCTGCCGGACTGAACATGCCTGCCAGGCGCGTTATTATCAGGGGTTTCAGGCGGTATGACCCTAACTACGGGATGGTGCCCATACCTGTATTGGAATATAAACAGATGGCAGGGCGGGCAGGTCGTCCCGGTCTTGACCCGTATGGTGAGTCGGTGTTGATATCAAAATCTGATGAGGAAATGGAGTCACTTATTGAACAGTATGTGAACAACGATGCCGAGGATATCTATTCCAAACTCGGTACCGAAGGTGCGCTGCGCACCCACATCCTTTCAATAGTATCCACCGGGCTTGTAAAAAGCAGGGAAGAACTGATGGATTTTTTGGGCCGTACTTTTTTCGGATACCAGCAGGATACCTGGAAGCTGGCGGCTGTAGTCGATGAAGTGATAGAGTTCCTTGTGACGAACAACTTAATAATAGACAGTAACGGGCTGCACCCGACAGAACTGGGAGAACTGGTTACAAGGTTGTATATTGACCCCATGTCCGCCAGTACTATTGTAGAAGGACATGGGCTCCTGGGCAGGGTGAACATGACCGAACTGACAATGCTCCAGCTTATCTGCCATACCCCGAATATGCGACCCCTGTACCTGAGGAATAACGATTATGGCTGGCTGGATGACTATGTGCAGCAGCACAACGATGAATTTGTAGCTCCTCCTCCCCCACACAGCAGCGAGTATGAGTGGTTCATGTCTGAAGTAAAGACAGCCGTGTTACTGCATGAATGGATATCTGAAAGCAAGGAAGATGATATTACAAGCAGGTTCAATATCGGTCCGGGTGATATAAGGGCACAGGCAGACACTGCCCAGTGGCTTATGCATTCCACTGCCCGCATTTTTGCCTATCTGGGCAGCGAACATGCAGGTTTTACACAGGAACTGGTGGAGCGCATATCCTATGGTGCAGCAAAAGAACTGCTGCCCATTATAAAGATAAAGGGTATCGGGCGTGTGCGGGCAAGGAAGCTGTATAATGCAGGATATAAGGATATCGAAGCTATCAGGATGGCTGAATTTAAAGCACTGGCTGATATTATCGGTCCGAAGATAGCTGCTAATACTCTCAGGCAGCTCGGAATTGATGTTGGTGAAAATGATGAAAAATCGAGTGACTTTACAGGAAATGTTAAAGCACAACAAAATCTCAAAGATTTTTAATAAGTATTCGTGTTTATAGATAGGCTTTTAACATATGATGATAATCCCACTTGTCTTATAAGAATGTAAAAAGTTACTTTAGACATTTACATTACATATTCATTATACATTTACATTTCACGTTCTAATTACATATTTTCAGGTGAACATTTTGCACATAATTATCATCGGTGCCGGTGATGTTGGATATCATCTTGCTAAAGCGGTCTATCGGGACCATGAAGTTGTGATCGTTGAAAAGGATGAAGATGCCTTAGAGCAGGTAATGGGTCTTGATGTACAGGTTATCCAGGGCAATGGTGCCAATGTTAAGGTCCTGAAACAAGCCAGAGTGGAAAATTCAGACCTGGTGGTGGCTGTAACCGATCATGATGAACTCAATATCGTAGCCAGTATGGCAGCCAAGCTGCTGACCGGCAACGGGACCAAGACCATTGCAATGGTCAGCAATCCTGATTATATAATTGGACCTGTGACCATACGAGAACAAGCGGGCATGAATATCATGATATGTCCGGAACTTTCCCTTGCCAATGCAATGTACCAGATACTTTCGATACCTTCGGCTGTTGATGTACAAGATTTTGTGGGAGGAATGGTCAAGATGATAGAGTTCAAGGTAAATGACGGAAATGTGATGTTGAACAAGCCCCTCAAAAAGATACAATTTCCTCAATGCAGCATGATCTCAGCCATATTCAGGGATTCCGATGTCATCATTCCGGGAGGGGGTGATATCATCTGCTTGGGTGACAGGGTGGTAATTATAGGCAAGGAAGATGCCATACAGGAAATAAGGAAATGGTTCGAGGTCAGCAACCAGAGTAAAAAAGTGCTGATCGTGGGGGGCGGCACTGTTGGATTCTACCTGATAGAACTGCTTCGAAAAAATGACTTTAGCATCACACTGGTTGAGAAAGACCTGAAAAGGTGTGAAATGATTGCCGAGGCCCTGCCAAATATCACGGTCATAAACGGTGATGGCACCGATATGAAGATACTGGAAGAAGTAAATGTCCCTGGCATGGATGCAGTGGTTTCTGTTACCAATAGTGATGAGAAGAACTTGCTATGCTCCCTGCTTGCCAGGCAATTGGGAGCTGTTAAGGTCATAGCCAGGGTGGAAAGGACAGAATACACCCAGTTGTTCGAAATGGTAGGTGTGGATGTGGCCATGAGTTCCAGGGAAGCTACTATCAACGAGGTGCTCAAGACCACGCTGCTCAAGACAGGTATCCAATCCATTGCCACATTGGAAGGTGAAAAAGCTGAGGTGCTTGAACTTACTGCCAGGGCAGGTTCCAAAATAGTAAAAAAGCCACTGAAAAGTGTCAAGTTCCCAAAAGATGCCATTGTCAGCACAATAGTACGCGAAAGTAACATAATTATACCTGACGGTAATGTTCAGATACAACCAAGTGATAAGGTTATTGTTTTCACCAAATTGGAAATGGTTTCAAAAGTGGAGGCACTTTTCAAGTAGGGCGGGTCACTTTTGTCATGGAATGACAAAGAAGATTGTTTCCAGGGATGCTGGCAGGCTTGAGATCATACCCATTACTGTGATTTTCAAGTTATTGTTGCGGCGTTTTGGATTTTTTTACAGAAAAGACTTGATCTGCAAAAGGCTACAAAAACAAAACTGAAAAAACTCAAGTAAATGATACATTAACTGCCATTGAAGAATCCTCATCCACAGAAACCATCACCAATTCTTATCCCACAACGACAGCGTCATCCTGGCCCTGCTGATATCGATCCTCGAAAATACATAATCAAGCACCTCATCCTTTGCCTCCTCAACCGCATCAACATTACTTACACACTGATCAGTAATACCAGACGCCAGCACATCCACCTCCCCCGCAATAACAGCATGTACTTCCTCCCTTGCCACTTCCTGCATATACCCCGTAATTTGCTCGCTAAGCTCCAGGCTGGCATCTTCAATAAATGCCGGATCATCCTTCAACTCAGCCAGTACCTCATCCATGATAATGTCGCTGATAC
>Ga0255431_1085_pt1 | contig 18085 bp, 18 predicted proteins | sample ANMaggSeSYBR02J5_FD_182633 | JGI IMG/M metagenome (GOLD analysis project Ga0255431, IMG submission 182633) | Sediment cell enrichment communities from methane seep in Santa Monica Basin, California, United Staets - ANME aggregate JGI... | ecosystem: Environmental > Aquatic > Marine > Cold seeps >... | reverse complement strand
GATTCAACAGAACAAAAACCGCTTGAGGGTAAAGCAATAGCCTCTATACCGGATGAGTCTGTTGCTTTGGGTAAAAACGTTCTTCAGCGAATAATTGATCTGATAACTATTGACGCAGAAATATCGGTTAAAAAAAACACAAGCCGAATTTTATTTTATATAAAAGGCGGCAATGTAGCGATCCTGATTGGTAAGCGGGGACAAACTCTTGAGGCCATGCAATATCTCGTTGAAAAAATTGTTAATAAACACAGCGAACAGAGAATTCGAATTCAGATAGATATTGAAGGTTATTTGGCGAAAAGACAAAATAACCTAAAAGGGCTTGCCATAAGGCTTGCTGAAAAAGCGAAACTTAGCGGGAAACTCATTACAATAGGACAAATGAATGCTCATGACAGAAGAATAGTTCATCTTGCTTTAAGGGATGACAGCGGCGTCAGAACGCAGAGCGTGGGAGATGGTTTTTTAAAGAAATTGTTGATATTTCCCCAAAAGAAATATCCTCAGAAAAAAAATCATAAAAGTTTACCACAGAATGGCACGGAGGTTCAATAGAACAATTGCAAACAACAGCGATGCTTCCCACAACTCGTAGATACAGCCCGATTGCTATAGAATCAAAATGGCGGAAAGTGTCCCGCTTTAAGTTGGTAGCCCAAAATTTATAATATGAACGATTCAACTATAGCCGCAGTAGCAACGCCAACAGGAACCGGCGGTATTGGTATTATAAAACTTTCCGGTCAAAATGCTTTGTCAATAGCCTCGCATATCTTTCGAAGATCACATTCTTCAATATCCAATTTTAAATCGCACCACCTTTATCATGGTTATATTGTTGATCCTGAAAACGGACGAGTTGTTGATGAAGTTTTACTTGCAGTTATGCTTGCTCCACGTTCATATACTAGAGAGGATGTTGTAGAAATACAGGCACATTCCGGTCCGGTTGTACTCAGATCTATTTTAGATTTAGTATTAAAATGCGGTGCAGTAATTGCCGGCCCCGGCGAATTTACAAAAAGAGCTTATATCAATGGCCGTATAGGCTTGACGCAGGCTGAGGCGGTTATAGATATAATAAATGCGAGGACAAATAAATCCTTAGAAATAGCAAACACCCTGATAAAGGGGGATTTGCAACTATGTATAGAGAGAATTAGTGATTATCTTTTTAATTTTCTTGTAGAAATAAACGCAGCCATTGATTTTCCGGAAGATGTTGAAGAAACTGTTAATGTCGATAGGATACCTGATTTTTTTCAAAACGATATTATTAATACAATAAAAGAACTTATTGAGCGATATGATAATGGACATATTCTTAGAGATGGAATAAAATTAGTTATTGTTGGAAAACCAAATGTAGGCAAGTCGAGTCTTATGAATTGTTTAATAAAGAAAGATCGCTCGATTGTTACTGACGTGCCCGGCACAACAAGGGATTTGATTGAGGAATCCTTTAGCTTGAGTGGCATGCCGGTTATTATAGCCGATACGGCAGGTATCCACGATACGGATGAGCCGGTTGAAATCATAGGAATAAACAAAGCTAAAAATTATATTGATTGCTCGGATCTAATTTTGTTTATTATTGATGGTAGCTCTATTTTAACTCATGAGGATTATAACGTTTTCGAAATGATCAACAAAAGGAATTCTATTCTTGTAATAAACAAGTCGGATTTGTTTTCAGACAGGCATAAAGTTAATACGCCGGATAGCTGGGAAGAAATGCCCAAGGTAGAAATTTCAGCTCTTTCTAATAAGGGGATTGACGTTCTTAAAGATTTAATTGTACAGATTTCACTTAGAAAAAACAGTTTTGACTTTCAGGATGCTATAGTTCCAAATTTGAGACATAAGTTGATACTTGATCAATGCATAGTCTCGCTTTATTCGGTCGTTGATGGGTTTGATCGTGGATCACCGCTTGATCTGATCGCTATTGACCTGAAGGAGGCAATTGATTTGCTATGTGAAATAACAGGGAGCTCAGCCAATAACGATGTTATAGATCAAATTTTCGGCAGATTCTGTATTGGAAAATAGTGTTTCACGTGAAACAATTTAATAAAAACTCGTTGCCGATTTGACGGAGGAGATGATTATGGATATAGATTTTACGTCTTTTTTTAAGCAGTACGAAGAAATTTTGGCGATGGCCGACAAGGTTTTTGAGCGTGTAAAAAATGAGAATTCAGAATGCGTCAAATGTAAAACAAAATGCTCGGATTGCTGTAACGCACTATTTGACCTTTATCTCATTGAGGCATTATATATAAACGATAAGTTTAATAAAAAATTTAAGGGTAGCGAAAGGGAACAGCTTATTGAGAGGTCAAACATAGCAGACCGAACAATATATAAGCTTAAAAGAAAAGCGTACAAAGAGCTTGAGTCCGGAAAAGATGAGAATGAAATTTTGTCTAAAATGGCAGAGGAGCGTGTAAGATGTCCTCTTCTTAATGATGATGACGAGTGCGCCTTTTATGAATACAGGCCAATAACTTGCAGGCTTTATGGAATACCGATAGCTATAGGCGGAGTCGGTCATACCTGCGGTCTCTCTGCTTTTACTAAGGGCAAACAGTATCCAACTGTTAATATGGAAAAAATACACGACAAGCTTTACGAAATATCTGTTGAATTGGTTAAAAAGATTAAGTCCAGAAATGTAAAACTGGCAGATGTTCTGGTTCCTTTATCCATGGCTCTTCTTACTATATACAATAAAGAGTATCTTGGAATTGGTGATATTAATAAGATCGACACAAAAGAAAAACAAGAAGGAGACTGAAATGACTAAAATATCACCTGAAGAAGAAGAAAAAAGAAAAAAAGCTATTCTCGAAAGCATGTCTCCGCGAAGACGGAAGCATATCCTGAAAAAGGGATATGACGAATGGAATCCTTTCCAGGAACCAAAAGATCCAATAGATATCAGGAAAGATAAAACAAAAAGAACTTCTCAAATGCTGATGAGAGAGTTTTTGCAGTTAAAAAATCAGGAAGCCTACAGCAATGCATATGGAAGTGGAGTGGTCGAAATTTGCCATGGAATTATCAATGATGATGATAAATATTTGGGAATGTATGAATTTTCATGCTGGTATCAGGATTTGTTGCAAAAGGAAGGGCATGGTAAATAATTTTCAAGAACGATTTCAATGGGTTTTGTATGAGAATACAGTTGAACAACACACAAAACCCATTGTATAAGAGTTGGTTAGGATTTAACCGTGTAAAGAAAAAGCGTCCCCACATACTTTCCATTTACCATCTTCCTTAATAAGATCAAATGTCTCATGAATTTCCCTGGAAGATTCTTTAGTAAAGAATGAACGTAATGGATGTTTTATTTCACAGGTAAATTTTATTTTTGCAGACTTGTCATCTTTGCTGACAGTATTAGTTTGGACGTGATAGAGAAAGTTTTTGGTATAAAACGGCCTGAATCCTTCAGCTTTGGCTTTAGCGGTAACGTTGTCGATATATTTATCAACTACATTAACACCGTCAACTATCAAGCTTTCCTGAGAGAGCTGGTCAGCCATTGAATTGTCGAGTCCAAAGTATGCCTTGGCAAATTTAACAACAGCCTTATTGGGTGTATCTTTATTCTCCGCAGAAACAAACATTACCTGTAGAAAGAATGCAATTACTATAATAAGAATCGCTCCAGGTATTATAGAGCTTTTATTGCTGTTAGCCATGTATTTTTCCTCCTTTAGAACTTTGATTAACAATATAAACTTTTTTAGGAACGTGAACGAAATAAAATTTTCAATACCATGAATTATATTAATAAACAAGTTTTTTAATTTTAAAAAATTATTGATTTTTCTGCATTGACAAATGAAATTGCAATGGCTATTCTATTAGATAAAAATCCGCACCAGAAGGTGCGCTAATTTAACTATGTACAATTTATGGGGGATATGATGCTTGAAGTTACAGATGCAGCTACAGTAAAAGTAGCTGACTATTTTAAAGGAAGAGATGTTTTACCTATCCGGATTTTTATGAATGAGGGTGGTTGAGGAGGACCTTCTTTATCAATGACTCTGGATGAGTCTAAGGATACAGATAAGTTATATACTGTAGAAAATTTTCAGTATATTGTTAATAAGGATTTTATGGAAAAGATTAAATCTATAAAAGTTGATTTTACGCCAATGGGATTTAAAGTTTCATCGGGAATTGATGTTGGCTCAGGGTGCTCAAGTTGCAGCACAGCAGGATCCTGCTGTTCCTGAAATATATCCGAACAAAAAAGGGCAATATCAATTTTTGATATTGCCCTTTTTTTGTCCATGCCACCCATTACCCGTCCCCGTTCCTTAATTTCATCGACTATAATCCAGGATAGCTTCACATAATCCTGGGATGGTAAAAGAATTTGCAATGATGTGGACGTCAAATCCAAGACTTTTCGCAGTATCAGCCGTTATGGGGCCAATGCAGGCAATAGTTATATCTTTCATCTGGCTGTCAAAAATATTGTCAGGTAAAATAGCTTTGAAGTTTTTTACAGTTGAAGAACTTGTAAATGTTATAAGATCTATTGTGCCTTCCTTAAGCCGCTTCAATAATAGATCGGCAGAATCCGGAACTTCTTTGGTATAATACGATGTTGCCTCATCAACAAATGCTCCCATCTTTGTAAGCTCAACAGGAAGGATGGGCCTTGCTTCTTTTGCCCGTGGCAGAAGTATCTTTTTCCCGTTTATATCTTCATTGCTGAAAGCCTCAATAATTGACTCGGCCCTGTAACTTTTGGGTACAATATCGCTTTTTAATCCAAAATTAAAAAGTCTTTTTTCAGTTGCAGGCCCGATTACCGCTGTATTTAATTTGCTTAAGGCTCGTACATCTTTACCTTGTGCAAAAAGTCGTTTGAAAAAGTAATTTACCCCATTGACACTGGTAAAGACCAGCCAGTCATAGGAAGCAATCTTGTCAATTGCCGCATCCAGGGACTTCCAGTCATCAGGCGGTGCCACTCTTATTGTAGGACATTCCAAACACTCTGCCCCAAGATCTGAGAGCAGTTTAACCAGATCACTAGCCTGTTCCCTGGCTCGAGTTACTACAATTCTTTTTCCCATCAATGGGCGATTTTCAAACCAGTTCATTTTCTTTCTTAACGTGACAACATCTCCAACAACAATGATAGCCGGTGGTTTAAGGCCGATACTTTTTACACGGTCGTTAATATTTTCAAGTGTTCCTGTAATAGAGAACTGTTTTGGCGTTGTCCCCCATCGAACAAGGGCAACAGGTGTATCAGGAGGCATACCACAATTAATAAGCTGAGTTGTAATTCTGGGCAGGTTTTTAACGCCCATAAGAAAAACAATTGTTCCGATTCCTTTTGCCAATGCCGACCAGTTGATATTAGATTCCTTTTTGGTTGGGTCTTCATGGCCGGTTACAAATGCAACTGTAGCCGTGAATTTTCTGTGAGTCAAAGGTATACCGGCATATGCGGGAGCGGCTATTGCAGAGGTGACGCCTGGAACCACTTCAAAAGCAATGCCTTTTTCTATAAGCGCCTCTGCTTCTTCACCTCCACGTCCAAATATAAAGGGATCTCCACCCTTAAGCCGGGTTACGATAAAACCCTTGTCAGCCTTGTCAACTATAAGGGAATTAATTTTATCCTGGGATAAAGTATGATCTCCGCCTTTTTTCCCGACATATATTATTTCAGCATCTTTTGGAGCGTAGTTTAAAAGAGTTGGCGAGGCGAGATAGTCATATATTAGAACATCAGCTTGTTTAATGCATTCTAATCCTTTTACCGTAATAAGCCCTGGATCGCCCGGGCCAGCGCCAATTAGATAGACTTTACCTTTTATAGTTTTCATTTAAGTTCTACTCTTATATTTTCTAATATTGTTTTGGCACCCATTGCAAGAAGGCTATCAGCGAGTTCAATGCCAATATCTTCAGATTGCTTAACAGGGCCGGACAAAGTTTTCTTTAAAATGGTTTTTCCATCAATATCAGCAACAAGTCCGTTCAAAGTAAAGATGTTTTTTTCAATTTCACCAAAGGCAGCTATGGGAACTTGACATCCTCCTTCGAGACACTTTAAAAATGCCCGTTCACCCATAACGGCAGATCTTGTTTTTTGATGATCCAGAGTGGTAACTATCGGTTTTATCTCAATATCGTTTTCCCTGATTTCAATACATAGAGCTCCCTGACCGACAGCAGGCAGTATTACATTTTTATCTATATATTCGGTTATTCTGCTTTCAAAATTCAGGCGCTTTACTCCAGCGGCTGCCAGGATTATTGCATCCATGTTTTCTGTTTCAAGCTTTTTGAGGCGAGTATCAAGGTTTCCTCTTAAGGGCAGTATCTTAAAATCTGCTCTTGCGTGCAGCAACTGCGCAGAGCGACGAAGACTGCTGGTACCTATTCGAGCGCCGCTTTTGAGTTCGGAAAAAAGAAGACCGTTTTTAGAAATAAGAACATCCTCAGGATTTTCACGCTCAGGTATTGCGCCTATACACAGACCCTCGGGTATTTCAGCAGGCATATCTTTCATGCTGTGAATGGCGAGATCTATTCGCCCATCTAAAAGAGCTTCTTCAATTTCTTTTACAAAAAGTCCCTTACCACCAACCATTGCAAGGGGAACATCAAGAATCTTATCTCCTTTTGTCTTTATAATAATGATATCGACAAAAAGAGAAGGGTTTCTAGATGTTAGAGCGGTTTTGACCCAGTTTGCCTGCCAGAGAGCCAGCCTGCTTCCTCTTGTTCCTATTTTAATTTTAATGTTTTTTTTCATCAGAGACCACAGCTCGAACAACTTGTAGCCGTACATCCGCTGCATGATGATGTTGCGGCAGATGCTTTGACTGTTTCACCGCCCCTACCTTTGCTGACAAAGCCGCATTCAGATAGCAGCCGGATTACTTGTCTTTTGTTGCACAAAGGACAGACCGGATCTTCTTTTCCAAAGACCAGGTACTCAAAATCCCGGTCGCAGTTATTACAATGATATTCATAAATAGGCATACTAATTTCTCCTGGTTATACTGACAAGTCAAATTTCCATTCTATAATCTTTCAATCACACCTGCTGCGATCAGCGGTATCATTATTTCATGATGGCCTACAAGGTTAAACCCTTGTCCACCTTTTGCCGTCGGTCGGTTAACGACATTTGTCATTGGGCGGTATTGTCTTATGAAATCCATGTTAACGGTAGTAAAATTTTCTATATTATGTCCAAGATTTCGTACCAGGGTTACTGCCTTTAAAAAAACTTCCGGCAGTATTACGGCAGATCCAATATTCATATAAACACCGCCTTCAATTGTGGCAATTACTGATGCAAATGTCCTGAAATCTCTATGGGTTGCTCCACCAGCCTCGTTAGGATCAAATTCGGGGTGCATATGAATAATATCCGTTCCAATGGCAACATGGACGGTGATAGGGATGCCCAGACGAGAGCCGGCGGCAAGTATGCTTTTATCCATAATGGGAAGTTTGTTTTCGATGATGGATTGTCCGACAGCATCCCCGAGTCCTATTGACTTTTTCTCTGCTTTTTTTATGGCCTTACATAAAAAGGAACATGTCTCATGAGCCATACCAAAACTTCCGTTTCCTATTGATACAGCAACATCCTCAGATGTTTTTCCTGTCATGGCGAGTTCTAAATCATGGATTATGCATGCTCCGTTCATTGCAATTGCTGTAACAACCCCACGTTCCATAAGGTCAATAATAACAGGGTTCAAGCCTACCTTTATAACATGAGCGCCCATAGCAAAAACTATTGTTTTTTGCTTCTCAAAAGCGCTTACAATAGAAGAAATGACCGTATTTATATGGTTGCCGGCAAGAATATTTGGGAGATTATCAAGAAAATCACCAATACAAGATCCTTTTACCCAGGTTTTTGCAAAATCATCTGAGGATATTTTGCTTTTTCTTTCCGACAGAGGATAGGTTCGCAACCCACTTAAATCTATAGGTTTAAATGATTGTGGCATTTTTACTTTGGTGTCCTTATAAATGATTGAGGGAACAGAATTCTTTCAATAAGTTCACAAAGAATATGACCCAATGTTATATGTGCTTCTTGAATTCTTGCAGTTATTCCGGATTCAACGGAAAATACCAGATCAGCGCTTTCAGCGAGTTTTCCTCCTTTGCCCGTCATTCCTATTGTTAAAAGTTCCATGCTTTTTGCTGTATTTATAGCTTTAATTACATTTTTCGAATTGCCGCTGGTGCTGATACCAACAGCAATATCGTCCTTTTTGCCGAGAGCTCTTATCTGTTTGGCAAATATTTCATCAAAATGATAGTCATTGCCGATGCTTGTTATTATTGATGTGTCGGTTGTCAGGGCAAGGGCAGGGAGAGGAGGGCGTTCAATTTGAAAACGGTTTACAAATTCTGCCGCGAGATGCTGGGCATCTGCAGCGCTTCCACCATTGCCGAAAATAAGAATTTTGTGGCCGGAAGCAATGTTCATGGCTATCATGTCGGCGCTTTTTATAATAAGATCAATATGATCTTTAATAAATTTGTCTTTAACTTCTATGCTTTGCTGTAATATGTTCAGAATAATGTCTTTCATAATAAGCTGCCCTGCAAATTATTCAATTGAGTCAAAACCCAGATCTCTCGCTTTTTGAAACTCTTTCATGGCATCTTCATATCGTTTTTGTTTAGAATAGAGTTTCCCGAGTCTATGCCTGAAGAGGCCGTTTTCGGGAGAAATTTCAACACTTTGCCGGCAGAATATCGTTGCAATTTCAGTATCCTCGTTCTTAATATCAAAAAGATATCCAAGGGTTGAAAGAGAATCAGCATCATTTGGGTTAAGTTTTATGGCTTTTTTATAAGATGAAATTGCTTCATCAATCTTGTCCATTGCTTTATTGCAATCGCCGAGGCAACGAAAAGCAGTTCCTGATTCAGACTTTAAGGCAATCGCTTTTTCTATATATTTTTTGCCTTTTTCCGGTTTGCCTGATTCAAGATAAAGCTTTCCGAGCTGAAATTGCACTTCAAACACATCTTTTTCGATGTTTTCAGCTTCAAGGAAGAGTTCCAGCGCTCTATCTTTGTTGTCATCCATTAACAGATTTACCAATCCTGAGTTATATAGAGCCATGCCTTCATTGGAGTCAAGCCATATAGCTGTTTCAAATTCTTTTTTTGATTTTTCAAGAAAACCCAAAACACCATAACAGACTCCCAGACTGTTATGGATATTCACATTTAAAGGATCAAGCTGAAGCCCCGATTTGAACTCATTTATTGCGTCATCAATGTTTCCTTTTTGGTACAATTTATCACCGCTGATATTTAAGCTCACAGCATCAAAGGCAACAAAGCTGCCCGGGCCAAAAAATGCAGCGTGATCAAGTGCTTTCAGTGCATTATCCAGTATTTGGTGTTTATTAAAATTGATAGCGGGATAAAACGCCATGCCCATACTAACCGCTTCATTGAGAAGTTCTTCAACATCTTTTTGTACTTTCCCGGCAAGCTCCATGCAGGAATTGTTATTTTTTTCAAAGCAAAAGCAACCAAACATATCATAGTTTATCTGACCCCACAGGCATTTTTTATTTTTACAGATTGAGTCAATAATTTTAGCTACTTTTAAAAGTAGCTCCTGTGCATTCTCTTTGCCGGATTCTTTGTTACCATGAAATATATTGTCAATACGGATAACCGTAGCTCCGAATTTTAATGAAGAATTAACTTTGGCAAGGGCATGGTCTATAAATTTTTTACCTGCAAGCATACCGGGAAATTCATCTGAAAGACAAGTCTGACTCGCAGAAAATTTAGCCTCATGTTTAATACCAAATTTAATGTCAGGAATTTTAGAATCTGTTTTATGGAATAGAAATTGTCTGGCGTAACCTTTGTCAGTATATAATTTTTGTTGGCTTTTCGTCATTATGAAGCATTTCCCGTCATTTTGTCCACGTTCCTAAAGTGTTTTCAATAATAGGAAGCTCGTCGTTTTTTATGGTTCTGAGATCCATTATAAAATAGTTTTTTTCTATTCTTCCTATTATAGAGGGGGTGTTTTCCCGCATGTGTTTTTCAACAGCATTAGCAGACATTCTATTGATTTTGATGCCCACACATATACTGGGCAGATCTAAAAGGGGTAGTGATCCACCGCCGACGCGGGAAGAAAGTTTGAATAACTTAACAGACATGTCAGGGTTGTTTAAATTTTTCAACATACATAAAAGTTTATTACCTTTTTTTTCGATATATTCAAGTGGAAGGGTTAACATCCGGAGGGTTGGGATGTTTTCAACTGCCTTTTCCGGATCCCTGTATAAACGAAGGGTGCTTTCAAGAGCCGCAAGTGTCAGCTTGTCTATTCGCAACGCTCTGGTAAGAGGATTTTGTTTAATTTGATCAACGATATTTTTTTTACCAACGATGATTCCGGCCTGCGGACCACCGAGAAGCTTATCTCCGCTGAAAGTTACAATATCCGCTCCTGTTGACACTGATTCCTGGACAGTAGGTTCTTTTATCAAACCATATTTTGAAAAATCTATAAAAGTTCCGCTGCCCAGATCTTCCATTACAGGAATTTTATATTCTTTTCCAAGTTCAACCAGTTCCCTTAGAGAAACATCGGCAGTAAAACCAACCACATTATAATTACTTGTATGTACCTTTAATAAAAGGCATGTATCACCTTCAATAGCGTTTTCATAATCTCTGATATAGGTACGATTTGTTGTTCCAACTTCTTTTAAAATTCCACCACTTTTTGTCATTACATCCGGTATTCTGAACGATCCACCGATTTCAACAAGCTCCCCTCTTGATACTATAACCTTTTTTCCTTTGGCGATTGTTTCTAAACAAAGGAGTACGGCAGCGGCATTGTTGTTTACGACCATTGCAGCTTCAGCACCGCTGATTTCACATAATATATCCTCAACCGCACTATATCGTGAACCGCGGATACCTTTTGATATATCGAATTCAAGGTTGGAATACCTGCCGGCTATTTCTAAAAGATTTTCAACAGCATCAGCCGGAAGCAATGATCTCCCTAAATTTGTGTGAACTATAATACCGGTTGCATTAATGGTACGTTTAAGATTCAGTTGCATGATATTTTTTACGCTGTTTCTAACCTTTTCAAGCAATAGGCTTAAAGTCGGAATTTCATCAGTTGTTTCTTTCTCGCCATTAAGGATATCTGCGCGAAGGTCTTCAACAACAGAACGTGCCGAGCGGACAAGAACAGATTTCGGAATATTTGTAAAAAAAGGTTCATCCCTTGCATTTTCGAGAATCAAATCAATGCCCGGAAGTCGTTGCAAAAGATTTTGTTGTTTTTTGTTTAACCTCATTATTTGTAGGAATTTCCATTTTATGCCTAATGAATTCGGTACGGGTACGATAGATGAGTAAAAATTACCTGAAGTTGTGGTGCACATTCCTCAACTTCAGGCACTTTAAATATCCGCACGAAAAGTATGCTAACTTGATTATATATCATTATAAAGTTAATAAGTTCAATAAATTTCTTTAAGAAGTTCCATCGAATAGCCAATTTTTACGTTGTTTTTGGCATCTTTCTCAATCTTATAGAGTTTGCGGATGTACTTTGGTGCCTGATCGGCATTGCCGGATTTTTTCTTGCCATCCTTGCAACATCCAGCCCATTTGAAGATAGTTCCACATCCTTCATCATATACTAATTTCGACCATTAGATTAAGGGTTTTAAACAAAGCGCAATTTAGTTTTACAGTTTACTGCTAACTATTATTGTGCTATACCCAGAAGCACAGAAGCAGAAGGTCATAAATTGCGTTTTTTTAGGTGAGCAATGAGCATCAAGAGCACAAGCTATTTCAAGCCTTAGCAACACAGCTATTGATGTTCAGGGCCGCGAAAAACCGCAAGTTGTGGAAGTTATTTCGTCCACGTTCCTAAGTCACCTGTATTCGATAGTGGTAGATTCACAAAAGATGGAATTTATCGGAGATAAACTTTGAGGGTAATATTGATTGCAGCAATCACACTGTGCGGAAGAATAAGTCCTGCCAAGTTTGGTAGCCACGAAGATCTATTGCATCTCAGAAATATGCGTCTCGAAACTGATGCAAGTATAATAGGCGCTGGAACTTTAAGAGAAGAAAATCCTGAAATAAAAGGGCCTGAAGGTACAGATTTAAAGAATCGAATCAGGGCCATTGTCAGCGGTTCCGGTCATATACCAATAGAGGGAAAACTTATATTTAACCAGAGCAATCCTCCAATAATCTTTACAAGTCATTCTGCCGCTCAAAAACTTTCTAAAAAAACAGGAAGTCTCGCAGAGGTGGTCGCAATCCCATCGGGGCCTTATGGCTTATCAATTATTGCCTTATTAAGGGAACTTGAAAAGCGTGGTGCGTCATCTGTGTTAGTTGAGGGTGGAGGGAAACTGAATTATTCAAGTATTGCAGAGGGTGTTGTTGATGAGATTGTTGTTACTATAACTCCAAATATATCTGGTAATAGAAACTCTGCATCACTTGTTGATGGACCAGTTGATTCAAACTTACCCTTAGTTAATCTTGAACTTTTATCCAGCAGAGTTAGCAAATCAGGGGAAATATTTGCAAGATACAGGGTAAGGAACGTGAACGAAATAACTTCCCCAACTATGCATCACAACTTCAGGCCACCTTTGCCTAATTTCAAATCCAGCCTCAAATCACAAAAATATCAAAATAGCCTGAACCCGTTATTCCATCAACTTTTGTGCCCGCCCTGGTGCTATGCGAAAACTGACGTGTCCGCCATATTTTTTGCTGGAACTGGAAAATCAGATCACTAAAGCCTATAGATCGGTCTGGGCCAGGGATCTGAGATCGAACAAATCTGACCCAAATCTATGCGCCTACTTGTGGAAGTTAATTCGTTCACGTTCATAAGGAAAGATACATCATGATTAAACAAGACCTTGCCATTCTTTTTTCCGGAGGGACTGATTCGCTTTCTCTTTATACGTTAGCTGCAGTTAAAAAACATCCTGATATTCCTTCTCCACGTGTGATACACCTGCTTTGCATGCTTAATGGCATGTCTCGGTTCCCAACATTTACAATAAATAGATTTAAAATGGCTGAAAAAATATTAAAGTCACAAGTACCTTCAAATGAGCCCTTGACTGAGGCCAATTTTGTCGAACTTGATATGGGAAGGCTTTTTCAGGAGTTATGGCTTGATAAGTATGAAGTGCTTATGCCTAAGTATAACGGCAAGAATCTTGTATGTGTCGCATGCAAACTGGCAATGCATGTTCGTGCAATTATATATTGTGTAGAACATTGTGTTTCCCTCCTTCTTGCAGGTTATGCGAAAAAACAATCATATTTTCCTGAACAGAGCAAAGCATTTATGACAAGGATTTCTTCTTTTTCAGAATCATTTGGCATAATAACCCGCTTTCCGGTTTATAATGATTTTGATGATGAAATGATTACAAGACATTTTCTTGAAGACCACGGTCTCCCTTCAACTGGTGGAGGAGAAAGAAAATGCCTTTTTTCACAAACCCAGACAACTGCAACTGAAAAGGAGATAGAAATTTATTTAGATGATATGATCCCTATTGTGAATAAATATATTGAGAGCAGACTTGAAGGGAGATTAAAGGACTCGGCCAAATGTTTCCATTCTGAAATTTAGAATTGACATGATGATGTTCCATGGTTCCTTCTTCAGTGGCAGTAACAAGAAAAGCTTTTGAAGAAGCAGGGGGATTTGATTCCAATAATTTTGAGTTTATTGACCGTGCAAAACAGATTGTGATTAAAGAGGGTAAACAATGGAAGACTTTTCAGGAGTTTTACGTGGCTCTAAGAAATCAGGGGATGGTATAGAGACTTTAATCCCTGACTCAGAACACAAACGTGTGCTTAAAACATGCATAGATATTCCGAAACAGAAACCTTCTTTCTCTTTGCCGATAAATGATGTCGGTATATGCGGAAAGACAGTATGGATAAATTTGCCTCAGGGTAAAATACCGTTTGAGACAGAAGTTAAGGTAGATTTGCCTTCTTCGATTCGAGGAATTCATATGTCAAGAATTGAGAAGGCAATAGCGGGTCTTTATAATAAAAATTTTGTTGATATTGCAGAGTACGCAGAAAATCTTGTTAAATCTGTTCAAAGTGGACAGGAATGTTCAAAGGCTTTTGTAAAACTTTCCGGCAGGATTCCAATGGTTCAGAAGACACCGGCAACACGCTTAAGCTCAATTGATTCTATACAGATTTGTGCAATTGCAGAGCTTGTGAAAAGCAAAGAATCTGTTTGTAAAATTTTGACAGGTGCAGGATTAACTCATATTACTGCATGCCCCTGTACCCAGGCATACAACCGTGTTCTTTCAGGAAAAAGTGAAGGGATGCCATTGCCGACACATACCCAGAGATCAATAACCTGGCTTACAATTGAAAGAGATAAAGTCAGGCCTACTTATGAGGAACTTATATTATGCCTTAAATCATCTCTTCATTCAACATGTGACCTGTTGAAACGTCCGGATGAAGCTGAACTTGTCCTTTTGGCTCATAATAAACCACAGTTTGTCGAGGATACTGCAAGAGAAACGGCAAAGGAAGTTGGTATAAGGTTTGGGGACTTTCTTCCGGAGTCTGTTTTTGTTAAAATAGAATCATACAGTTTAGAAAGTATTCATAATCACGATGTGCAATGCAGCATAAAGACAACAATGGGCGAAATATTGAAAGTGATAACTATTTAGTGCCTGAACGAAAACTGCTAATTTTTCCAATTTCTGCGTCAGGAGCAAATTTTAATCCTCAAAATACCCCATGTATTCCTGCGGTTAAAATTTGCGCCTTCCTTGAACTTGAAAAAATTTTCAAGTTTTCGTTCGGGCACTATTTAAGATTAAGCATCCTTATTTCTGGTAAGCGTATAAAACATCTCAATATTTTTTGAGTTGGGGCCGGGCCTCTTGTCAACTATAACTTTCCAGGAAGTATGCCCCTCTAAGTAAAATAATACTTCTGTAATTTTTGCAATTATACTAGCCTGATCAGTTCCTGCCAGGTTGATAAGTTCAGTTTCATGAAAAGTTACAACATCGTCTTTGTGCATTCCTTTTTCAAGGCCGTATAAAACTGATCCTTCGCCGATATCAACCAATGCACGGTTAAGAGCGGCAGATAATTTTGGCGCAACAGGTGATAAATCCCTGTGAATCTGTTTTGCAAGTTCATAATTTGTCATTAATTACAATCTCCTTTGTAACCGTTCGTCGTTTTTTTATTTGTGCGAACCCTTAGATGTGAACGGTTACAAAATAAAAAAAGACAAAAGGGGTTATAAGAAAAAAAACCTTATAACCCCTTTTATAAAATGTTTTCTTCTGCCCTGTTTTTGCGTTTGGCTGAGGGACAAGGATTCGAACCTTGATTAACGGGACCAGAACCCGTCGTCCTGCCGTTAGACGATCCCTCATTTGATTTAGGAATTTCCTTTTTTTGACAGAATATACAAGATGATCAAGATATAAAAAAATGAAGAAATCATGTAATTTCCGTTAATTTCGTCAAAAAAGTCCGCCTGAAGGACACTTCAATTATTGGTTAATTATAGTGCCTGAACGAAAAATTTTCTAGTTTTCATTCGGGCACTAATTATATAAAATTAACCATTGAGTCAAGTTAATTCAGCACTTTTTTAATACAAACAAATTTTGTATCCCTGAATTTAAATATAACCTGTTTGATTATTTGCTTTTACAACTCAGGTAGTATATCATTAGTATAAACCCGTTAATGCTTATTAGGTAAAGCGTGTTTTATTTTAATAATAAATACAATAGAATACAATTTTCTAAAATTGTATTGATGATTTACTTTTACTAAATTAAGTAATATATGAAATTAGTAAAATAAGTAATAAATCATATAGAAGTTAATCTTGGGACTTGGTCAAAAATTATTAATGAACTTTTTGAGTGTTACTTTTTGTGACAAAACGGCATGAACAGATAAGCTAAAAACTGAAGATTAGTCTAATATTTAAATAAGTTACAAGTTTATTTCCTGCTATAATTTATAAAATAATACCAACGACACAAATCAAATAAATACAAAATTGTCCATTTGAAATAAGGGAATAAAAGTTCTTGACAATCTTTTTTAATTAAATTACTAGTATCGCAATCTTGTTATTAAGTAGCGAATTACATTATATAGCATATAAATACAAATAATTAGGAGATTACTCATGCCTGTACCAAAGCGTAAAACATCTAAGTCAAAGCGGAACCAAAGACGTGCCCATATTAAAGCCAAGGCTCCAAATTTAACCTCTTGCCCTCAGTGCGGGGAAACTAAAGTTTCACATCATGTATGTCATTCCTGCGGTACCTATAAGGGGCGGACTATTATAGAAATAAAAGAGGATTAATATATGACAGCATCAACAGCTACTGTCGGACGCAATCTCAAAGGCCTTGATCTTGAGTCAAGGCAGATGATAATTGATACCGTAAGGCAGCTTGGAAAACGCCTTCTTACAAAGGAGAAAATTCTTGAATTTGATAAAAATGAAACTTTTCCTGAAGATACGATCCGTGAGTTGCTCGGAGAGGATATCGGTTTGCAACTCCTGTTTATACCTGAAGAATATGGAGGCATAGGAGGAGGGGCTCGTGACTGCTGTGAGGTAATCCGTGAAATATCCAGTATATGCCTAGGCATTGCAACAGGTTTTTTTGCTATTCAGCTCGGCTCGGATCCTATACTGGTTGGAGCTACTGAGGAACAGAAGCATAAATGGCTTGGAACTCTTGCTGAAGGAAAATCTCTTGTAGCTTATGCTGTTACTGAAGCGGGAGCAGGGAGCAACCTTGCTGCCTTAAAGACAACGGCTGATCCTGTAGCAAACGACGCCGGTGAAATCATTGGATACAATATAAACGGTACCAAACAGTTTATATCAACAGGAGGATATGCTGATTTCATTACAGTTCTTGCCAATACCCCTGAGGGACCGTCATTTTTTATTGTGGAGAAAGGCTCACAAGGTTTTGTTCAGGGCAAGGGGGAAGAAAAACACGGGATACGTGCATCAAATACATCGCCGCTTTCATTTACCGATGTTTTTGTACCGGTTGAAAATCTTATTGGTGGTGTTCCCGGAGAAGGGATGAGGCAGGCTAACAAGGTTTTTGGGTATACAAGACTTATGGTAGCTGGTATGGGGCTGGGGGCCGGTCAGAAAGCTCTCAGCATAGTTATTCCATACGCTAAGGAGAGAATTCAGTTCGGCTCTTCTCTTGCTGAAAAACAGGGTTATACACACAAGCTAATTGTACCGAATGCTGTAAGGCTCGAAGCAGCAACTGCCTATATCGAAGAAATTGGGGAAAGGCTGGATTCAGGGGAAGATGACCTGCAGGTTGAAGGTTCAATTGCCAAGTTCTTTGCCACCGAATCTGCCAATAAAGCAGCCGATGATGCCATACAGGCGCTTGGCGGTTATGGATACATTCACGAATTTGAGGTGGAAAAGATAAAAAGAGATGTTAAAATCACCTGTATTTATGAAGGAACCAGCGAAATTCAGCAGAGTATAGTCAGTACGTTCCGCTGGAAAATTACGCGGAAAACAAAGGGTAAATATTACGGAGACATATCTTCAGAGATGGAAGAACTGGAGAATAGTTTGAATGATGCCGGATGTAAATTTTATGGACTTGCTGCCAGGGCTCTTAATGAGACCATAATGCTTGTACATGATAACAAGCTTATCAGAAAACAATATATTATGTTTGCTCTGTCCAACATGATGACACATGTGGAGGTTGGAGTAAGCATGGCGCGTAAGGCAAAAGCACTTGTTGAAGCAGGAAATCCTGAAGCCGAAAAAATAAAGGCAATGTCAAGGATTTTTGCAAATGAAACAGCGCAGGTTATAACTCATAATATGTTGAAGATACTGATGGGTTCCGGTGTTTTTGATCAGAAAACCGTCTCTGATTTTATGGAGGCTGTTTCTTATAATAAA
>Ga0255431_1084_pt1 | contig 18142 bp, 13 predicted proteins | sample ANMaggSeSYBR02J5_FD_182633 | JGI IMG/M metagenome (GOLD analysis project Ga0255431, IMG submission 182633) | Sediment cell enrichment communities from methane seep in Santa Monica Basin, California, United Staets - ANME aggregate JGI... | ecosystem: Environmental > Aquatic > Marine > Cold seeps >... | reverse complement strand
ATACTTTTGGTTCTATAATATTAAAATCGCATACTCCGCAAGCGTTACAATTACCAGTACGACAGTCAGGGGTAAGCTCGCCCGTTGTTGCTTTTTTCCATTCTTTTCTTAGATAATCTTTTGCAATACCAATATCAATATGGTCCCACGGAAGCGGCTCGTTTGTATTTCTTGACCTGTTTGTATAAAAATCCATATCCACTCCCTCATCATAAATGGCGTCCCGCCACAAGCTATATCTAAAGTGGTCACTCCAACCATCTAACTTACATCCCTTCTTGTGTGCCGCAATCAGTAAATGCGAAAGCCGTCTGTCGCCACGCGCCCAAAGTCCCTCAAGCAAACTAATCTCCGGTTTTTGCCATTTAAAATTAATACCAGACATTTTAAGATTGTTTTGCAGCCAGCCAATCCTGTCTTTTGATTCAGATAGTGAAATCTGTGGTGCCCATTGAAAGGGGGTGTGAGGTTTTGGAATAAAAGTTCCAACACTGACATTTATTTTATTTTTGCGCCGCCCCTTGCCGGTATTAATTTTTCTAAGTTCTTTTACAAGATTCACAATTGCTTTAAGATCTTCACTTGTCTCCGTGGGAAGACCAACCATAAAATAAAGCTTTATAACCTGCCAACCAAAATCATAAGCATTTTTCACTGTATCAATGATATCTTTTTTGCTAATATTCTTATTAATAACATCGCGAAGCCTTTGGCTTCCGGCTTCCGGAGCTATAGTGAAACCTGTTTTTTCTGACTCGTTTAATATGTTGCATAAGTTCCGGCGTCAATGTTCCTGCCCGTAGAGAAGGAAATGAAACGGAAATATTTCGTGGCTCGCACCAGGTCATAAGCTGTTCCATCAGAGGGTTTATACATATATAATCTCCAACGCTTAATGATAATAAAGAGATATCCTCGTAACCAGTCGCTGTTATTGACTTGTTTGATAGAGATAAAATTGTATCCACAGACCGTTCCCGCACCGGACGATATATCATTCCTGCCTGACAAAACCTGCACCCCCTTGTGCATCCTCTGGATACTTCAAGGCGAAGGCGATCGTGCACGGGCTTGCCATAGGGCAAAATCGGGGCATCGGGAAAAGGTGCTTTATCAAGATCATTTACTATGACTCTCTTGATTTTTTGGTATTTAGAAAACCTGGGCAAAAGACTCTGAAAACCTGATTCGTCAAATTTAGGCTCAAAAAAAGCAGGTATATAAAGGCCCTGTATCTCAGACCACATTTTATAAAGAGCCTCTTTTTCTCCACGGCAATTCTCTTTCCATTTAAGCCAGGAACGGGACATTTCCATTATTACATTTTCACCGTCTCCTATAACAATAGCATCAAAAAAGTCGGCAACGGGTTCCGGGTTGCAAGTACAAGGACCACCTGCAATTATTAAAGGATGTGAATCATCTCTTTGTGAAGAAAAAAACGGGATTCTCGCAAGATCCAGAATATTAAGAACATTGGTATAATTTAGTTCATAAAGGAGGCTGAATCCGATAATATCAAACTCTTTAAGAGGTTTTTTAGATTCCAAAGACATTAATGGGGTATTGGATGATCTAAGATAAGCCTCCATATCTATGCCTGGAACAAAGACCCTTTCTGCGGCTATTTTTTCATGATTATTTAATATATAATAAAGTATATTCAGCCCCAAATGAGATGTGCCTATTTCGTATAGATCCGGAAAAACAAGGGCCATTTGGAGCTTAATTCCGTTTGCATCTTTTTTTATACTATTTATTTCCGTGCCGAGGTATCGACTCGGTCGCTCAATCAGCGGCAGAAAGTCTTCTTGAATAGATTTAATGTTCATGATATATAATCAGGGTTCAGGGGTTTACAATTTACAGGATATCAAAACTAAAAATGACAAAGCTGACAGCTCAAAGCAACAAAAAACTTGTTAAATCGACGATCTTATTTTTTATTATAATCAGCGTGGTATTTTTTGCACCATTCAACTGCCTTTGTTTTGAAAATAAACGTGAAAGTGCGGTTGTAATAGCTGTTCGCAGGGCAAGTCCTGCTGTAGTTAATGTAAGTTCAGAAGTCGAAATCCGCAAACAAATTAATCCTTTTTCAGGGTTTGGTATAGATCCTTTTTTTGACTCTTTTTTCAAGGACTTTTTTGACCCTGAACCTGAAAGGCGACAAAAAAAAGCCAGCCTTGGTTCGGGTGTAATTATTGATGGAAAAAGAGGCTTTATTCTAACCAATGCTCACGTAATTACAAAAACAGGAAGAATTGCGGTAACCTTAAAAGACGAACGAGAGTTCACAGCCACAATTGTGGGCGCTGATCCGGACTCCGACCTTGCTGTATTACGAATAACCTCAAATGACCCTCTTCCTGCAATTGAAATGGGCGATTCCAAAGATATTATGATAGGCGAAACAGTTATTGCTATCGGTAATCCGTTTGGTTTTTCCAACACTGTCACAACCGGAGTTATAAGCGCCAAAAACCGCAGTATCAGGACAGAAGACAGAATTTTTCAGGACTTTATTCAGATTGATGCCTCAATAAATCCGGGTAACAGCGGAGGACCGCTTCTCAACATAAACGGCGAGCTTATAGGAATAAATACAGCTATCTATGCTAAAGCTCAGGGAATAGGTTTCGCCATACCTATAAATAAAGCAAAAAGAATTATATCTGATCTTATACAATATGGTGAGGTAATACAACCATGGATAGGTCTTACAATCCAGAACCTTGATAAAAAACTTGCGCAATATCTAAAAGTTCCTGGAAACAAGGGGGTTATGGTTAAAGGAGTTGTAAAGAACAGCCCTTCACACAAAGCGGGCATATACGAGGGTGATATAATTGTTTCAATTGGAATCAGAAAAATTATCTCAAATAATGATTACAAAACAGCCTTAAAAGACTTTTCTGCCGGAGATACAATAAAAATTAATCTATGGCGAGATGGCAAGGCATTAAATGTTTCGGTTGCTGCTGCCGTGTTTCCATTAGATTTGGCTGGAGATCTGGCATATAAACTTATGGGGATAAGAACCGAAAACATATCGTCAGGAAAGCGTTTTGCCTATAAAATAATAGCAAAGCAAGGTGTTATTATTACAAAAATTTATCGCCAATCCTATTTATATCAAACAGGAGCAAGGCCCGGGGATGTAATTCGACAGATAGATGAAATTAATGTTAAAAATTTAAAAGACTTTGAAGAGGCCATTGTAAAATACCGCCACAAAACATCCGTGGTTATACTTTTGCAGCGAGGAGCTCAGGGTTATTATATATCTGTAAAACTATAAGGAACGGAGATGAAATAAAGAATACCAATTAGAACAGACATAGCGACGGCCAACGCCAGCCGAGTGCGTTTGCCCTGGATGGAGCGCTTGCTTTGGCATAAATTATACTTTTGTATAGAACTCAGGATATAGTTTCTGAGCACATTCCGGGCAAATGCTATGGCTAAATTGTGCTTCAGAATGTTCACTAATATATGTTTCAATTTGTTTCCAATATCCCTTGTCATCTCGAATTTTTTTACAGGATGCACAAATAGGCAGCATACCGCTCAATTGTTTAATTTCCTTGAGTGCCTTTTCAAGCTCAACATTTTTTCCTATTAATTCTGTTGTTCGATTTGCCACTTGAACTTCTAAATCCCTTTTATGCTTGCTCAGAAAATAAATATAAAGAGATATTCCGAATATTGAAATACAAATAACTCCAATTGTCAAAGCAGTCATTAGCCAAGATGGTAAGACTTCTTCGCTTCTAATCCACTTGTGTAATATTCTTTCTTTTTCATTCTTATTGATTTGTAGAAATCCATTTTTTACTATTGTTAGTAATTCGGTATTACCTTTTTTCACTGCAGAATGAAGAGACTGGCTATAAAGTGTTGCCAGTATTCTGAACTTATCCGGTATGCCGAAATGATGAAGATAATACATTCCTGTTGGATAATCTGCTACAAATACAGAAGTTTTTCCAGTAGTTGCTGATTGCGCTAATTCTTTATTATTATTAAATAAACGCAAGTTTAGGTACGGAAAATGAGAACGAGTAAATTCTTCTTCTTTACTGCCTTTGACAACACCAACTTTAAGATTAAGCTTCTTAAGTTCCTCGACACTGTCTGCACGTAATTGGTTGGAAATAAATATACGTGCTGTCAGTTGAAAGAGTTCATCTGAAAAATCCATATAGGATTTGCGATTTTCCGTTTCAAATAGTCCTGCATGTATATCAGCCACTTTTGTACGAATCAGTTCAAGACTTTCATTCCAATCCACCAACATAAATTCGACATCATAATTATTCTTTCTTGCCCATTCATTCCACAAATCAATCAACAATCCTTGAGGTTGACCGTTGTCATCAAGAAAAGAAAAAGGTGGCCATGTTGCCGAGTTAGCAATTATTAGGGAGTTAGATGTTGTTTCTGCCCCTAAAGATAGGGTAAACAAAGTAAACAGAAGCAGGATAGAACTACACAATGAAAATGATTTTTTCTTCATCTGTGCTCCTAAGAGCGGCATTCATTTGCCGTTGTTTGTAGTGTATGTATTTCATGCCGAATCGCGGTGATAGACGTAGTCAGAACCGCGATTCCAGGCGGCGCAGCCGCCTGGAACAAGTAATTATATACTTCCGGATAACATTACTTTTGTGAAGCGCTAAAGAGCTGTCTCTTAAAAGTTTTGGAATTTTGGGCGCTGGCTTTTGCTTACCCGCATAGGACTATTTTCTGATGGGCCAGATCCAGGTGGTTTACCATGGCTTTTATTTTCAACCGGGCTTCACGATCACCTTTTTCTGCCAGAATGGTTGCTATCTCTTTCCGCATTTCGGTTTCCGGCGGTTTCCAGTCATATGCCCTGGCGTGGAAATGGATCAGTTTTTCAGACATGGTTTCCCATTCTTTGCTTGAGAGATCGTGCAGACGATAGATATTCAAATGGCGCCAGGACTCAGCGTAATTTTCTTCAAAATAGGGGAATTCCTGTTCACTGCGAAGATATACCTTGTCGTAGTCTTCCTCCTGAACCTGCGTAAAAAAGTCGTTGGTAAAGGCGAAAATGGGATAGAGGCCGGGCAGGGGAGAGGCTGGCGAAAAGAATTGATTCAAAATAGTGTAGCTTTTGCGGCGTACGTTGACGCGTAGTTGAGCAATGGATTCACCTTCATCAAACAGCAGAACCCAGCCTTTAAACCCTGTTTTTTGAAACATGGCTGACAGACCGCAGATTGCCTCAAAATATGGCTTCCATCCTTTGCAGACTAAGGATGCGTCTTTGTAAAATGGAACCTGTCGGTACTTCATGGCATGACGGAGACGAAACACAGGCAGGCTGTTTCCGTTCAGGGCGTTGGCCAGGAGCCAGGGAAACTCGCGGGGCCGGAATGTAGTATGCTTTTTCAATTCTTTTTGCCGGTTGGAAAGCAATATGTTGTCCTGCGCCATGGCTACCAGAACGGCTTTAAAAAAATGAGGCATAGATTCAGGGATAATGTCCAGTGGCCCGGTGCTATTATTTTTCCAGGATATTTTTTGTTTGCCGGTCAGGTTTTTCCACCATTTTACCAGGGATGACTCGCTATCCGGAAAAGAAATTTGACTTACCAGAGCCTGGTAAACCTGCCGGAAGTCATAAAACGGAATTTCCCTGGGATCAAGGTTGATCTGACTGGTAACAAAACCCTGTGATAGAGCCAGTTGACGAATATAGGTAAGGCTATGAGATTTGCCCTGGCCATAGGCGCCGCAGACACAAAGGTGAGTGGATTCATTTTTCTCCAGGGCTTTAACGCCGCCGTCAAAAATACTGTTTAATTGCGTTTCACTGGCAGTTAACAGCCTGACACCAAAGGGATCGAAAAGCCCCTCCCGCAACCGTTCCACAGCCCGTCTGAGTTTGAAATTGCCGGCGCTTTCCAGCAACTGGACAAAATTGGCCTTATCCATTGGTTACTTATCCCAACTGGGCTGAAGTTGTTCCATCTTCTCTTGTTCCATTTCCTGCTGACTGGAGACGATATGCTCAGTAAGATCAAGTGTTTCTGCCGGATCTTTGCCCTGTTCAGCCATATCCAGAATTCGAATGACCTGTTTGACGAAAAGCCGTACCTCGCTCAAAAGCCCCATCTTTTCCTGATTTTTACAAATATCCTCAAGAAGCTGACCTGTCACAGACTCTGCGGCGTTCCAACGATAAGATATCTCGTGAATACGACACAATGACCGCCCCAGATTGATCAACTCGCCGGATTTCAACGGTGTTCGATGCAGATCAATCAAAACCCCGCGATAATTCAGACGCTTCTGCTGGCCGATGGACCGGACACGGCTCCATAACGCATCGTAGGATTTAAATCCCTTTTCAGACAGCAATACGTCCGGGATGATGGAAAAAAAGATATGGAAATACTCAGCCTGTTCGGTGTTATCTATAAGCAGCCGCACGTTTTCGTAAGCTGCATTGCGCACTGAAGCGGACTGAGCGATGACCGTCTCCAGTTCATCTAACAGCAGAATAAATCCTTTATAGTCCATATAACGTAGAAAGGCATTCAGGGAATTCAGCATTTGCTTGCTGTTGGCCTTGTTCACTACTTCAAAAATTCCGAATGGCTTAAGTTCCCGTTTGGTTGCTTTGCCTGCCTCAAACCAGTGGAAGATGATCTCCCTGTTTGCAGTGCGATCTTCTTTATGTTCTTCTTCCATTAATGGCGAAAAACGATTATGCGCCAGGGCCACAAGTGCATTGGCAAAATTTACGTTCATGCCCGGCAGATTGCGTAAGATCTCAGCCAGATCAGCAATTTGCTCTATTGAAGAAGGGCTGTCATTTTGAACCAGGCTGTCCAGCCACTGGCTCAGGAGATTGCGAATTCCAATACCTTCAAAACGACCGCGAAGCTGACGCGTAATAGATTGATAGACAGCTTCGAATTTGTGAATGGGCACTTCTCGTGTCAACACGACAAAAGAGACGGCAAACCCCTGTTGCAGCGCAAGGTGACGAATTATTGACATAAAATGAGTTTTGCCGTCACCGTAATCACCACTGAGAAAACGGACTTTGGCCCCGCCTTCGGCAATATAATTTTTTAGATCATCTTCAATAAAGGTGAGCCAGTTATCACGGCCAACAGTAAAAAAAAGCACATAGTCGGCTGGCACGCTCCCTTTTCGAAGTTCTTCAATAATTGATCTGGCCTGAAATGGTTCTAACTGATCAATCTCTTCCACAGGTATCATGTTTCATCCTTTAGAAATGAAATTCCGGAAATCTGCCGAGGTTCGCCATTGCTGTCAATAAGCCAGAGGAAATAATTACGCCCCGGATCCAGGCTCAACTTCTTGCCGTTCGAAGCCCCGCCGATACCGGCCTTGAAATAACGCCATATATCCACGCCAAACTGTTCCAGACTGTAGCCCCGGAATTTGGCCTTATCCATATTGGTAAAAAACGTTTTACTTTGCAGGGAAATCACATATTCCAGATAAAATCGTAGAATGGGAACCGGATTTCCCTGTGAAATATTATCCATCTTGCTGATTTTGGCATACGTCTCGTAGAGACTGTCAATAAATTTTTGAGGATCAAATGGCCGGTCATAGAGTTGTTTTTTTACACGAAGGGCAGCAGTGACGATACGACGGGGATCAATGGATTTCAGTGTCTTCTTGTTGATAGTCGTAATACGTTTGCTGAAAACAATCTTTCCGTCAATGCCTTCAAGTACGCTAAAGCGGGGAAAATCCATTTTAACAGGCAGTCCGGCTTCTTCTGCCAGCCGGCCAAAGTCTTCGATAAATTGCAGCCGGTATTTTTCTACCTGTTCCCTGGTGTATTCCCGCAAGCTGTCAAAGACAGGTTTGCAGTCAATTAATGCCTCTTCCTGTTCTACATTTTCAGCCTTTTTTGTACGAAGCAGTTCGTCTAACTGAAGAAAATCATCTCGCGTTGCACAGCGGATACACTGTTTTAAAAAATCAGCGAGGCGTTGACCGCGTTTTAACTCCTGCTGGAATGGACGGAATATCCCGTTCAATTCTTCCTCGGTATTTTGTAAAAAAGATTCTTCATTCATTGTTTTTATATCTCACTCAAAAAATAAAGGATGTAAAAAATGATAAGAGTAGGAGATCGCCAGCATTGCATTCAGGGTTGCGCCAGGATATGCGTTCAAATGCGGAGACTGTGGATTTTGATGGTGGGCCGTGAAGGAATCGAACCTTCAACCTACTGATTAAGAGTCAGGTGCTCTGCCTGGTTGAGCTAACGGCCCCTTGTTTCTAAATGAACAACCAAAAAAAATTCTAACAAATTTAATAATCACTGTCAATTCTTTTTAATTTTTTACGAGTTCCTTATCCTTCTTGACCTCTTCAAAGGTATCTGATATTTTTTAATAGATAGTGCTTGAGCGAAAACTATCAAAAGCTGTCATTTCGAGCGAAGCGAGAAATCTTATCGTATTGTTAAGGAATGTGGACGAAATAACTTCCACAAGTAGGCGCACAGATTTGGGTCGAATTTGTTTGATCTCAGATCACAAAAGTTGAAGGAATAGCGAGCTATTTCAATATTTTTGGGATTTGAGATCGGACAAAGGCGGCCTGAAGCTGTGCGCCTACTTGTGGAAGTTATTTCGTCCACGTTCCTAATTATTGAATTTTAAGATTTCTCCCTGCGGTCGAAATGACAAAAAGTGGGGTTTTCGTTCAGGCACTATATAAAAAGCAAGAGACTTCAATTTAAAAAACCCTGAACCCTAAACTGGTATGGTGCAAATTTTCAAAGGAAAGGATGCTTAATAATGAATCGTGAAAACTCTAACAAGCTTTTTAGCATAGCTGTTAATGTAATTCCAGGTGGTGTTAACAGTCCGGTACGTGCCTGCAAATCCGTAGAAGCTGAACCTGTATTTATTGATCATGCAGAAGGATGTATGATTTATGATGCAGATGGTAATGGTTTTATCGACTACATTGGCTCGTGGGGTCCGATGATACTTGGGCACAGGCATTCAGCGGTCATTAAGGCTATTGCGGCTGTTTTGAATCGTGGTACAAGTTTTGGAGCGCCAACTGATCTTGAAATCAGGATTGCTGAAATGGTTATAGAGGCCGTACCTTCCATAGAAATGGTTCGTATGGTCAATTCCGGCACAGAAGCTGCAATGAGCGCCATAAGGCTTGCCAGGGGGGTGACCGGTCGTGATACTATAATTAAATTTGATGGATGTTATCACGGTCATGCAGACACTCTTCTTGTTGCGGCAGGATCAGGCGTTGCCACATTAGGTATTCCGGGAAGTCCTGGAGTGCCTGAATCCTTTGTAGCTCATACTCTTTCGTTGCCCTATAATGATATAGATAGTATCAAAAAGGTTATGGATGAGCAGGGAGATAAAATTGCATGTATAATAGTTGAGCCGGTTGCAGGAAATATGGGGCTGGTAAGACCTGTTGAGGGTTTTCTAAAGACTTTAAGGGAAGTTACTGAAAAGAGCGGCAGCTTACTGATATTTGATGAAGTTATGACGGGATTCAGAGTTGCATATGGCGGCGCTCAGTCTTTGTATGGAATATTGCCTGATATCACATGTCTGGGTAAAATTATAGGAGGGGGATTACCGGTTGGCGCTTATGGAGGCAAACGTGAAATCATGGAACATATTGCGCCACAGGGGCCTGTATATCAGGCTGGTACTTTGTCAGGCAATCCGGTTGCTATGGCAGCAGGTATTGCAACACTTATGCAATTAAAAAAGCCTGGATTCTATGAAGAACTTGATAAAAAGGCCGATTTTCTTGTAACCGGCCTTAAGAAAGTTGCGGAAAAGGCAGGAGTAAAGGTCAGCATTGACAGGGCAGGCTCAATGGTCGGTCTTTTTTTTACGGATAAAGATGTTAAAAATTTTGAAGATGCAAAGACCTGTGATCTTGATATGTTTTCAGCCTATTACAAGGGCATGCTGGAAAAAGGAATTTACCTTGCTCCTTCTCAGTTTGAAGCACTTTTTGTTTCAGCAGCACATGAAGTCGAACATATTGATAAAACGATAGAAGCGGCAGAAGAAGTGCTAAAAAACTTCTAAAACACAAACAAATTCCCTTAATAAGGAGATAATATTTATGAATAATGATTTGCCGGAAACTCAGCCTAAAATTGATGAGCTTTGTATTAATACGATCCGCACGCTTTCAATGGATGCTATTCAAAAAGCCAATTCCGGCCATCCTGGTGCACCAATGGGCCTTGCACCTGCGGCCTACATTCTGTGGGAACGCTTTCTGAAACACAATTCCAAAAATCCTGAATGGATAGATAGAGACCGTTTTGTACTTTCAGGCGGACATGCGTCTATGCTTCTTTACAGCCTGCTTTACCTTTCCGGCTACGATTTAAGCCTGGATGACTTAAAAAACTTTCGCCAATGGAAAAGTAAAACTCCCGGGCACCCGGAATTCGGTCATACACCCGGTGTTGAAACTACAACTGGTCCATTAGGACAGGGGATTGCCAATGCTGTAGGAATGGCCATGGCTGAAAGGCATCTTGCAGCGATTTTTAACCGTCCTGATTCTGAAATCATAGATCATTATACCTACATAATGTGCGGTGATGGAGACCTTATGGAAGGCATCACTGCTGAAGCTGCATCTTTTGCCGGACACATGGGTCTTGCAAAGTTGATTTGTATCTATGATGACAACAAAATATCCATTGAAGGAAATACAGATTTAACATTTACTGAAGATGTTGCCCTTAGATTCAAGGCATATAACTGGCATGTAATTAGAGTAAAAGACGGAAACAATTTAAGTGATATCCATAAAAGCATTAAAGAAGCCAGGGCGGAAACAACCAAACCATCTCTTATTGTTTTACGCACCAATATTGCCTTTGGCAGCCCGAATAAACAAGACTCTGCTGAAGCTCATGGAGCTCCTCTCGGAGAAGAAGAAATCCGCTTAACAAAAAAAAATCTCGGCTGGAATGAAAATGTTTCTTTCCATATTCCGGAACAAGTTGTTGAAGTATTTGGGAAATGCATTGACAAGGGAAAAAAAGCCGAATCAGTCTGGAAAGAAAAGTTCGAAGAATATTGCAGTAAATATCCTGTTCTGTCAAAAAAAATAAATGATTCATTAAACAACTCTTTAAATAAAGGCTGGGACGCGAACTTGCCTGATTTTTCAAAAAATAGAGGGCCCGTAGCTACAAGAGCTGCTTCAGGGAAAATACTGAATGCCATTGCCGAAAACATACCTTATCTTATAGGAGGTTCCGCAGATCTGGCCCCTTCAAATAAGACTATTATCGAATCTTCTCATGATTTTCAAAAAAACATGTTTGATGGGAGGAATGTACGTTTCGGGGTAAGGGAGCATGCTATGGGAGGAATAATGTCAGGAATGGCTCTTCATAAAGGGCTCCGGCCTTATGGCGCGACTTTTCTTGTTTTTGCCGACTATATGCGGCCGGCAATACGTCTCGCCGGACTGATGAAATTGCCTGTAATATACATATTTACCCATGACAGCATTGCTGTTGGCGAAGACGGTCCGACTCATCAGCCGGTAGAACACATTGCCGGCTTAAGAGCTATTCCCGGGCTTACAGTGATTCGACCTGCTGACGCTACAGAAACGATAGAAGCATGGCGTTTGGCTGTCCAAACTACAGATGGACCGGTTGCCTTAATTCTCAGCCGTCAAAAACTTCCGGTTATTGCCAGGTCAATCGACAACTCTGCTGACAAGCTGATTAACGGCGCTTATATTCTCTCGGATTCCGACGGTAAACCGGATATTATACTAATAGCTACAGGCTCGGAAGTACACATTGCACTTGAAGCAAGAAAAATTCTTGAGGAAAAGGATGTCTCTGTCAGAGTAGTAAGTATGCCGAGCTGGGAACTCTTTGAAAAAACATCACAAGAATATAAAGATAAAGTACTCCTGCCGGATGTAACTATACGGATTGCTGTTGAGGCAGGTATTTCCATGGGCTGGGAACGTTATACCGGAAGCAATGGCGCAATAATCGGTATAAACAGATTTGGTGCTTCCGCACCTGGAAATATAGTTATGAAAAAATTCGGATTTACATCTGAAAACATTGTACAAAAAGCAACAAAACTTCTATCCAGGGAAAATCATGGATTTTAAGCTTTTCATTACTACATTTGGTTTAGTATTTCTTGCAGAACTCGGAGATAAAACCCAACTGGCTACATTATGTCTTTCAGCGAATAACAATTCAAAGATTTCTGTATTCATAGGCTCAGCTTTTGCCTTAATTGTGAGTTCCCTTCTTGCGGTATTATTCGGGGCAGGGTTAAGTCGCTTATTACCTCCAAATTATATACAAATCGGAGCAGGGATATTTTTTATAATCATCGGCACATGGATGTTGATTTCCATAACAAAAATTGCCTAATCTTTCAATTTCCAAATTTCTGGTACAAAAGTAAGATATGAACAAAAAAATACAGAATATCTATATCCGAATATGGTGGTTTGCATTATGTTTACTAATTGTTTTTGTTTTTTCATTTCCTTCACCTGCAGAGGAGAAAAAAGAAAACAGGTATATGGGCTCTGATTCTTGTAAACCCTGCCACGAAACCCAGTATATTTCTTTCAAAAGTCATGCAAGGAAAAGCCGCTCTTTTGAAAGTATACAAAAGATGAAAAAAGGTCTTACTGAAGATGAAATCCATGGATGCTACACCTGCCATACCCTTGGATACGGGAAACCCGGCGGTTTTATAAGTCTTGAAAAGACACCTGAACTTAAAAATGCAGGATGCGAAGTCTGTCACGGACCCGGCAAAATTCATATCGAAACAGAGGATCCGGCTTATATCATTCGTAACGTGACAATAAACATTTGTCAGGAATGTCACATTGAAGAGCGGGTAAAAGCTTTTAGATACAAGCCGATTATTTATGCCGGTTCCCACTGATTCGGAGATGAATTTTTGTAAAAATCTTTTCTTTGCTATAACCTGTAAAAAATGTTCGATTTATAAGTGTAACCAAAATAGAACATTGTTCTGATATAGTGGCATGGTCAGGATAAAATTTTCTTAAGATCAAGTACAAGAGTTGGGAGCATAAAGCAAAAGTATCATTAACAATATATTGATTTTATTAACAAATATGACTTATTAATTATGAGTTCTAACCAAGGTTATTTCGATCCTATACCATATTGTTCTATTTTGGTTACACGCAATTTATATTTAAAATTGTTTGTATGATCATGGCAAAGAAGGAGCGGGCAATGAAATATCCATATGGTATATCTGATTTTAAAAAGATTAATACTAAAAAATATTTTTATATTGACAGAACAGATAAAATACCTCTGCTTGAAAGGTCGGATTCTCAACTTTTTATTCGTCCCAGGCGCTTTGGCAAGAGCCTTGTTCTTTCAATGCTGGAAAACTATTATGATGTGGCAAAAAAGGATGAATTTGAAGCGATTTTTGGCGGGCTTAAAATCGGAAAGAATCCCACTGAATTGCGTAATTCATATTTTATTTTGAGGCTTGATTTTTCCTGTGTTGATCCCACAGGTAGTGCTGAAGATGTGAAAAGGGCTCTTTTTAATCATATTAATGTACGTATTGATGGGTTCTATAAATTTTATAATTATAAAGGGTTTGAGTTGCCCGTGATTGAAATTAATCGGGAAGATGCCCTTTATTCGATTGATTCTCTTATTGCCGCAATCCGCATGACCCCATACTCTGTTTATTTGCTCATAGATGAGTATGATAATTTTGCAAATACAGTAATGATGGGGGTTCAGAGTGCCGGAAAAAGATATGAATCTCTTGTGCATGACGAAGGTCCATTAAGAACTTTTTTTAAAACTGTAAAAGCCTCGACTTCAAGCTCTATGTTTGATCGTGTGTTTATAACAGGGGTTTCGCCTGTTGTTATGAGCGATATTACAAGCGGGTTTAATATTGCAAAGAATATCTATTTTGAGCCTGAATTTAATGACCTGTGCGGATTTAAGCAAAATGAAATTGAGGATGTGCTTAAAGAGATTGTCAATAAATGCGGTTTTAAAAAGAAGAAAATTCAGGAAGCCGTAAACTTGATGCAAACATATTACAATGGTTACACTTTTTCTCATGCAGCAGATGAACGTATTTATAATCCAACTCTTTGCTTATATTTTTTTGAACAGTTTGAAAAATCATGCAACTATCCGAGGAAAATGCTGGATTCAAACCTTGCCGTGGATGAATCAAAGCTGGAGTATATTGCCCAGATCCCACAGGGAAGAGATCTTTTAATGGATTTGGTGCAGAAAGATCAAGAAGTTGTCATATCAGACATTGAAGATCGTTTTGGCATTAAAGATATGCTGACGGATAAATCCAAAGACAATACATTTCTGGTTTCTTTTCTCTATTATTTCGGAGTATTAACTATTGCAGGCGACACAGAAGAACTCCAGATAATCTTAAAAGTACCCAATCTTGTTATGCAGAGTCTTTATGTGGAGCGGGTTCAAAAGATGCTTTTGCCGGAGCCCGATGACAGGGATGATGGTAAAGATGCCGCAAAACTGGTTTATCAAAAAGGGGATATGGCGCCTTTGTGCAGGTTTATGGAAGAAAGATATTTCAAGGTTTTTCATAACCGTGATTACAGATGGGCCAATGAATTGACCGTGAAGACCGCATTCCTGACCCTTCTTTACAATGATATTATCTATATCATGGATTCTGAAAAAGAGATTGACCGCCGATATGCAGACCTGACTATGATCATCAGGCCGGATAAGAGATATGGCAAAGTATTTGATGTCTTAATTGAGTTCAAATTTGTAAAGTTAAAAGATGCAGGAATAAGCGCTGAACAGGCAAAAAAGCTGTCTGAAGATGAGCTTTACAGCCTGTCTGAGATTGTAAGTCAAATACAAGACGGCAAAAAGCAGGTGCAAGAATACGGAAAAAAACTTGAACAAAGGCATGGGAACCTGCGTCTGCAAAAATTTGTAGTGGTAGCATTAGGGTTTGAGAGGATATGTTTTAAAAAAATATAATTAAGGAACGGGGTTTAAATAACTTTCCCGTTATTGCGCTCAGATTTAGGTTGGATTTGTTCGATCTGAGGGCTCAAAATCTCAAATCCAGCCTCAGATCACAAAAGTTGATGGAATAGCGAGCTGTTTCAATCTTGTTTTTTCCCGAGTTCTTGCTTTGCAAGTGCATTCAATACAAGTGTTATTGGCCTGTTTTCCTCGCTCGTTCCGGTAAAACGTATCGGCCCCGGTTTTCTGTAGTGATCATCACAAGATGTTGCCGCAAGCCATTTATCTCTCAATGATTTTACAACTTGAAAGGATGTAGAGTTAACATCTACAACACTTTTTTCCAATACAAGTGATAGTTTTCCTTTTCTTTCTTCAAGATGCATAAGTGAAGCAATTGGAATTCCAATCGGCTCCCAGTTGGAAAAATCCATTTCTAAATTCTTTATGGCTGCCATCTGGCCGGTTGCACCACTCGCTATCAAGCTGAAAACAGTTAACCCGAGATTATAAGTATAAATACAATCAAATCTTGTCGGATCACTTCCCCTGCCATCATAACCGTAAAAATGGACCTGAGTTTTAAACTTTGGAACAGATTTTTTATAAATTTTTTCAACAGGAGCAGGGATTATATCATTTTTCTGAATAGCTCCTTGTTTGACCATTATCTGTTTCAGCGTTTTTTTAGATATAATGGATTCTTTAAAAAGGAAATTTTTTTCTTCTTTATCATAGTTCTTGAAAAGAATGGGACCAAAGTAATCAGGATCAAGTCCGTCTTTTGATAAAGTCTTTCTATAATAAAAATTACTAATTCCAAGTTTATAAATCCCTTTTTCTTTAAGAATATTCAAATAATTTTTTACCAGTCCCATGATTACCTTATCTGTTTCAACCAGCGAAAATTGGAAATTCCCATGGCTGTCTCTTTCTATCAAAAGCCCTTCCTGGAAAAACTCGGGTATATCATTGAAAAGATCATCATCCCTTGTATTCCAGATCGAAAACGAATTATCTTCACGTGAAAGTCTTGCCTGCCTGCGCAGGTATTCCAGTTTGTCCTCAAGAAGAGGAAAATCCGAGTGGAAATCAGTATCGTGTGTTTCGTTATATTCGGCAATAATCGTATTAAGTTTGATTATAAAAATTTGTATTTCATCAACAAACTCCAGAATACCTTCCGGAATTACAATTACGCCGTAATTTTTTCCAACAGCAGCTCTTTTAACAATACCATCGCAAATTACACGCGAAAGACGCCGCAGTGTAATACCATAGGCGCTATAATCGGTTATTCCTTTTTTCTTTGACTTTTCGAGTCTCCTCCTGTCAATATAGTCAGCCAGATCCTCACCGATCAGAGTCATGTTTGCATGGGTCTGCAACGCTACTTCAAGCGCTAAATGGCTGGCCACTCTTCCCATAACCTTGCATATATGCCAATATTTTACATCTGAACTGCAGTCAGTGCAAAGATTGCTTACAGCATTTGCAAAAGCTCGTGCTGCTGTATGAAATCCAAACGATATAGCGCATAAAATATTACCATCAGCATCTGTTACCTGTATATCTCCATCAATTGTCTTGGGCACACCAATGACTTGAATGCCGTCTTCAAACATCTCCTGAGCGAGAAATGCCGCATTAGTGTTAGAATCATCTCCACCTACTACTATAAGAGCATCCAGTTCAAGTTTTTTGCACGTCTCTTTTGACAGCTTCATTTTTTCTTTTGTGTCTATTTTAGTCCGGCCGGTCTTTATCATTGTAAAACCGCCCAGGTTTCTGTATGTGCCAACAAGCCTGTCGGTAATTTCGATAGCTTCGTTTTCAAGTATTCCATCAGGCCCAAGGAAAAAACCGTAAATTTTATTCTCGGGGTTGGCTTTTTTTGCTGCATCATAAAGACCGGCAATAACATTATGGCCTCCAGGCGCAGGTCCTCCGGAAAATACAATGCCGATATTACGTTTTTTGCAGTATTTTTCTTTTAAAGAGACTTTTAGGTTTTTAGTGCCTGTTATGTTTTGTACCTTATTATCTATAAGGTTCGGCAATTGCTTTTTTGCTTCATTGTCAACAACAAATCTAAATTTAGAATTATCCTGCAAGACAGTATAGGGATATGTAAAAACTTTACATACAGAAGGAGCATATTCTCTTCTTTCAACTAATTCCTGATTAATATTGCTGGTTACCTTTTGAATTTCAGGATGTTTTAAAAAATCTTCAAGGGGTATTGATTTTTTTCCTGACATAGCCAACCTCCCGGGATTTTGATGCAAAAATTGTTTAAAAAAGCGAACGGTTTACGGTGTTTTCAAATTTCTGATAGTATAAAATCAAGGTTTCCGGAAGCCTTGTGGAGCGCAAGCCCATTGCCGTTTCCGACATTATGAACATCCTGATTTACACTGATTTGCACTGGCTGTAAGTAGTCGTATAAACAACTCCAGCATTCACGATGGTCTGCCTGTGAGTTACACATGAAAATTTCAACGATTGCGTACTTGTATTCAGGATATGTAGAAATCAGAATGTGTGATTCAGCCAAAAATATTACCGCAGTTATTCCTCTGCCCGGATACGATACGGAACCATTTCCGAGAACTGTTGCACCCACCTGCTTTGCAGCACACTCAGCTATCTGAACTATGCGGTCTTTATTGTTGAGGTCGCCCTCACATCCGTAGCAATCAATGTTCAATTGCGCAATGGCTTCATGTGAATTCATGGCGGCTACATTCACCTGATTGGATAAAATATTTCGAGTTTGGTTCCAACCTGGGCAACGACCGATATTAGAACCAACCCCAACAGTTCTTTCGTATTTTCCTATTGTTGTTCTAAACTAAATATACGCTGGAATTGATTTATATTCAACATATAATTCGTTTTATTTCGAGGATGTTGTAAATGATGATTAATCAAAGATGGACTGAAGATGAGACAGGAACGGAGTTAAAAAAAGATTTCACATCTTCAATGCTGTGAACGACACTCATTTGCGGCAGAGAGGAAACAATGGTTCTGCCGTATGAACGTGCAACAAGCCGCTTA
>Ga0255431_1083_pt1 | contig 18510 bp, 17 predicted proteins | sample ANMaggSeSYBR02J5_FD_182633 | JGI IMG/M metagenome (GOLD analysis project Ga0255431, IMG submission 182633) | Sediment cell enrichment communities from methane seep in Santa Monica Basin, California, United Staets - ANME aggregate JGI... | ecosystem: Environmental > Aquatic > Marine > Cold seeps >... | reverse complement strand
CCGATCTGGGAATTAAAGTGGAAATGCCTACCCGGCAGGCCCTTGAGCGTATGTTTTAGAAACCTCGACCCGGTTTAATCAGGGAATAAATACTACGGAGAAGGTGGTAAATGAGTATCTTGAATTATATCAAAAATATGTTGAAATCAGCAAAGATAGAATGGATCAATTGCTCTCAACTCTAAAGATTAATGTAGAATATGAAAAAGTAAGAACCCTGCACGACAGCATGAATCAAAATGAAATTACCAAAACTCCGGATATGAGCGAATCATTGGTTAAGGAATATGTTGCGATACATTGAGAATTCAATAATGAGGAGGTAAAAATTAATGATGGTTCAAGTTAGGAATAAAGAGGGACGTCATTTTATATCATTTTAGTAACTCCAGATTTCATGGCTCAACATTGAACGATTCAACTCTTCTTTATATAAATGCCATTGGGGCATGAATTTATTCATGTAGGCTACGAAACGGTCGCTGTGGTTGCGCTCTATTAGATGTATCATTTCGTGTACGATAATGTATTCAAGACAATGTTGTGGCTTTTTTGCTAATTCCAGATTTAACCAAATTCGATTACTTGCAATCGTGCAAGTACCCCATTTTGTTTTCATTTTCTTAATACCCCAATCGTTCACTTTAATCCCGATTATCTTCTGCCATTTATCAATTAGTGCAGGTATTTGACCTTTAAGTTGCTTGCGATACCATTCTGTAAGCACTTTTTCTCGTTGCTCTAAAGTGCTGCCAACCCTTACGTAAAGGTCAATATAGATCTTATTGCGGATTTCCACTTTGGAAGCTGCATTATGATAAATTACATTTAATAAATAACGCCTGCCTTTGTAATAATGGCTTTCACCAGACACAAATTGGCGTTCTGACTGGCGTTGTTGTGCTTCAAAATTTAATTGATGTTTTTTAATCCATGCCATTTTCGAGATAGCAAAAAGGCGAACTGCCTCATCATCTATTTTCAAAGGTGAAGCAATGCGTACCCTGCCGTTGGGTGGGTATACTCCAAGATGCAGATTTTTAATATCCTTTCTTACCACATCTATTGATATGTTGCCTAGCGTAATTTGATGCATACTAATATTCACTCTGATTTTTTACTAATTCAAAAACACGGTCCACTTCATCGTCGTCATCAATGTGCTTTCCTATCGCATATTTTACTTCACGTTCTTTTATTAAATCGCCCCGCCACCCGTCTTTTTTTATGTGATAGATTTCAGCATCCAAAGTAGTTGTAAGTTCTTCATTCTGACCTAAATTATCATAGAGAGCTCTTTTAGCATTGGAATTTAGACTTTTGGGATAGGTAGTTGATTGGGCAGGATTCTTTACCTTTTTACTTAATTCAACAATCCTGGCTAAGTATTCTTTATAATTTCCGGCTTCTTCTTTTCGTTCTTTAATTAATTCATACAGAAGTGTGGACATATTCTCGTAATATTTCGGATTAGTAGGCATTTCATCAATGATCAGCCTGCGGATATTGTTTTCAATGGTTTCTGCTACGGCTTCTTTGTTCCGGCTTATGCCTTTCGGTAATGCTTTTACAGCATCCTCCCCACGTTCGACAATCAACTCTATCAGCGTCATGTCATTAAAAGCAGAGATTGTTTCACTATCTTTAGCTCCAATATAGGTATCTATCAGATGACGCATATCAGGCTCATGAGCCTTCAGGTCAATAGCATCACCACTTGATATTTTTATTTCGCCCCTTACATATTCGTAGTGCTTTACATCAGTTTTTATCTGCTCGATCTCTTCCGGTGAATAACCCGTTTGCCCCATTTCGTTTGCAATGTCGGCATAGGCTCTGATCAATGAGACTGTATGCTTGTATAATGCGATGCGCTTTTGTTCGGTCTCTTTTAGTTCGTCCTTATTTTCCGGATTGCCACAAAAGTAACGAATATAATCTTGTGTATCTTTTGGTGGTGCTACCGGTTCGCATAATGCTTTGATCTGTTCCAGTGCCTCATCTAATCGTTTCTTGCCTGATGTCAATCTGTCAGTCAACAAGCCTTCTACATCTTCTTTTTCATACTCATCAAATGCTTCAGAGGTATAATCTTCAATTGATCTTTTAAGGCTTTTGAAGAGGTCTTTGTAATCTATGATATAACCGTATTCTTTATCATCGCCATCTAAACGGTTCACCCGGCAAATGGCCTGGAACAGCCCGTGGTCCCGCATACTTTTGTCAATATAGAGGTATGTTGCCGATGGAGCGTCAAAGCCTGTTAGCAGTTTATCAACTACAATTAGCAAATTCATCCGGGCAGGCTCTTCTACAAATATCTGTTTTACCTCATCTTCAAACGTCTCCGGATCTTTACCATCCAGCATTTTCTGGTAAACTTCGTATTGCTTCAGTTTATCTGTAGGTGAGTCCTCGCCTGTGCTTTCACCTTTTATGTCATTTATTGTGGGCACGTATGAGGTAACTATGGCGCATTTTTTTAAACCGGCATTTTGAAACAGTTCATAATATTTACATGCCTGGTAAATACTGCCTGACACCAGCATGGCATTACCCGCCCCATTTTGCAAACGGTCTTTTGTTGCCATGTCAAAGAGAATGTCGGCTACTATTTTTTCTAACCTGGACTGGGAACTGAGGACACGCTTCATGGTCCCCCATTTCTTTTTGAGTTCTGTTTTTGCGTAGTCGGTTAACCCCAGGGTTTTTGCATCAAACCACTGGTCGATCTTTGCCTGTGATGTAATATCCTGGTCAACGTTTCGTGCCTCGTATCGCAGATCAAGCACCACGTAATCTTTCACTGCTTCATCGAATTTGTAGGTGTGGATGTATTTGCCAAATACTTCTATGCTTTTCTTTTTGTCTTTCTTGAGCAGGGGCGTGCCTGTAAAGCCAACAAATATTGCATTGGGTAAAATGAGGTTCATGGCTTCATGCAGCTTGCCCGACTGGGTTCGGTGGCACTCGTCCACAAATACATAGATATCGCCTTTGGCACGAAAGTTCCTTGGCAAACTTTTCTTAAGTTCTTCAATATAGCCATCATAATCAGCTTCTTCTTTGCGAGCGAATTTATGGATCAACGAGCAGAGCAGTGCTGGAGTTGTTGCATTTAATTTATTTATCAGGTCTTTTCCACTTCTGGTACGGACGATCTTTTCACTGATACCCAAAAATGTTTTTTCGATCTGCTTATCCAGTTCATCTCTGTCGGTAATGATGAGTACCCGGGCATCATTGATATTTTCACTTAGCCATTTGGCGATCCAGACCATGATCAGGCTCTTGCCGCTGCCCTGTGCATGCCAGAGAATGCCGCCCTCACGTTTTCGCAGGCTTTCCTGGGATGCTTTTACTGCAAAATATTGGTTATGGCGGCAGATCTTTTTTGTGCCACGGTCGTAGACTATAAAGTCGTGCAGCAATTCCAAAAACCGCTCTTTTTGGCATATCTGGACAATATGCCTGTCAAGCAGATTTTCGATGTTGCTGTCTTCTTTCCATTTGAGGTAGTATTTTTCGGCTGTGTCTATAACGCCATAACGGATACCTTCGGTATCGTTGCCTGCCATGATCAATTGAATTGTGGCAAAAAACGGACGAATGAATATCTGGTCCTGATTGTCGAGGTTCTGGCGTATTCCTTCAAAAACGGACACATTACTGCGTTTTAGTTCCAATACACCCAGGGCAATGCCATTGACGTACAGCACCACATCCGGGCGTTTATTATTTTTGCCTAAGACCGTAACCTCTTCGGCTATGGCGAAATTATTTTCAAGGGGATGTTCCCAGTCTATCAGCTTAATGGTCCGGGTGTTCTCTCCTACATATTCCTTTGCAGTTACGCCGTAACGTAATAAGGAATAGACTTCTTTGTTGATGTGGTACAGGTCCTTGCTCTGGTTGGTGGCTGCCCTGGTAAGTTCGTAAATGGCTTTTCCAATAAGGGCCTGGCTATAATCCCCTTTATCATTCAGGTATTTGCGTAAAATAGCCACTTCTATGTTGCTGTTGTTCTTACGATCGATCCAGTTACCGAGATAATTGTAGTCCAGTCGTTTTTGGAACAGTTCTACCACGCGGTCCTGTGTGCGGCGTTCAATTTGTCCTACGTCTGTCATAACTTACCCTCTATAATTTTCCAATGCCCGCCTTTATCCGGACCAATTCTTACAAGTTTACCCTCTTGTTGCAAGTTTTTGATGTTTCTTTCGATTGAACGTGTGGTTACGTCAATTATTTCTGCAAGTTCCGGTATCGTTATCTGGTCATTTGATTTAATTACCTCTAATATTTTCACCGACGTTTTCACCGACGTTTTCACCGACGTTTTCACCGACGTTTTCACCGACGTTTCTTCTGGAACATTATGGTTGCTTACATTAAATTCAAGAAAAAACCCGGAGAAATCATACCTGTATTCAGGTACAGGCAAGCCGACTATTTGACATTCACTGGTAATTTTCTGAATGCCTCGCCCCCAAGCTTCAATTAAGCCTGCACGGAAAAATGCATTCGCAATGTCGGGATTATATGGGTTGGAAGGGTGTTTTTGTTTTAACTTTTCAATTGTCCATCCTTCAGGTAACTGACCATCATTCCAAAAAATCACTTTATCATCATAAACGCTTATTTGAATGGGGACACCGTTGCTGTAATCTTTATGTACAACAGCATTTAGCAGGGCTTCACGCAAAGCTGATCTGGGAAATGGGTATTTTTCAATTCTGGTCATTTCTTCATAACTTATATTCGCCCTCATGTATTTGGTAAGCAACAAATCAAGTGTTCTGTCAACTTGTTCTAAAAGATTCCCGTGAATTTCATCCTGATACAGCAGATCATCATCTGTTCTGAAAAAACCAATTTTTATGTAAGCTCCTGTTACATACTTTTCAGGGTCGGGATGAAATAGGAGAACAGCTGCCCGTTTGAGATAATCGCCATCTTTAAGTCGTAAATTCTCAATTAATAATTCGTTGCTTTCACCCAATACCTCTTCGCTTAGACGACCACTTTTCGTTGCTTTTTTTCTAAATAGTTCAAATGTATTATTATCCAGGTCCTTAATTGAAATGTTTGGTACCGGAACGCCATCCCAGCGTTTTCCTTGCTTTTGTAACAAAAATTTATCGAGTGCCGCACCTTTTAACTCCTGTTTGGTGCTGCCACTGCGGTAATGGTATTGACCCTTGTAGCTGACCGGATATGGATACGGCTCTACCACAATTTCTAAATACTCAATATCTGTGTCTGTTTTTAAATTCACATCTACGATAATTCCGAGAATATCACGTACTTTATTGGGAATATCTTCCAATAGTTTATGCACATTAGAAATACCTGTTGCAACCCCTCCATCATTTACACCAATGATTAGTTTTCCTCCATGTGCATTAGCAAAACCGCATATCCATTTGATATATTCATCCCGCCAGTGCTTTTTCCATTCAATGTTCTGGTTTTCTGTCATACCAACCTCGTCTTGCCGGTGAGTAGTTCCTGCATCATGCCCTGTTTGATTGCTTTGTATTTGTCCCGCTTTTGTTTTAAGGCTTCTATTTCGGTGTCCATGTCGCTGAGTATCTGGGCGATGGCTTGTTGTTCTATGAGCCGGGGTACTGAAAAAGACAATACTGAAAAATCTTTTTTTGAAATAATATTTGTTGCAGTAATTCCGGCATTCTCTAAAAGATACTTTTTATTATTTTCCATCAAATAATATATAAAGTCTGCATTGTGCTTGTTGTTAGGCAATATAGCATTTATTTGTTGATTACACGCTCCATCTTTCCTCAAAATTACATTCTTTCCTATACTCGCTATGCAGGTTATTAGAACAGAATTGTATGGCAATTTTCTAATTGATGCTAATCCTAAAGATGCTATTTCTCTTTCGGTTTGTGAAATATCTTTTTTTTCCGTAATATCTGTTGGTGTTACCCATGGAATTGACCCATTCCAATATTCTTTGATTTGAGTGGGAGGTGTCCCACCTGTTATTACTTCTCCCAATTGTTTCACTTGCTTCACATCCCACGCCCCACCAAACCCCGGCAGGCATTTTTCACCCGTAAGAAGCTGCTGCATGGCGCCCTGCTTGATGTTGCGCTTTTTGGTGATGAGCTGCTCCAGTGCGGTAATGAGTGCATCCATATCGCTTAAGGTGGAGGCGATGGCTTGTTGTTCGGGGAGGGGGGGTAGGGGAAACTGGATAGCTCTAATTGATTTACCATCAATATTTGGAAAGGTTGAGCCGGTTGTTAATGCCAAGATGCTCTTAACAGCCGAATCCACCTGAAAAGTGATGAACGATGTATCTGCACAAGATTTTGCTCGTATAGCAGCGACCCCGCGTCCGATGCAATATTCATCGTCGGAGATATTTATTCTGCCCGTGGAGCTTCCTCTGACACACAACAGTACGTCACCTTTCTTACAGAACTTCGTGGGCTGTGAGGTCCATTGAATCTTGATCGGGTACTTTTCAGTAAACTCTGTTGGCCCGTTGATCAAGGGGGCACCAATGCCGCTTCGATTATAGGAGGTCCCAACTGGAGACTGCCCCATTACAACTTCCGCAGCATCCCCCAACTCATTAACCCCCCATTCCTTAGGAATAACCCCAACCTCGCTCATCCTATACCCCTCCGACACATCACTCATCGCCGCTTTCCTCCTGATGTATCTCGCTCAGTTCTGCTTCAAGCTCCTCAATGCTCGGCAGGCTGTATCTTAGGTTTTCAGGCAGGGTGTGGGTCGTTTCATTATTCATTAATTCCATGCAAACTCCATTTGCTTCAGATGAAAATCTCAAACATATCTCGAACTATTCCAAATCAAAATTTTGTGACAAAAGCTGTTTATTTTCATTATCTTGCACAAAAACAACTACCTTGTTATTTAATAGAGCAGCCTCATATTCTTTTTCCAGCATAGCCTGTGATCTTTCACTTAATGATGATTTAAAATCGAGATACGGATAAGCATATAGTTTTTGTTCCTGAATATCGATAAGCATAATTGGTTTTTTATCGTCGGTTTTCTTATATAAATTAAGAATCTGGCCCCAATGTTCACTGACAATTTCAAAAAATTCTTCATCCATATGTTTGACCTCTAATTATCGATTCCAAAACCAGGTGCAGTAATCGCTTACAAGTTGGTAGTTTGATGATTTGCGGTTAATAACTTCCATGTTGCACAGAGGATGATCGTATTTATTGCGTTTCAGCCTTAATTCAACGATTATGCCATGAAAATCTTCTACCAAAGTAATTCTCTTTACGCTGACCTTATCCCCTTGTTTCAGATGCCTCCCACTCGACCCCTCTGTAATAATGGCATCGAAAGGATAACTCAATGTTTTTTCAAGATATTTCTCCCATGCTTCTAAAACTTCCATCTCATCGTTTTCATCAACATGAAAAAGTACATTCTGAATTCGCTTACCTTCTTCACCTAACCAGTCCCACCTGTAAGCTTTGAAAATTGCTTTTAGCGTTTCTGCTGCATTTTCCTTTTTATCTCTTGATTCTGTCAATTCAACATCATCAGGTTCAAGATACATTGCTGAACAGTCTAGATCCTCTTCTTCACTTTGATCAATATAATAATCAGGCATATTTTTTAAAGTAATAGAATCCCATTCAATGCGAACAATAGCAGTGCCGTCATCGGCCTCTGTTATTTTTGAAATTCTACCCTGCCATCCCCCTATGCATAAATCCTCTAGATCAGGACAAAGTATTCCGCTTTTTACCTTGACAGAGTCATCAATTTTCAGCTCATTCATTTTCATATCTAATCACTTCGTATCTTGCATTTAAATCGATTAATCTTTGCCAATTAGTAGTTCCCTCATACGGATTTATGCGTAATCAAAGATATCCCTCTCCTTTGATTTTACCCTGCCAAATTCGCTTAGCCTGATCGCTTCACACCATATATTCTTTAAAAAGATGAACGCAGATGGAGTCATTTTGATCACCGAAGCTGAGTAATTACCACAATTCTAGTATTTTCATTATCCATTCACACCACACCAGCCCAGTGTTTATCAGTATAACAAAAAGATTGAGGTGGAACAAAATCTGGGATGACGTCTTTTGGATTTATAGGATCAAATACTTCAACATCTCCAATCTCAATAGCAAATCCCTTCTCCTTCCCTTTAAAATAATCGAAAAAATCCCCCTCATCGATTCCTGAAAAGTCCTTGCATTCACCCCATAACTGTTCAGGATGTTTTTCAATAATATTTTTTATCGAAAATGCGCCAACAATTCTTTTTACAGGCGAAGAAGAATAAATATAAACCATATCTAAATCGCGGTTCTTGAACACCGATTTACGGAATTCATATCTTTTATTTCCCTTTAGGATTTGATTCGCGTATTTCGGTTTAATTGACAGTAAAACGTTCATCTATTCCACCTCACTCATCCTATACCCTTCCGGTACATCACTCATCGCCGCTTTCCTCCTGATGAATCCTCCCCAGTTCTGCTTCAAGTTCTTCAATACTGGGCAGGCTGGATTTAAGGTTTTCAGGCAGGTTTTTGGTGATGATATATTCGCTCACTCCAATAGGCTTGTGAATATCCTTTAAAGCATATTCCACTACCATATCATTCTTCGATTTACAAATAAGAATGCCGATACTTGGGTTATCAGTTTCTGTTTTTAAAACACCATCAACTGCAGAGATATAAAAATTAAGTTTCCCTGCGAACTCCGGTTTAAACTTCACAGTCTTGAGCTCAATTACCACATAACAATGCAATCGGACATGATAAAATAACAAATCAATAAAAAATTCATCTGCGTTTATTTCAAGTTTATACTGGCGACCAATATAAGAGAAACCTGCCCCAAGTTCTAATAAAAATTTAGTTACATGATCAATAAGTGCATCTTCCAGTTCTCTCTCATCGTGTTTTTCCCGTAGATTAAGGAAATCAAATTTGTAAGGGTCTTTTAATGTTTGTCGTGCCAGATCAGATTGCGGGGTCGGCAATGTTGCTTTAAAGTTAGTAATCGCCTTACCTTCACGTAAATACAAGCCGCTTTCGATATGATGTGTCAGTACCGCCCGTGACCAATTATTTTGAATTGTTTTTTGGACATAAAAAATCGCTTCATCTACATTTTTAATTTTGGTGATGACTACAATATTATGTCCCCATGGGATTTGGATAATTTGCGAATGGGCAACAAGCTGTTGCCCAATTGCAGAGCTTCCTGTTTGCGAATCAGAGCAATAAAAAAGATACCATTGCCGTACATATTTCAGGTTCCGGACAGAAAATCCTTTCACATCCGGAAATTCATTCATCAAATCAGCACTGAGCTGACTCAAAAAATTATCGCCCCAGTTGGTGGTGGATTGCCTTTGCACAATATCAGCACCAAGTTCCCAGTAAAATGTCAACAATTCATTATTAACAGCAATGGCTGCCTTTATTTGAATTATTCGTACTTTATTTTTGAGTTCAGCAAGCCACTTTTTATACTCCATGTCGGTTTGTATTTTATTCAATTCAATGCACCCCCATCTTTTCCAGAAGCGTTAAATTGCTATGCCATGGAAATTGTGCAATGGTGCGTTGCACTATTTCTCTATCAGACCATGCTTGCACATTTTTTCGCACATAATTGAGATTTCTTGACGGAAATCCGCCTATATCAGGGAATGCGGCTTTCAAATCATGAGAAAGACAGTCAATGATTTTTGCACCCCAGCCTTCGGATTGCTGGCGCAAAAGAATGGACTGACCAATTTTCCAGTACAACATTATCATTGTTATATTGGCTGAAAGCACGGTTTTGAGCCGTTCGATGATAATGCGTTCCTTGAGATTTTTAAAAAAAGATTCATATCCTTTAGGCATATCGATTAAGGCAGCAGCTGCGGGGATAATAAACCCGGGTTTTTGTTGTCCCATTGATTTGCGGTTGTTAAAGTCAGATTTTTTCACATCTCATTCCCCGGGAATAACTCCAACTTCAGTTTGCTTATACCCTTCCAGTACACCACTCATCGCCACTATCCTCCAGATGTATCCCGCTCAGTTCAGCTTCAAGTTCCTCAATGCTCGGCAAGCTGGATCTAAGGTTTTCCGGCAGGGCTCTGGTTAGTTCATACTCGGATATACCAATGGGTTTACTTATATCACACAAAGCATACTCGACAAGGATCCTGTCTTTAGTCTGGCACAATATCATCCCAATGGTAGGATGATCGGTCGGGTGTTTGAGAAGATCATCAACAACCGAACAGTAAAAATTCATCTTTCCTGCATATTCCGGCTTAAAGTCCCCCTTTTTCAATTCGATCTCAACAAAGCTGCGCAGTTCCAGATGATAAAACAGCAGATCAATATAGAAATCCTTATCGCTGATCGCCAGATGATACTGCCTTCCGACAAAGGCAAAACCGGTGCCAAGTTCAATCAGGAATTTTTCAAGATATTTGATCAATTCGGTTTCCAGCTCCCGTTCATTAAAAGGTTCGGCAAGCGTCAGAAAATCAAAAATATACGGATCTTTCAGGGATTGACTGGCAAGGTCGGACTGCGGATCGGGAAGAGTGGATTTGAAATTGGTTGTTGAACTCCCCTGCCGCTCATGAATCCCACTTTTAATCATCAGCCCCGGAGTGTCCCTGCTCCATCCGTTTTGGATAATCTGTGCCATATACCAGAAGCGTATTGAATTATCTTTTATCCGCTGTATAAGCAGGATATTATGACCCCATGGTATTTGTGAAACGAGCTGTTTCATATTTCCAAATTGTGAAACAGGTTGTTTCCCAATTGCGGCATCTGCCCCATATTCCTTATAAAATTGTATCATGAACTGTATGTTTCTCTCGGAAAATCCTTTGACATCAGGCAATTCATTGTGAAGATCTTTTGATAATCGAGGAATTATCCCGGCACCCCATCCTTCCTGTTGCTGCCGTTTATATATTATACTGCCTATATCGCAATACATCATTATCATCTCGGCATTAGCTGACAGTGTTGCCTTAACCTGTGCCCGGCGAATGCGGGTTTTAATATCACTTAATAAATTGGCATAAAGCACAATTCCGGTCTTTTCATTGGTTATTATTTCCATGCAAACCCCATTTTCTCCAGATCAATCTCTAATTTTATACTTATTCTTGATTTATTGATTGCCATGATTTAGTTTTTTAATATTTACATTACCTATTAATGATTGCAATTGGATAATGGCTATCTGGTTTAATTTACGCAGCCTTTCCGACTGAGGTAAACCCATGCGTATGAATTCGGCATTCATACTTTCAATATTGGCTAATACCAATAACTGTTCTATTGTGGCATAATCTCTAATATTGCCTTCCCGTAATGGATTTTCATCTCGCCATTGTTTAGCCATTTTTCCAAAAAGAGCTACATTGAGCACATCGGCTTCGCTGGCATATACAAAACTCTCCTGCTCTTCAGTGGTTGAGGGTGGAATTATGTGCGTCTTAATGGCATCTGTATGTATGCGGTAATTGAGTTTCGCCAGAGTGCGGTTGAGATTCCAATCTAAAGACAAACGTCTGTTTTCATCTTCTTTCAGGCGCTGAAACTCTTTTATTAGATATAATTTAAACTCCGGACTAAGCCACGAACCAAATTCAAAAGCAATATCTTTGTGAGTATAAGTACCACCATAACGCCCTGCGCTGGCTATAAGACCTTTAGCATTAGTGGCTTTTAACCATTTCTTAGCCGATAGGTAAAAGCTGTTTCGTCCAGCCTCATTTTTAATTCCCTCGAATTCGATGGAATTAAAATCAGGATTGTTAATTTGTTCCCAAACCCCTAGAAACAATACAGTATCTTTATTTTTAAGCCATTGTTCAATGAGGGCACTCCCGCCATCAAAGTTCTTGACCATATCAGTAAGCGATATAAAATCATCCTCTTTATGTGAAATGATGGTAATAGCTGTACCCTGCACTTCGATTGTTGATTTTTTATCTTTTGGCATAACTGTTATTCCTTTATTTGATGATCAAAAATCAAACCCCATCTTCTCCAAATGCCCATTCACCTTCATTTCCAGTTCACCCACATTTGCATTCAGTTCAGGCATTGGCGAAGCATAGCGTTCAGCCAACTCCTTGATGCGTCTGGCAAGACGTTGGGAAATTCGCTCCATCTCAGAACTGACATCCTGGCTGATAGCAGCTATCCATTTATTATCCACCACCAGTGACCTGATATCGTCTTCGGTGAGCATTCTGTACCTGTCTATTACCTGTTTATTCAGTGTTTTCTGACCATCTTTGATTTTCTTATTGGCATCTGCTTCTTTTTCTATCAGTCTCAAATGCGCCTTTAACACGTTCAGTTCTTCTAAACCATCTTCATCCGCATCGTTCTTGATCACTTTAATACGCTTTTGCACATTTCCCTTACTGATCTTGCCCTTGTCAGATCTGACTTCCTCCAGCAAACCCTCTTCGCCACTGTGCTCTTCCCCCGTTTCCTCTATCTGGCGGCTAATGCCATCACGATCAGCTTCCAGTTGCTCAATAGCTTTTTTCTCATCAGTAAAATACCGGTTGATCACCAATTGTTTGGGCACCAGTTCACTATCCCATTCATCCTTCTTTTGGTTGACACGTGATAATTCAGCCTTCCATCCATCACCAGCGATCAGGTAAACATCGTCCTGCATGGTCTCCATCCAGTAAGTCATAAGATGCTGATATATGTCATACTGGTCAATCAGGTCTTTATCTGCAAATGATGCAAGTATGGATTCCGATAAGTTGTGTATCACTTCTTTTGGTTTGGTATCCACATCCAGGTTTTTCAGTATGGGTATGCATTCATCTTTCCATTTTTTAAAAGCTGTACCTATCTCCCGGGTATAGTCTGCAAATTCAGGGTGCGAAAAAATAATATGCTTGATTTCTTCCGGTGGTATTTTTAGCGTAACATATCCCTTCCTTGAGCTTATTGTGAACAGTGCATTTTTAAGCGTTGGATACACCTGCCAGTAATTATCCAGGTTATCAATATCCTGCTTTGGAATATCACCAAGCAAATGCGCCTCAATATCCTGTATGTCCTCAGCTTGCTGACTATCAATATAACGGGGGATGTTCAGGTTGTACTCGTTTCGTTCGATCTCTTCCACCGATACCATGCGGGAGTATTTGGGATTTTCAGTTTGCCTGTTGAACACATCCACAATCCTATGTATATCCTGTTCTCGCAAGCGGTTCTTGTTGCCGTCTTTCATAAAACCCTTCCCGGCATCTATCATGAAAATACCTTTGCGGCTATCGGCGTTTTCTTTATCGATCACAACAATACAGGCAGGAATACCTGTGCCATAAAACAGGTTTGCAGGCAAGCCGATAATGCCTTTAATAAAACCTTTGTGAATGATATTTTTGCGTATTTCAGCCTCGGCATTCCCACGAAACAGCACACCATGCGGCAAAATAATCGCACCCTTGCCTTTGCTTTTAAGTGAACGGATAAGATGCAGCAAAAAAGCATAATCACCATTTTTGGCTGGTGGAACGCCATAGCCCTTGAAGCGTTCGTATAGATCATTTAACGGGTCAAAGCCATTACTCCATGCTTTGTCAGAAAAGGGAGGATTGGCAACTGCAAAATCAAAAGTTTTTAGCGTTTTGTCCAGATTCTTGAAATAAGGATTTGAGAGTGTATTATCCTGCCAGATTTCTGCCGTTGGATTGCCATGCAAAATCATATTCATTTTAGCCAATGCAGCCGTTGCATTATCCCTCTCCTGTCCATAGATGGTAACACCTTGATGTGTTTCATCAGCAGCTTTTAGCAACAACGAACCACTGCCACAGGTGGGGTCGTAAATGGTTTGTTCCTGGCTTTTCGCATGGCTAATACCAATAACTTTTGCTATTATCCTGGAAACTTCGGCAGGAGTATAGAACTGCCCCTTGCTTTTACCCGATTCAGTCGCAAAATGACGCATCAGGTATTCATAGGCATCGCCCAGAATATCGTCACCTTCGGCTTTGTTCTTACTAAAATCAAAGCTTTCGTTTTGAAATATACCTACGAGATTTGAGAGCCTGTCGACCATTTCCTTGCCTTTGCCAAGCTTGTCAGAGTTGTCGAAATCAGCGACATCGATTACGCCCTTCAAGTTGTTGGCTTCTGCCAATTTTGCTATGATTGTATTGATGCCTTCGCCAATATCTTTTTTTCCTTTGAGGGCAACCATGTCCTTGAAACTTCCCCCCTCGGGAATTACAATTGAGGCATACTTTTTACCTGCGTATTTGTCTGATACATATTTTACAAACAACAATACCAATACATAGTCTTTGTATTGTGAGGCATCCATCCCACCTCTTAATTCGTCACAGCTTTTCCAAAGGGAGCTGTATAATTCACTTTTTCTAATTGCCATCTTTATTTCCTTTATGACCCATCTTCGTCAGTTTTCGACCTAAATTCTTCTTTTCCCCTCTATAAATAACTACCTTCAGTTTTTACTCTTTCTGTTTCCCCATTAAAAAATGAAGCTCCTCACAGCAGAGCTACGGGGTATAACAATTAAGATTAAGGGAATATATTGGGACCAGTCACAATTCTGGGCACAAATTACAATACAGCAAAACAAAATATAGCGGTCTTGAAATCTATAAAAGTTTATATACTTTCCTGATTGACAACAAACCAAAGGAAAGTGTAATGGTCATGAATCAGCAATATGCAGTCCTCTTAACTGATATTTTCAATGATATCCCGGCAGGGATGCCTGATGACACTATCGATCGTTTAATTGCCGGAGAAGCAACAAAGAAAGACGCTCATGAACTGTTGCAGTCTGACCCTATTCTTATATTCAAACTAGCTGACAGGTTAAGGTTTATTCAGGTAGGCAATACTGCAACATATATTGTTAACAGGAATATTAATTTTTCAGACCAGTGCATTGGTACCTGTAAGTTCTGTGCATTTAAAGAACATAAGGGATTCAGGCTGACTACCGAGGAGATCATTAACAAGGCAGGAAAAGCTGTTCGATCAGGTGCTACAGAGGTATGTATCCAGGGCGGCCTGATGGAAGATATGTTTCTTGAAGATTATTGCGCCATCCTTGAGGGCATAAAATCCAGGTTCCCACAGTTGCATATTCATGCTTTTTCGCCCATGGAAGTATTTCATATGGCCAATAACAGTAAAACAGGTATTATTGAAACCCTCCGGGAACTAAAACGGGCAGGGTTGGACACAATGCCTGGTACTGCTGCCGAAATTCTTTCAGAAAGGGTCCGCCGGGAGATATGCCCCGATAAGCTTACGGCACAGCAGTGGACAAAAGTAATAATGGCGGCACACCGTGAAGGTATACCCAGCACAGCAACAATGATGTATGGACATATCGAAACCGAAGAGGAGCGTATTGACCATATACTTACGATAAGGGATATCCAGACTGAAACCGGAGGTTTTACAGAGTTTGTACCCCTGCCTTTCATGCCCTATAATAATACACTGGGCAAAGAACTGATGGCAAAGGGGGTATATGCCACAACAGGTGTCGAGGACCTTATAGTGCATGCCATGGCGAGGATATTGCTGTTCCCGCATGTGAAAAATATCCAGTGTAGCTGGGTCAAGCTGGGTAAGAAGATATCACAATTCTCCCTGCTATGTGGTGTAAACGACCTGGGCGGCACGTTGATGGAAGAAAAGATATCAAAGAGTGCGGGGGCAGCCAATGGGGAATACATGCCGCCGGAAGAATTCGAATGGATCATCAGGGGTGCGGGGCGTGACCCTGTCCAAAGAGATACACTGTACCGACATATTACATGAAAAATAGATCAAGTCCGGAGACTTTTTATTATTTTCTGATTATACTTATTAATCAGTTCTGTTAACCACGGATGAATACAGATAAACACGGATACTGCATGCGAAATCTGTGTTCATCCGTGTTCATCTGTGGTTCGTTATAGTTTAAAAGACCAGAAAAAATTAAAAAGTCTCCAAGTCCGGTTCATGCATGTATTTGTCATACAGTCATTATCACAATAATTTTCATCTGCTTTAATAAAATGTTATATATTAATGTGTAAATAACTTTATTTAGATTTATAATGCCATCACAAGCCAAAAGAAACCTTATAGACAATAACAGCGGTGTATCTCCCGTTATAGGGATGATCCTTATTCTGGCGATCGTTACCGTTTCTATCGGAATAATATACACTGCAGGTATTCCTATGATCGAAAATGCCAAATTGAACACACACATCCGGATTGCGCAAAACTCTTTTGGTGTACTGCACTATGATATAGAAGAAGTTGTAAGGAGCCCGATTACAGGTATGGGTACAGTAAGAACCACCAGCATTTCCATGGACGGTGGAAGCCTTGCTGTTATGCCGGATAGTACAGGAATTGATGTAAGTTACAATGGTGGTACTGCCTCATTTTCATTGGTGCCAGGGACAATAAGTTATGAGTATAAGGGCACATCCGTAATCTACGAGAACGGAGCAGTGTTCACCAAATATCTCACATCTTCAGTAATGGAAATGCAACCCCTGATATACGCTGTCAATATGAGCGGCAATGATGTGGGGATTATGATACACATTATCAATATTTCAGGCATTAACTCATCTACAGGGGGTATTGGTACGGGAAAGATAAAAACCTCAATGACTGATGACGGCTTCAACAACATATTCACAGGGAAAGTAAATAGTGTTGCCATCAATATTACCAGCCAGAATTACAAAGCGTGGGAGAGGTATTTCAACAAAACACTTTCAAATACTGGCGCCACATATTCATCTACTTTCCCGTCAAATGACACAGTAAATATCCTTATCAATAACCCTGGTTCAGGTATCAGGCTTTCAATCCATGCGACAGATATTAAATCGATTGCGGGGTGACCAATTATTGAAGGAACTGTATAAAGATCCACATGCTCAGGCAATTCCGATTGATTATATTCTTGTTTTCAGCATGTCTGCCCTGTTTTTCGGAATTATGATCATGTCTTTTTCATCTGTAGTGGATAATTCTTCACGGCAGGGGATATATACTGAGTTCACAGATATCGGTAACCAGGTATCATCTGCAATTACCGGTGCATATATATCCACCCCGATAGAAGGCCAGACCGTGTCGGTTGTAGAAATACCTGTGAAAATAGCAAATAGTGCCTACTTTATTGAAATTACCGGAGAGAACCCATATGAAGATGGACAAAAAGCAGTAAGGCTCATATCCATGCACAAGGATGTGACCGTATATGTTCCGCTAAGTTGTGTGGATGAACTGGTTTTTGTCAATGGTTCTGCCTCAAGTTCTTCCGGAAAGATCATGATCACCAGTAACCTCTCAGGTATTTATATCTCACAGGGTTGATCGTATGAATTACATAAATAGTGTAAATGATGAAAGGGCAATGATCAGCATTGATTTCCTTACCGGTATTGGGGTGTTGCTGATCGCCTTTTTGTTCGCGGCCTACACGATCTCCAATGTCATGACACCATATACCGGATACTCAAAAGAACTCTATCCGAATGCAGATAGAGCTTCAACACTATTGATCAGGGATTCGGGATACTGGTCAGATGGGGTCAACTACGGAACTGAATGGAATGCTGTATGGGAGACAAAACAAACCTCTGTTAAAAAAATAGGGTTCCGGGATGAGAGTTCTAATGGCCTGATCGATTCAAGAAAACTGGATGTTTTTATGGCAGATCATGAGAATCCAGGTGAAAACACAAAATGGTGGGAATATCCCATATCATCAACTGAGCCTACTGAACTTGATAATGTGTCCAGGGCTATGGGGTTGGGGCGGTATAACTTTTATCTCCAGATCAGACCGGTCAACGAATCCCTTATCAATGTGACTAAGGCAAATACTGCCGCAAGAGATGCAATTGGAGTTTCAGGCGATGTTGTGGCTGTGACCAGGTTGACAGTAGTTAAGCAAACCACATTCGGGGACTTTGACGGTAATTATCTATACGGCCATGAGAGTCCTACTGAAGTTTTAATCGTTATTGAACCACAATATTTTGACATCATTTCACAAGGTATTAAATTCAGTATAAGTAATTGGACATTTGATGGAACTAATGTATCGAAATTTGAATGGATCAAAGTTGGAGATTGGATCACTCAAGCCTATGAACTCCCAGATTCGAATAATTTATCACTTGATGAATATAACTTATCGAAAAACGGTACAGATGTTTTAATCGTAGGCAATGTCACGTTCAACGATACGGATACTCTTGGATTCTTTATACCGCGATCAACATTGGACACCCGTATACCAAACTGGTATACCTCAGGAAAAGATATATATTTACAGCTAAATGTGGAACCGAAAGTTATTGTTAGAGCTGATGGCCAGACATATTACAGCAGTACTATAAAAAGAACAATTTATCCTGTGGAAATGACATTATGGACATGGTAGGTA
>Ga0255431_1082_pt1 | contig 18587 bp, 21 predicted proteins | sample ANMaggSeSYBR02J5_FD_182633 | JGI IMG/M metagenome (GOLD analysis project Ga0255431, IMG submission 182633) | Sediment cell enrichment communities from methane seep in Santa Monica Basin, California, United Staets - ANME aggregate JGI... | ecosystem: Environmental > Aquatic > Marine > Cold seeps >... | reverse complement strand
CAAAGCTTCAGGTTTGGATTTTGTTGCTGGATTTGGCTATACTGATGCGAAATTTGATGACTTTCAGGATTGGACTGCACAGCAAGTCTTGTATGCCCCTTTTATTTTCCTTGCCATGCAATATTTGTGGTGTAGTTGCCGCCAGAGTAATCAATACCCACCGAGCCCGGTTGCCGACATTCCCTAATCATCCAACTCGCAATGTTCCGGCTCAATATCAAGAATCAGGGCAATTGACTTCTTTATAAGGCTGATTTCATCGTTTGAGATGTTTCCGATCTTTTCCGCAAATCTCCTGTGGCTGATGGCTCTGATCTGAAAACAGTCAACTACTGATTTTTTCTGAAGGCCATTGTTTGTGCCAGAATCCAAAAAAACGAAAAAAGGGTTTTCCTTCCAATACGGGTTCCAGGCAGTGATGGGTAAAACAATGGCAAGTTTGAGATGTTTGTCATGCCCAGCGTTCAAGACGAGCACAGGACGTTTTTTTTTGATTTCATCACCAATGGCTGGATCAAGATTTACCCAATAGATTTCACCGGTTTTCAAAATCTTTCCCTTCTATTGATTCAAAAAGGTTATCATATTGTGCCCTGCCGATCATCTCCATGGCTTCCATCCTCTTAAATTCCCGAAGCCTTTTGCGGTCTTCTTTCACCCTGGCGTTGATAGCCTCTCGCATATACTCACTAAGGCTTCTGTAGCGAAAGTCCTTATACGTCTTCTTGATGAAATCATGATCTTTTGCGTTAATCTGAACTTTGGTCTGAACCAGCATATCACCCTCCCTTTTTTTGTTTATGCTGCCATATTGTTACCTCAATGTCAAGGGCAAATAATAGGGACGCTTTATGGGAACATAAACCTTACCAACTTCTTCGGGACAGCTTTCAAAGAAGGCAGGAGAAAAACCATGCACCATACCGACATAGAAAAACTTTCTTCAATTTTAATTGAGCTTTATGAAAAAATGTCTTCCTGGGAACATGCTGTAGTTAAGGAAAGCGGTCTAACACCGGCCCAGATGCATGCCATAGAAATTATGGGCCACCAGGAGAGTCTTAGGATGAAGGAACTGGCCCAAAAGCTTGGTGTAACCACAGGAACTCTCACGGTTATGATCGACCGGTTAGAACAAAATGATTTGATTTCGCGCAAGCCTAATGAAAACGATCGTCGTTCCATCGTTCTTGTCCTCACGAAAAAGGGCCAAAAATATTTTAAAGAACACCATAAACTACATCTTGAGCTAACCAGTGAAATCACATCTTCATTGAATGAAGATGAAACAAAACAATTTCACACTTTCATTGAAAAACTTGTCAGCCTGCTCTGAATTTATTCATCCATCACCTTCCTTTGACCTCAACCAGAATCCTGGGTCAAACAAAAATCTTGACATAGAACTTCTCGTTTGTTAGGAATGCCTAAATTGTTTAGTGATGTCAAATCTTGAAGGGATGTCTTACGGTTTCCCGACCGATGAACGGAAAAAAGTGAAGGCGTAACTTGGATTACATAAAACATCTGAGTTGCGCCTTTTTTTGTCTAAAATTAACCCCATTGCAGGAAAATTATGCCAAGTATGTACAACCAGGGTTCTCAGTGGAATAACATAAAGGCTGCAAATCTTTTTAAATGGTCTGACGTTCATAAACTGGGCCGCCATTATGAACAATACATAGAAGAGTGGTGGGATCCGGACATGTTCCCCTGGGGAGCTGTCAATGTATTGATCATGTATTGTCCTCAGCACTTCAGCCTGTGGTGGCAAACGGACCGGTTTCCGTGGAGACCACGACCTACTCGTCTCATGATCAGGCATTTGGGGCATCGCCTGACTGAATGGTGGGATCGTGACAGGTTTCCGTGGGGAGCGTGTACCGGTTATCTGATATGTGAATTAGGAAACCTTTTCCCCCTGTGGTGGAACCCTGAATATTTTCCATGGGAAGGCGTTTGGAACGGCCGGACGGCGTCGGAACTCCTAACTATGTATTGCCCGGACTATCTGCCGGACTGGTATGATTCGGATCGTCTAATGTGGACGGAAGACCTGTGCAAACTGCTGATCAGGAACTGCAAGGAATACCAGGACATTTGGGGTACTGACACCCTTCTTTATAAACTTTCTTTATAAGGCCGATGAAAGAATCCGTTGATCACAACCTTGAAAAAGATCTGATTCAAAAGACATTGTCACGAATACTAAGGGATCAGTTTGCTTTGCCTCTGGGCCTGGCGCTTTTAAACTATGATATACGGTTTCTGGATCTCGAAGAGGATATTCCCCTGCTTCGAATTGACGAATTCTTTTATATCAACCGGCACAGTCTCTTTATAACAAAAAGAAATACAAAAGAGGCCTTAACCTTTCTCCTGCTTCATGAGATCTGTCATGTCCTTTTCTTCCACGACCGCCGTCAAAAGGAACGTGATCCGGAATTGTGGACACTGGCAACCGACTATATGGTAAATGGTCTTCTTGATGAGCTAAGGGATTTGTTTGATCCTGAACTGGTTCCCTATAAACCGAATCTTATGTTCACAGGTGATGACCCTGCGCCTTATAATCCTGAGTTCAAGAACATGCTTGAAGAGGAGATTTATCACATCCTGACAGCGTCGGCAAAGGTGGATATTTCTGTTCCAAAAGACCTTTCTATTGAAGAGGCTGTCTCTCGTGAAATGGGAAAGCACGGGTTCAACGGCATACCCCGCTTTGTGCGCTCACGCATTCGCCACAAGAAAAAGGATATAAGACAGACCCGGCTGGAAATGCAGAGCCTTGATTTTGATGGAACAGGGAAAAGCGGTAAAAAACTTTTAGACGAACATAATGATGAAAAGCGGGGTGTTCACGATAAGGATGCTTACGGGCAAAGCCCTGTATCTCCCGAATCTGATACTGATGAAGATCCAAAAAAGGCCATGAAGTCTAATCTTAAGCTTTCACGACACCTTTTTCGTGAGGTGCTCCGTGGACATGGCTCTGTGCAGACTAAAGGCATCCTGAACCTGCTTTGCGGGCCGACCACTGATTGGGAAACCATTCTCAGGGACTCTCTCCGCCTTGCCCTGGATCGCGCAGCAGAGATTGCCTGGGGCAGGCCAAGGATCACGTGGCTGACTAACCCGGATACTATCCCTTACCTGCCTGGACCTGCTGACGAATTTATCCCCGGCACTATTGTTATAAGCATAGATGAATCCGCCTCATTGGGGAATACGGATCTTGCAAAAATTATAGCCGTAATAGGGGAGGTAAAGAGCCGCTACAAACGCATTTTTTTAATCAAACACGACACCAATATACGCTGGCAGAGAGAATATGAAAAAATCGGCCCTGCCGAGCTAAAAGAATTAAGGATCAGACGTCATTTTGGGGGGACTTCCCATAGGGAGGTGTTTTCCTTTATAGATGATTATGCCCGCAGCCGGGCTGATGTACCGATATCGGTTTACCTTGCCATTACAGACCTGGAAAGCGACATACCTGACTGCCAGAACATACTCCCTTCATGGCTGCCTCGCATCTATCTGAGCACTAATCAAGTCGTACCTGAAGGACTCCGGGGCAAGGTAATAAACATTCAATAAGGAACTCAATATGCAAAACAGCTTAAACATTTCGGAGGTCATCCCTTACATCACCCGCCATATGACTATAAGCCGGGAATCAGCAGGCAATTCAGGAAGCCGGTCCATTCTCTGGCTTTCAGGCCCTTCCGGCATTGGCAAATCGGACATGATACGTCAGTTCTGCCGAGAAAGAGGATATGGACTCAAGGTGGTCTATATGGCTACCATGATGCTGGAACAAATTACAGGGCTGCCCCTGGTGCGGGAAAAGAAAAACGGTAATTCAATCCGCTGGTCAAGGCCGGAAATTTTAAATTTTGAAACGCTTGAAATCCCCCCGACCTCAAATGATTCACCCATCGTCCTTTTCCTGGATGACGCACATCTAATAAATCGTCAGATTCAGGCCTATCTCTTCCAGCTTTTAACTTACCACACCATACACGACCACCGCCTGCCTGAGCAGACAGTTATGCTGCTGGCCGGAAACCGATCAGTCGATCGGGCAGGGTTTCAGGAAATCCTGGCTCCTGTAGCCAACCGGATATTTTTTGTGCAGCTTCTCGCCAGCGTTGATCAATGGATTGAAGATTTTGCAGTGCCGATGAACATCCGCCAAGATATAGTCACTTTTTTAAAACACTATCCTGAATATTTTCTCGGCACACCGAGAGAATCAGAGGCCTGGCCCTCGCCCCGTTCATGGACGTATGCATCACAGACCCTGGATGTCTCCGGCAAAGAGCTCAATGAAAATATACTGTTTACTGTTTTGACGGGTCATGTCGGCACTGAGGCTGCCACCAAGTTCATAGAATACCACAAGCTCTTTGCGAAGTGGGATCCAAACCAAATCCTCCTTGCAGGGCAAATACCTGCCATTGATCATCTCAATAAGATTGAAGCATATGCCTTGCTAAGCGCATGTGTGGCATATCTCTTGAGTCATCTCCGTAAAGTGAATTTTCAAATGAACCCTGAGCTTGAACGGGAATTATGCGGTTTGATCGCAGTTGTCAGGGCAATGTCCAAATATCACAGGGAAATTGTTCCCCTTGGCCTGAAAACCCTCCTCCTTTCCGAGAAACAGACTACAGGAGAGATCGGAATAGTTCGAAGGCTTGTAGAGAAGGCGGATGTAGTAGCACAACTCCTTGAGGTGGCCTGAGATATACGGGCTATCATTAGGAACGTGGACGAAATAACTTCATCAAGTAGTTGGAAAAATTAGCAGTTTTCGTTCAGGCACTATGTAACAATCACTCCGGTAATATTTGAGGCTTCCCTTTCCCCAAGCCATAGCTCCATTCCATCCGGGCTCTGAATAAGCACGAGCCTGGTTCTTCCAATACCGATGTTCTGTCTAGGCTCAACTCCTTCCACTAAAATCTTGGACTCAGGCATGATGCCTAACTTCTCAAGGTGCTCCACAGACGTCATGCCTCCGGCGATCTTATCCACAACGAGCAAGCGCCCTGCGCCAAGGGCCGTGAGTTGAACCGGCCTGCCTTCTTTCGTCCCCCATACCTTGGCGGCAGCCCCTTCTCCGACTCTGATCCGGCGTCCATCCACCCTGACCACATAGTCCATTGGCGGCAGCCGATGAAGGAACGTTACTTCCTCACCCTCTCGTATTCCAAGAAGGCCCACGGCATCAACCATGAACTGCCCGCCGGAAAGCTCCTTAACCACACCGGTTGCGTTGGGAGGAAGGGAAGTTAGCGTTATGATTGAGCCCTGATAATCTACCCAGATTTTGAGACTCATCCCTCCACCCAGGACACCTTTACGTTCCTTTGTGACCACACGGATAGCAGGGGCTGTGTCTTTATCGCCCTTTACCTTGATCTTTGTTATCACAGTTCCAGAAAGAATTCCGAGGTCTTCCAGGCGTCGGGACAGCCTGTTGCCTTGTATCTGTATTATCCTGAAGAGTCCCGGTTTTGCCTTGAAAAGAGTTAACACTTTATCACCTCTCTTTAAAAACCTGGTTTTGCTCAAGAGAGACTCCTGTCAATGCGTTCAGGAGAATCCCGACGGTTGAAGTGTTGTGCAGGATCGCTGATACAAGAGGTGAGAGCCAGCCAAGAGTCGCACCAATAAGAATGGATGAATTGATTCCCACGGCCAGACCGAAATTCGTACGGATAAGACCCATGGCCTTGACGGATATCTCCCTGGCCAGAGCTGCCCCCTCAAGACCTTCCTCCAAAAGGACAACTTCTGCAGTGGCTCTGGCGATATCCGAACCCTGAGACATGGAAATACCGACCTCCGCTTCCATCAAGGCAGGTGCATCGTTGATTCCGTCCCCGACAAAGGCGACCCTGCTTCCATTGGCCTGGAATTCTGCTATTTTGGAAACCTTGTCTTCCGGCAGAAGCTCACTGTAAAACTCGTCAAGCCCAAGGGATTCGGCAATGGCCATGGCCCTTGTGTGGTCATCTCCGGTGAGCATCACTGTACGCTTCACGCCAAGTTCTTTGAGCCGTAAAATTACAGCTTTGACCTCAGGCCTGATAGTGTCACGAAGTGCAATAACCCCAATGAGACGACTGTCCAGGGCCACAAAGAGCAGCGCCTTTCCTTCGTTTCTCAGTCTGCTCTTGATTTCAGGAACAGAACTGAAGTCAATCCCCTCGTCATCTTTCAGGAAATGTTCGTTACCTATAAGGAGCCTTTTTTCGTCAATATAAGTGGCCACTCCGTGAGCAACGATAAAGTCCACCTCGGAATGATCAGAGAATACCAGGGATTTTTCTTTTGCCGCCCGGACAACGGCATCGGCTATGGGATGAGAGTAATGTTCCTCTGCCGAAGCAGCCAGGGCCATAAGACCGTCGCTGTCCAGGTCTTCTACCAGGGGAATACAGTCGGTCACCTCAAACTGCCCTGTGGTGATGGTTCCTGTCTTGTCAAAAACTATAGTGTCCACTCCGGCCATTGCCTCAATGGCCTGACCGCCCTTTACAAGGACCCCTTTCTTTCCTGCCTGATACATGGCAATCTTGATGCATACTGGAGTAGAGAGCTTGATAGCGCAGGAGTAATCCACCATGAACACCGCTGCAGCCCTTCTGAGATCCCTGGTAATGACAGCCATCACGCCCCCCAGTGCGAATGTCAGGGGCACAAGACTGTCAGCCAGCTCTTCAGACTCTCTTTGGGTAATGGATTTTGTCTTTAATGAGGATTCGATATAGCGGGAAATACGGGCTGTGGCGGTCTCGCTGCCAACGCCCACAGCTTTTATTTTAATCCTGCCTTCCTCGACTACTGTTCCGGACATTGCCGTGTCGCCGACCTCCTTCCTGACAGGGACAGGTTCCCCGGTCATGGAGGCCTGGTTGACAAGGGCCGTGCCATGTTCTATCCGGCCGTCTATCGGGATAAGGTCACCAGCCCCAACCACTACCAACTGGTTAGGCAGGATTTCCGAAATGGGTATCTGCCTTTCCGTGCCTTCCTCCTCCACCCAGGCCATGCCGGTCTCAGGCTTGAGAAGGCTTCTGATCAAACGGTCTGAGTTGGTTTCAGTCGTATGCTGGATATAGTCACCGGTCCTCAGCAAAAGGTGAACAGCATTAGCTGTAAAGTAATCCCGCCGAATCATGGACATGGTCACTGCAGTGGCATCAAGAACCTTGACCTTGAGCCCTTTGGTGACAAGAGTCGTAGCGCCTTCCAGAATTACCGGAGAGACCGAAAGCCATGAAATGACAGCTTTCAGACGCATGGGCAGAATAGGAAGGGCCAGGAGCACTGCTGCAGACATGATCATGCCGCTGACATCGGCCTCAATTCTGGTATCGGTATATCCCTGGTCAGATATGGCCTCTTGAGGAGGAACAGCGAGTAAGGACAAAATCCTGTCGCGGGTGTCGAAATTTCCTTCGAACTCAATCACGATAGATGAGGCCTTGCGATTTATTCTCACATCCTCAACCCCTTCTATGGCCAGGATGTAGGCTTCAAAAAAAGGTATATCTAAAGCAGGATGTGAAAGAAAAGGCCCTTTGAGTCTAATCCTGCCCTGCAGCTCGTGTGCGATTTCCAAATCTGCACCGGCGAGCATTTCACCGACTTGATTCGGGCTGCCTGAACTCTCTGAATTCATTGATACTCCGAGGTTATTGAGGGCCCCAATATGGGTCGTAATTTTTATAAGTTAGCTGTTAGCTATTAGCGGTTAGTCGTTAGCCATTAGCAGTTAGCATAAAAAATCAAACATATAATACATTCAGCTAAGAGCTAACTGCTAAAAGCTAACAGCTAAGAAAAAGATACCCTATTTTATCTCTTTTCTTTCTTCTTTTTCTTTTATTTCCTCTTTGCCCACACTTTTTCCAAGCTTGTAAGCTACGTATACGATTACACCTGTAAAAATAATTCCAACTGGAAAATGCATATTTTTCACCTCCTTAGAACTGCAAACAGGGAAACAATGTCCTTGCCTTCTCTCTTAGTTGCTCGACATCTTTTTCACCCACCACTTCTTGCCAGAAATCAGGAGAAAGAATATCTGTATCGTATTGAACGACCACAGAGCCTGCAAAAAGGTTCAGCCTGATATTCTTGATAGCCTCAATCTGATTCGCTATTTTTTGTATCTCTTTTTCAATGCCGTTTATCTTCGGCAACCTGGCCACAATGTTGTGGTTAAACTTCAGTCGTATCCGGCCTGGAATGTGATGGGCAATCTCTGCTTCCTCAAGCAGAGGAATTAGATAATCCTCAACAGACATGGAAATTATTAACTCCTTTCTTCTGCATATTGTATCTGAGATTTTGTTCCTCTCTTCAGCCTGCCCGGTTCTTTCTTGTACAGGCTGTGGTGCCAGTAGGAAAATCCAACCAGCGCCACACCGGATACAATGTGTAAGCATTTTGCTTTTTTATTATCCTGAAAAAAGGCTGTTCCTGCTGCTGCCAATAGAGAAACGATCATCCCTGTTTTGGCAAACCCTTTTGATTTATTGTTTGACATTGCTTTTCCCTTATTTTTTTTCTGCCTTTTCAGCCTTTGCAGGCTCTTTCTCCTTTACTACGGCTTTTTTGACCTTTTTAACCCCTTCCTTTGCTTCTTCACTAACTTTCGCAAAAGATTTCACGACTGCCCGTTTCACCGTGTCGCTGGTCAGAACAAAGGTGGCCACGCCCCCTATAAGCATACCTGTCCAGAAAGAGGAATCGTCGGTCCTGAAAAATCTCCCCAGCCGCTCGGTCACAGTAACAGGGACCTGCGCCGGGGCATTGGTTTGTCCGTATTTTAATTCATCATACTTTCTGACCTTGGGGTCGCCCTCAAGAACATGATCTTTGGTTTGGGTATTGGGGCCGTCATTTGCCGGTGGATTTGATCCTGGATGATGCATGTTTTACCTCCTTATTTTTTTGTTGCGTTAATGTCGTGTAATACTTCTGCTTCCACATCCGATAGCTGTTCCTTGAGCTCTTCAATGCCCCCTTTGACAGAAGATGAGGCCTTGATTATGGTCTTCATGATCCCCTTCTTAACAGTGGAATTGGTAAGAAGCAAAGTAGCCAGACTCCCGACCAGAATACCCTTCCAGAAAGCATCATTATCGAACTGAAAAAAGCTCATCAGCCCCGATGGAGCAGAAACATCCTCAGCCATCTCCGGTGGATATCCAGGGGCTTCGTGGCCAGGATTCTCCATATATGTCCCATCCTTCAATTCATCATGCCCGGGCTCCTTATGATGACCGGGTGCAGCGCCCTGCCCGCTTGCGTTGCCACTCGTGCCATGGCCGGCATTATCAGAGCTTCCGGAGGTTCCCGGGGCATCGTGTGCCTGGAACTGATCGGGATTTGCAGTCTGAGCTGCGCTTTCCGGTTGGCCCTGTGGTTGCCGGCTGCCAGGATTGCCGGGATCGGCTCCTCCCCCCATCACCTGCCCTGTGACTTGCGGTGCGGCTGGTCCTGGCTGCATATACATGTAAGGTGGGGAAACTCCATAACCGGGCGGCATCCAATAGCCTGGCATTTGTCCCTGGGGAAAACCGCCCTGTGCCATATAATACCCGGGTTGCAGATTTGGTGACTGGAAATACCCGTACGGAAATGGCATCTGTCCTGGAACAGGCCCGGGCTGTAAACCCATATTTCCTTCACCAGCGGTCTGAGACTCAGGGTTTCCTTTATTTCCCTCCTGAGCCGGATATTGCTCCTGTGTACCTTCGCTTGCCTCCTGGGCTGGCCCAGCCTCCTGTCCACTATGAAGATTGCCGGCGTCTCCGGTGCTCCCCATTTCTTCATCGCAAGATTTGTCATTCTCCTTTGATTCCATCGGTCATCCTCCTTAAATTATTTTTCGGCCTTCTTCTCCAGCATTACCTCAGCCTTGGCATCTTCCCATTCTTCATTCAGGTTTGCAGCAGAACTCTTGATGCCCTTATAAACTCCTACGCCACATTTCATGATTCCTTTTCGTACTGTTTCGCTCGTTACCAGAATCGCCACAGCGCCTCCAATCAATAATCCTTTCCACAAAGACGGATAGTACACCATTGTTTTACCTCCCTTTGGTTAAATAGTTAGTTTACTTCAGCCCTCCGGCTCATAACAGATAAGTGTTAGTTCTCACACTTGCCTGCCGCTGGCAGGACTGAATCTCTGGCTTCTTGTCAGCCTCTGGCTGATACGTTTTGATCAACCGTTAACTGTGAACTGTTAACCGTGAACGGTTACGTTTATTCAAATGCCTTCGCAAGAAACTTATTCAAAAGCCCCTGGCCAAGGGACATAATTCCCTGATTACTTAAAATATCTCCGTGCTCCTCAAAGCCTAATTTTTTTAAAATCCCCATTAAGGGGACTAGACTGATGCCGGACTCTCTTATCCCATGCACTGTCAGAATGAACCTGAGCTGATGAATCAGCTCTATTTTTTCTGCCAGGGCAGGATTTTTGTAACGGATTGCCTCAATTTCCTCCGGAGACGATGGGATTTCCTTAATTTCATAGTCATCCATGCTCGCCTCGGCATCTCTTTCCGCCTCTTTTTTGCCTGACTCAACAAGACTTTCAAGCAGGCCCGGCTCTATCTTTTGCGTGTCATAGTCTATATCAAGCCTGTTTTTTTCAGGATCAAAACGGAATTCTTCGACCCCCTCAATCTCCCTGAAATGCCTTGCCACCTGATCCGGCTTGATGGACACTTTTTTCACGGTAGTAATATCAAGCTTAAGAACCATCCTGCCGTGATTGTGGCTAACCACCTCAGCCTTTTTCAAAAGTCTTTTTATCTCAAGATATTCTATCATTTGTCGGTTGTCAGTTGTCAGTTGTCAGTTGTCAGTTGTCAGTTGTCAGTTGTCAGTTGTATATATTCTATAACAAACCTGCCTGCCATATGTCAACATAATAACAATAAATTCAATTAGTTAGAAACTACTATCTTTTTCCTGTAAACAAAAACTTATTTTACAACTCATGATATTGTAGCTTTGGTGAAGATTGTTTGTGTTCCTTATCCATCGCAGCACACACGGTGCACGGATCTGATTCAAATTTTCCGCTTACAGCGCAAACCGGCATTGAACACTGCGGTTGCTCTGCCATGTCAAAGCCGAGCAGTCGGCTGGAATTGAGCCATACTCCGAGGGAGTGGAAGATATGCAAAAATCCGGCAAAAAGGGGGACTATCAATCCTGCGGCTCCAAGGCCGACACCCACGAGATTGGAATAGGTGGCTATTTTATAGTTTTGCTCGATGATATTGATTGTCTCTTTGCTCAGGGCCCTGACATACGGGATCTTCCATAATTCACTCGTGGCCAGCGCGATATCAGCCGCTTCAATAGCCACATCAGAGCCACCCGCGCCCATGGCGATCCCTATGTGTGCCTTTGACATTGCCAGCGCGTCATTCACACCATCGCCGACCATAATCGGGAGTTTCCCTTCGCGGGTGAGTCTCTCAATCACTTCTGCCTTGTCTTCCGGGAGAAGATCTGCGTGGCAGAAGTCAACCCCGAGCTCTTCTGCCATCTTGTCGGCGACTGTCTCGTGATCCCCTGTAATCAGATGAACCTCTCTTATTCCGTCATTTTTCAAATATTGTATGATATCCTTTGCTCCGGGCCTGACCTTGTTCTTTATGCCTATCACTCCGATCAGTTTCCCTGCCTTTGCCACATAGACAGCGCTCTGGCCCTCGGCAATCAGCCGTTCCGTCTCTTTTATGTATTGTTTTATCCGGATACCGCGCATGTCCATCAGGTGTTCGTTGCCTACCAGGATATCGTAGCCGTCCAGTCTGGCCGCGACTCCCCGTCCGACAATCACCTGGCACTCCGCATGACCGGCCACCTCTATCTCCATCTCCTTTGCCCTCTCCCTGATCGCCCAGGCCAGCGGGTGGTGGCTGTGCAGTTCGGCAGAGGCAGCCGCGCCTACAAGCTCCTGCTCAGAAATCTTCTTGTTGTGAATTACAAAGCTTTTGACCTCGGGTTGCGAGCAGGTAATTGTGCCCGTCTTGTCAAAACAGATGACATCCGGCCTCCCGACCTCCTCAAGGTAAAGACCACCCTTGATCAGGATGTTTTTCCGGGCCGCATTGGCAATGGCAGCACTCACGGCTGTGGAGGCAGCAAGGACGGTGGCGCAGGGACACGACATCACGAGAAGAACCGTCAGCACCCGGTAGACGCTCTGAGTCAAAATCAGAGTTCCTGTCGAAACGATTATTCCAAGTCTGGTCAGCCGGGCGGACAGAACGTCTCCCTGATCCATGACAGGGGCCCTGGAGGCCAGGGATTCTTCCACCATGTCGAGCACCCTTGCAAGGTATGTCTCATTGCCTGTCTTTTCGACGATTATATGGATGGCACCGTCGTGCACGACGGTGCCGGCAAAGGTCCTGTCTCCTTTGCTTCTGTACTCCGGAACAGATCGTCCTGTAATATGGGAATCATCTATGACTGCCTGGCCCGAAATAATTACGCCGTCTGCGGGAATACGTTCTCCGGTATGAACAGCCACTATGTCTGCAACCTCCAGCTCTGAAACAGGAACTGCCACCTCCACACCGTCAACGACGCGATAGGTCTCCTTTTCATTGACCAGGAGGATGTCCCGGATGGCCCGCCTTGATCTTTCCGTAATGTAGTCCTTGATGAGGGTCCCCAGCCGCATGATAAAGATAATTTCCAGAGCTGTCATGGCTTCGGCCATGAATATGGCCACAATAGCAGTGAATCCCATGAACTGGTGCAGGGTGAATCTCTTTTTTTCAACAATATCCTTCACCGCCTTTTTCAATATGGGGTAGCCGAACAGGGCAGCAGTCGCGGCGGGAAGGCCAAGAACCGTTTCGTTGACAGGGCTTTTTCCGAAGATCGACTTGATCAGATAATAGACCACAATACAGGCAAGAGCCGACACTTCCACAAGATCCCTGAGCAATGACCTTGGTTTGGGTGTACCGATAGCCGCCACAGCTTTTACAGAAAGCTCTCTTCTAAGGTGGTAACAGGTAGGAAAAATTTCGTCCAGTTTTGTGAGGATCGCCTCTTGTGTAACTTTCTTTTCGTTATACAGAATAACGGCTGAACCCACAACAGGATTGCTTGTGACCGCAACTATTCCTCTCATTTTTTTCAGGGCTTCGCTGACAGTTGTGCAACGAGCCGGATTTTCTTTCATCAGAAAGCTTTTAACCCGCATTCTGCCTGGTATCGAATGTCTGATTCTGTAATATGGTAAGCTCATCTTAATCTACTCCTTAAGTTTTCTGCCGCACTCATGTATGCACTTCACCAGCTGCCTGGCAAAGAGACAATCCTCCCGGCTTCCCTGGCCCGGCTTTGGCAAGTATATCTCAAGCCCTACGTAGTGATAATGACGTCCTTCCCAAACAATTTTCGGTATAAAGGTCTTGCAAGGCAAGTAACCTGGATCTGCAAGCTTTGGACGTACGGCCATATCTTTGACGATTTTCATCAGACGGACTTTTTTCGATAGCAGGTTGCCTTGGATAAGCTTGTTCTGCAAAACGGAATGCAGGCAGTTAAGAACACAGGTTTCCTTACAAAATACGTCCGCGCAACAACCCGCCTGGTTGAACCCTGTATGCAGGTCTATTGCAAGACTGTATTTTCCCTGAATCTGCATATGCGTCTGGAGATAAAGCTCCCTGAGAAAGGTGTCGTAGTAGAAAAGATTGGCGTAAAGAAACCGGTCATTGGACAGCCCGTGTTCAATACGCAACACATCAATTCCCAGTTCTTTTGCGCCTTGCGCAACCCTTTCCCCAAAACAGAGCTCCTCTACGTGCACGCCAATGATAAGAAGTGTTTTTTCCACGCCTCAATCAGTTAAATCCATTCATATAGTTCCATAGCGGCAGGGTCCGTGCATTTTGCACATGCATGGCTGCAATGGGGTGCTCCGGAATACTTTCGAACCTTTCCTTTCCGAATCCATTCCTGGAGCATCCCCTGCATGGCATCCGGTTCGATATCAAAATGAACAGACAGGTCTTTTAAAGTCGCTGTTTTGTTTTCGGAAAGGTATTTCCTTATATCTGAAAGGATCATGAGCTAATCTCTGAATCCTGTACCCTTGCCACGCTAAAAATCGCGGGTTCGGCTCTTTTTTCTACCTGTCCCAAGTGTCTCATGACAAACACCGCAGCAGCGAAAATGCCAAGCATAATGCCAATCCACGACAAAGAGGAAATTGGATGGCGACCTATTGTACCAAGCTGATAGAATAATACGGCGGCCATGTATGCCAGGCCGGTTGTCCATGCGCCAATAAAGACAGACCACTTGAGATTGGTCTCGCGATAGACCGCAGCTATAGCGGCTACGCATGGGAAATAAAGCAAAACAAAAAGAAGATAGGCAAATGCCCCGATTTTGCCGTCAAACAACCTGGACATGGAGCCGAATACGCCGGTGTTTACTTCCAGGTTTTCCGCAGCAGCATCAATACTGCTTACATCGCCGACAGAGATCCCGAGGGGATCAAGGAATGTGCCGGCCAAACCGGCCAGGTTGTCCGGAATGCTGGCAAAGGCACTTTTCATACCACCCCAAAAGTCAAACAGCTCTTCTGCCGCCTCATCAGCAGGACTTGCATCCATTTGGGAATACATGGAATTCAGAGTCCCAACCACGGCCTCTTTCGCAAATATTCCGGTGAAAATTCCTACAGTTGCCGGCCAGTTTTCCTCGGCAATTCCCATAGGCTTGAAAACAGGTGTGATTGATTTTCCTACAGCGCTCAGCGCGGACTTGTCCGTGTCCTCATTGCCAAAAGTACCATCGGTTCCAAGGGAATTAAGAAAACTCAAAACCACGACCACGGGAATAATCACTTTACCTGCCCTGAAGATGAAGGCCTTTAACCGATCCCATGTCCGCAAAAGCACTCCTTTTACCGTTGGCATATGGTAAGGTGGAAGCTCCATCACAAATGGTGTAATGCCTCCTGTAAGCAGGGTGTTTTTTAACACCAGTCCGGTCAGAACCGCAAAGCCGATGCCGAGTAAGTACAAACCAAAAACCAGGTTTTGCCCGCCAACAGGAAAAAACGCTGCGGCAAAAAGTGCATAAACCGGCAGACGCGCTCCGCAAGACATGAAGGGATTCATCATGATGGTCAGTGTGCGGTCCCGTTGATTTTCCAGAGTTCGAGTTGCCATGATAGCCGGAACATTACAACCAAAGCCCACTATCATAGGGATAAAAGATTTGCCCGGCAATCCGATAAACCTCATAAACCTGTCCATAACAAATGCGGCACGGGCCATATAGCCTGAGTCCTCAAGAAAGGAAAGAAAAAGAAACATGAAACCAATAGGCGGAATAAATGTGGCAATGGTCTGGATGCCGCCTCCAAGGCCGCCTGCGAGAATAGTTTTCAGCCAGTCAGGAACACCAATGAAGGAAAGCACCGTTGCAAACCCGTCTACAAATATGGTGCCGGCAAATATGTCGAAAAAGTCAATAAACGCGCCTCCGAGGTTAATGGTGATCATAAACATCAGGTACATGGCCGCCAGGAAGATGGGAATCCCCATGGCACGATTGAGCACAACCCTGTCGATCCTGTCCGATACCGTTCTGCGCACCTGGGTACCCTTCTTGACCGTGTTCCCGGTCAACGTCGTGATAAGTCCATACCGGCTATCAGCCACGATAATATCTGCTTCATCACCCAGCTTGTTTTCAATCTCTTTTTGGCAGCGGGCAACAATTTCGCCGGTGTCATCCTCCACGAATTTTGACATCAATTCGTCGCCTTCAAGAAGCTTGACTGCGGCCCAGTGTGCGTTCATCTTTCTACTGTCAACCGTATTCTGTATGACCGGGACCAATTCATCAATGGCCTTCTCAATTTCAGCCGGATACATCACCCTGGTATCTGAAACAGATTTTTGCTCACAGGCCTTATTGATCGTGGACTTGAGTTCTTGAACACCTTCCTGTTGCGTAGCAACGATGGGAAGAACTGTACAACCCAACCGCCTGGACAATTCAGGAATATCAATATCAATCTTGCGACTCCTGGCAATGTCCATCATGTTGAGCGCTACCACCATCGGCACCTTCATCTCAAGAAGTTGAACCGTGAGGTAGAGATTCCGTTCTATGTTGGAGGCATCTACAATGTTAACGATGATGTCTGCCTCTCCGGAAAGGATGTAATCCCGGGCCACCTGTTCATCTATTGAAGTCGCAGCAAGCGAGTAGATACCGGGAAGATCGACTACCTCAATTTCCTTGCCTTCATGCTTGTACACACCGACTTTTCTGTCCACGGTGACCCCGGGCCAGTTCCCAACGCGCTGACTGGCGCCGGTCAGCGCGTTGAACAAACTGGTCTTGCCGCAATTGGGATTGCCTACAACACCAATAATAAAATCACTCATAGCCTACTTCTCCCTCTCTATCATAATTGCCGAAGCTTCGTCCTTCCTGAGACTCAAGGCAAAACCACGCACATTGATTTCTACTGGATCGCCCAAAGGAGCCACGCGCTTCACGACAAATCCAGTACCCCTGGTTAGTCCCATAGCGAGTAGCTTTTCCCGATACGCCGTGGCTCCCTTCACAAATCCGATAACCTTACCTCTATTTCCAACATCCAAATCACCTAACCTTGTTTCCATTCTGATCTCCTTTATCAACTACCATCACATGGATTTTTTCTGCCATTCCTCCTCCCAGAAAAAGACGGGTTCCTTTGTGAGCGATAAGCACCGGTCCGTCATCCTGATTTTTCACGATTTCAATCTCAGCACCCACATTAAGCCCCATACCACTGAGCCTGTCGTGAAAACTTCTTCCCCCTCTTAATGACATGATCTTGACGTTTTCTCCTTCACCCGCCATGCGCATGGGAAATGAGATTGCGTCAGAGCGTTGTGACTTTGTTATCAAAACAAGCTCTCCTTCTTATTTCGTCTACGTTCCTAAGTTATATCTTTACGTTCCCCGCATACTTTAAAAGATCGAAGATCGTAAGAGATTTCTTGTAAATTTGATCTTATCAAATTTTGTTAGATAAAACTAATAGCCTAAAGAGAAAACGATGTCAAGATATTTTTTCCGAGCCCTAAGTAACGTGAACGACAATCCTAAGTAACGTGGACGAATTAACTTCCCCAAGTAGGCGCATAGATTTGGGTCAGGTTTGTTCGATCTGCCCGATTTGAAATAGGCACAAAAGTTGAAGGAATAGCGAGCTATTTCAATATTTTTGTGGTTTCAGATCGGGCAAATATGACCTGAAGCTATGATGCATAGTTGGGGAAGTTAATTCGTCCACGTTCCTAACATACTGAAATAATGAAATCCCAACTTATTTCATTCTTGATGGGTGCAGAGGGGAAGCACCACAGTCTCATGGTCTGCGCCTTGCGCCTGCGGGCTAACGTATTACAAAATTAAACTTTTTTCTTGCAAACCTTATAATTTGCAGTTAACATAACTATTCTTGTCTAAAATTAAGTTAGAAACTATTTCTAAAAAGAGCCTAATACATTGCTTCGCAAGTTAACCAAAAGAATAACCTTGTAGTTTATTGGGAGAATAACGTTATGCCAATCAAGATTTATACTGGAAATCTTTTGAGAAAAAGATTTGTTTATTCAATTATAGTAGCGCTATTTTTATCCGTAGCTGCTTTAACCGTCCACGCAGAAAAAAATGATCCTTCAATAGATAACATAGCTATAATCAATGGATCGGTTATTACCAGAGAAGAATTTAATAGAGAGATAGACCAGGTAAAACAAAAAATTTTACAGCGGGGACAGGAAATTTCACCAACACAGCTCGAAGATATCGGGAATAAGATTCTTGAAAACCTGATCGACCTCGAATTGCTGTTTCAGGAAAGCCATAACAACGGAATTAAGGTTGAAAAAGAGAAAATCGACTCTCAAATAAAAGCTTTAAAACAAAAATTGCCAAATAACGCTGAATTTGAAAAGCTATTAACAGAACTAAAGTTATCTGAGAGCGCCTTAAAACTGAAGATTAAGAAGGGTATTGCAATACAGGAACTTGTTGAAACCCGGATCAGCCAGAAAATTAAAATTTCAGATAAAGAAACTAAGGTCTTTTATGATACCAATCCCGATTTCTTCAAACAGCCCGAACAAGTAAAAGCAAGTCATATTTTGATAAAAGTTGCGCCTGATGCAGATGAACTAACAAAATCCGAAGCAAAACAAAAACTCAGACAGATTCAACAGAAGCTTAATAAGGGCGAGGAGTTCGCTACACTTGCAAAAGAATTTTCAGAAGGCCCCAGCAAAACCAATGGCGGAGATTTGGGCTACTTCCAGCGAGGTCAAATGGTAAAACCATTTGAAGATGCGGCCTTTGCATTAAAACCTGAAAAAGTAAGTAATATCGTTGAAACTCAGTTCGGATATCATCTTATCAAGGTCGTAGATAAAAAGCCCGAAAAGACAATTCCTTATGAGGATGTAAAAGACAATCTTGTTCAGCATTTGAAACAGG
>Ga0255431_1081_pt1 | contig 18713 bp, 14 predicted proteins | sample ANMaggSeSYBR02J5_FD_182633 | JGI IMG/M metagenome (GOLD analysis project Ga0255431, IMG submission 182633) | Sediment cell enrichment communities from methane seep in Santa Monica Basin, California, United Staets - ANME aggregate JGI... | ecosystem: Environmental > Aquatic > Marine > Cold seeps >... | reverse complement strand
AATCGGTAGAATGAAAATATTAAAAAAAACTTTCTTGATTAGTATCAAACCAACTATTTTTTGACGCTATAGAATTACCATATTTGGTTTAACCCATTGAGTTTTACTTTGAGTGCCCTTCATTAAATATCCAAAGCTATTTGATAGCAAGTAAAGATGGAGAGATTTTTACAAATATGTAATCTCCAATGTCTGCTTGCCTTTTTTTATACTTCAAGATGCGTCAGTCAGGCAGTGTGGGAAGTACTTGATAAGAAGAGGAAATCAGGAGTATAAAATAACCCTTCACATAAACCTTTACGGGCTCAGCGGTTGAGCTGATACCTTTGATACAGCAGTGTTTCTTAGATCATTCAGCAAAGTTTCCATCTTCGAACACCAATCTTCAAAAACATCCGCAAAATCTCTCTCTATTAATTTATTTGATCGTGGATCCCTCAAGAAAACCTTTCCGTCATCTTCGCCACCAACGTAAAACGCACGCGGTACACTGCGCCTATGTGTAGAATAGTTACGCATCTCCTTTGCGGCATGCAGCCAACATTCTGGATTTTTTTCATACCGAATCAATTTATCCAGCTCAGGGCACCCAATATCCATCTCACTTAACTTTTTATTTAACTTTTTTACCGTTACTTCGTGTAGTTCAAGCTCACAGTCATAATAAAGATTAAGTTCTTGCAGAAATGCATCATGGGCACCTAAAAGGTGAAAAAGAAACGACTCTTGATGGGAACGCTCAAAATCATCTCCCGATCCTTTTCTCTGATGTGACCGTAATTCTTCCAGATGAACGCGAGCATAACGGAGTTTGGCATTCGTCCTTTCTTTAGAGTTTGTAATTTTTTTCATTTCTTATCCGCAAGCTGTAGTCAACGACCCGGGATTGGAAAATCCGAGGCATCAACGGGTGGGTGCATGAATGTTTCCATTGCGTATTGCTATTCTGTGTATATCAGCGAAAGAGGGTATGGAATTAGTGAAAATTGGTAACTATTCAGCCATACAAATTATGGCTACTGATAACGAAAGTACGTTTTGTAGCTTTTTATGAAACGTTCATAGCTAATGTCTTCCGATATCGATTTCATAAATACAAAGATATTATTGAAGTGGAGAGTAACGGTTTATGATAGCGTTTTATAGGCTGAATAGTTACGAAAATTGTATTAAAATGTATTATCTTCTTTCATATTTCTCTCTTATCCCGTCTCCTGCCTTCAACTATCTATCTATTATTCTTTCAAGATCTAATCCAGTCTGAGAAATTTGTTCTACTATTCTATCCGCATCAATTTCTGCTGATTGTCTCGAATCCTTCAGTTCCTCTATAATCTTATCCAATTTAGATATTATTTCTTTTAATAGATCTTCACTCATATTTTCTCCTATTAATTTTTCGATTCTGTCTTTTGGCTTTGTGATTTGATCAATATTATTGTTAGCAGTTCGAACTTCCTCTTTCTGGTTTATCCATCTTTTCGCTTCTTCTAAGAGTATAGCTTGTTCGTTCTTAATCACCTGCATTTCTAAATGATATTCATCATATAAAGCTTTTATTTTTTCATTTTTTTTGTTATTGTTCAAATTGTTTATTTGTATATTTTGTATATCAGACTTTAGTTTATCGATTAGCACATTGCCTTTTTCAACTAAAACTTTGCCATTTTCTATTAGTAATTCATTATATGAATTCATTTCTTTCTACCTATTTCTCACTTTCCGCAGGTATCTGCAAAATTTTATATAATTTTTCCTGATAGTGGTTTTGTACATTACTGGAATATTATATTTATGTTGTGTATGCATAAAAAACATGTTTTGAATATACGATTTTCCAACTTCGACAGAAAATAGACATGCATCTTTCCAAACCATTTTTCCAAAAACATCGAAAACCACAATCAAACGACATGATTCAATGTTTAAGAAAAAGATTTGTTTTCAAGATATACCTGCGGAATATAAGCTATTTACCAGTTCTGAAATAACTATCCCCGTACTAATATTTACAGGGTCTTCGAACAACATAATACTAACCTAATTACGGACCTCAGATTATTGCAACCAGACTGATCTAAAAGTTGAATATAAATCATATACTATTCATATCGTCAAAATCAAGTGCATAAGCAGTCTTTCGATTTCAAGACAGAGTCAGTTACCCTTAGATTTGAAACAAATACTTATCATTACTCTACTTACCGCCGTTCAGCCTGAACAGTTCCTTCACAGTCGAAAGATACACTTCATCGTCTTGTTCGGCAGCCCTGCGCAAAACTTTCGTTGGTTCGGCCAATATCTTATATGCCACGGCATGGGTAAGGTCATTCAATACCTCACACTCCATCTCACCTATAGTGTGTTTGGCTTTCAACTTGTTAATAGCCACATCCCGTTCATGGCACCGGATTTTATCCATTGCACTGTACAGGTCTGATATTACCTTATCAGCGTTCTGGCGTTTATACTGCTTTTTTAGCAGTTCCAGTTCTTCTTCAATGATAGTTTTCACTTTCGGGACCTCACTCTTACGCCTTGCAAGGTTCCTTTCGCTGATACTCTTCAAACTATCAATATTGAAAAGCCTGACACCCCCAACCTCACCAGTTGCCTCCTCAATATCCCTGGGATTTGCAATATCGACAAGCAGGATATCCTTATTGCGCTCTGACGTGGCATTTTCGATCATGTCCCTGGTAACCACAAGATGAGGTGCGGCAGTAGCACTGATAACCACATCCGAGTGTTTAATGTAATCCCTCATTTCCTCGTACTTAATAGCAGTCCCGTCCAGTTCGTCTGCAAGTTTTTCCGCCTTCTCATATGTGCGGTTGGCCACATATATGGCACTAAGGTTCCTGTTCGCCAGCGCTCTGGCAACCAGCGTACCCATCTCACCGGCACCGATCACCATAATGGACTTTTCTTCAAGGCTCCCGAGCTCATCCTCTGCCAGTTCCACAGCAGCAGAACCAATGGAAACAGAACCCTTATTGATAGCCGTTTCATTGCGGACCCGTTTTCCCACATGTAAGGCTTTGCCAAAGACCGTATCGATCATCTTTCCAGTAGTTCCCGAACTCCTGGCAATATTGAACAGATCCTTTACCTGGCCCAGTATCTGGTCCTCTCCCACGATCATTGACTCCAGGCCGGATGTCACCCGCATCAAGTGACGCATGGATTCCTCATGGTCATAGAAATCCACGATCCTCTCAGGTACCTTCATCTTTTTAGCAAAATGGAATAAAACCTTGCTTCCCTTGGCTGAGACCACATATATCTCCACCCTGTTACAGGTCATAAGTACACAGCACTCTTCCACCTGTTCATCAGCATACAGCATTTTAACTATTTTATCCACACTACCATGCCATGCATGAAGCTTCTCGATGTCTTCCACACCGGCTTTTACATGGGTGATCAACATGCTGGAAATCTCTGTCATCAAACTCTCCTGTTTGCTCAGTTTTATAAGTTAAACTAATTAACTTCATTAGTTATATGTTTTAAGGCAATATCAAAAGCCAGTTCATAAGACTCTGCCAGTGCCTTCCACACATCCTTATCTTCCAGTATAGCCCATAATATCCTGGAACGGTCCGCCTGGGACCCTACCTCTTTTTTCAATACCGGCCTGATCTCCCCCAAAAGCCTGGCCATATCCTCAAAATGTGGCCCGATAGCCTGTTCTATCTTTTGCCTCATATACATGGAAAGGGCAGGACTGGCACCACCGGTGGAGATGGCAAGGATAATATCGCCCCTCTCGATAATCGACGGCACCACAATGTCTTCCGGTCCGTCAACCGAATTAACCAGGCACCCGTTACTGTGTGCGATATCCCGTATTCTCCTGTTAAGCTCCAGGTCACTTGTTGTGGGTATTACTAAAAATGCATCCCTGACATACTCTACGATCTTATCATCAGGCAGTTCTGTGCCGGTATCGACCAGGCAGGCACCCTGAAGTCCCAGTTCATGAAGAGCAGGAGTGAAACTGCGGCTTATGACAGTAGTGGGTGCATACCTGGAAAACAGGGCGGCTTTTCTTTCACCTACCTGCCCGCCACCGAATATCACCACTTTCCTGTCATTCATATCTATTAACAGGGGCAGGAGTCCGGGTATGTTATCATTCAAAGCCTTACACCGGTTTTCTTGAATTCTTTTTCACTGAACAATATATTATAATCATCAATACTTGTGGCATGGGATATCTGGCTGGCTACATTTTTGCACTCTTCCTGCGTATATGCATGTACCATTGTGAACAGGTTATATGGCCAGCCCCGTCTCCTGGGCCTCTGGTAACAGTGGGTAACCTCTGTAAATCCTGCCATAATGGCACCTACATCTTCTACACGGTTATCTGGTACATTCCATGTACACATAGCGTTTGCAGTAATACCTATCACCCTGTGCCCTATGGATGCGCCAAAGCGCCTGATGATACCTTCATGCCGCAAGTTCTCGATCCTGTTAATCAAATCATCCACGGAAATGCCCAGTTGTGCGGCAACTTCATTGAACGGCTCGGAAATAAGAGGAATGCCGTCTTGCGTGATCTTCAATAATTTTGTATCAATATCGTCCATGTGATCTCCTGGTTTATTTTTGTATCATTCGGGTCCTGGTTTGAAACTTTTTACTTCCACACCTGCACTTTCAAAGAACCTGAGTGCTTCAGTGTCAGGATAATTATTAGCGAAAACAACCCTTTTTATCTTTGAATTGATCATCATCTTTGCACATAATATACATGGCTGGTGGGTACAGTAGAGGGTGGCATCTTCAATACTTACGCCATGAAGTGCTGACTGGATGATGGCGTTTTGTTCTGCATGTACGGCCCTGCACATTTCATGCCTGGTACCTGAAGCAATATTCTGCGCCTCGCGCATGCACCCGATGTCAAGACAGTGTTCAAGGTTCCTTGGCGCACCGTTATATCCTGTTGAAAGTATGCGCTTATCCCGTACTATTACGGCTCCTACATGGTTTCTCAGGCATGTGGAGCGCTTGGCAACCACCTCAGCTATCTCCATAAAATACTCATCAACTGTGGGTCTTTTATCCATGTTTTTTCCCTGTATTTTTTGCATACTAATGAGAGTAAAAGGTAAATAGGTTGTGTTATATCATTATCGGATGATAATCAAGGCATTGAAGTATTCACTTCAAATCAGAAGGCAAAAATAATAACCACAGAGGATTTCTTCTCTGTGGCAGATAAATATAAACAATTATTTATACAAATATTATTACCCTACCTTTTGAAAGAGATACACATTGAATTTATTAGTATCATTATTATTAATCATCCATGGTGTTGTTAATGAAGAATATCAACGTAGAACAATATATTGACTCATATCTTAAGAAAGTATCAACAACACAGATGATTATCATCCCGCTTATCTTCTTATTACTATCTCTTTTTATCCTGGGCTGGTCATTTGTTTCTACAGGCACTCCGGTGGAACTGGGTGTAGAATTTACTGGTGGTACTATAGTTTCTGTAGAGTCCCCGTTGTCCTTTGAAGAAGTGCAACAGCAGTTCACTTCGCAATTTCCGGACACGCCGCCAATAAGCGCACGGGATTATGGCGGTGGACGGGTTATGCTCCAGTTCGCACCCATGGATGATGATGCACGGATGGAACTAATCGAGTACCTGACCTCCAATTACGGCAAGGAGATATCACTGCGGGAGATGAGTGCGGAATACGGCAATAACCTGCAAATAAGTGCAATAAAAGCTGTCATATATGCATTCCTTGGAATGGCTGTACTGGTTTTTATCATATTCAGGTCAGTGGTACCTTCCGGTGCGGTCGTACTGTCCGCATTTTCCGATATCGTCATAGCAGCCACATTGATGAACCTGTTCGGCATTGCCCTGTCATTGGGCACTGTGGCGGCACTGCTTATGCTCATAGGTTATTCCATTGACAGCGACATCCTGCTGACCACCAGGCTGCTCAAACGAAGGGGCAAGCTGGACGATAAAATAAAGGGGGCGATGAAGACTGGGCTTACAATGACCACCACTACCCTTGCAGCCATTTTCATCCTGTTTTTGGTCAGCACTTTTGCCCAGTATATCTCATCATTTTCCAGGATAGACATCATCAGTGATATCTCCGTGGTCCTGCTCCTTGGACTGGCTACGGACCTCATGAACACCTGGATGCTGAACACAGGTATCATGAAATGGTACATGGGACGCGAAGTTCCTATAGGGAAGAGAAAGAGGGGGGGCAGGAAATGAGAGACGAAGAAGTTGAGAGGGGACTTGCCCGCAATCCCAGGATATTGCTGATGACTGGGGCCATAATCATTTCACTGATATTACTGCTGTTACCTGCCATCTTTCCTGATCTGGGGTTTGGCGGACTCAGGTACGGCCTTGACCTTGATGGAGGTTCATGGCTAGAGCTTAGGCCCGAGGGTGCCATGGCCCAAATCGATGCCGATGTGGGGATCATCATAACACACGAATACTCATCTTTCTTAAACACAACCGTAACAGTAACAGATACAACAGACACATCTGTCTCCTTTGAGGTCGGGACCTTGATCACTGCAAAGCAGGTAGAATCCCTGGGATATGGCCAGGCCGCAGTGTCTGGTGGAAGGAGCGGTGTTTCAGCCGTTACCCTGCAGGTGGATAAGAACCATGTAATTTCCAGATATCTGGAAAACAGCTATAAGACAGAGGTTGTGCTATCTGAAGACCGGGATGGATTGTGGCATGAGATCAGGAAGCAGACATCTGCTGAGGAATTGGAAGATATACTGGATGATGTCGGAGGTTCTGTGATCTTATACAAGAACGGAGTATCCCAGGATACACTGGTCAAAACCAAGGAGATACTTGAGGATAAATTAAACCTCTTCGGGCTCAGTGATGTCAAGCCAACTATAGTAGGAAAAGAATACATTCTCATCGACCTGGCAGGAATCGACATCGAAACGGCAATGGACCTGGCAGCCACTCCGGGTAAGTTCGAGATTCGTATCCAAACAGAAGGTAACGAGTCCATACATGCCGTGTACGGGGAGGATATCCAGACTGTCGGGATCCATAAAGCGGATAATTACGGGGTATGGGGTGTGCCGTTCACCCTGACCCAGGAAGGTGCTGTACTCCTGAGGGAGGCGGCCATTGAAACAAATGCAGTCAATGACCCTCTTAATCATGAAGTTATAATGTACCTTGATAATAATATCATTTTCAGTGCTCCTTTGAATGACAGGTTAGCCGACAATTTGAAAATAATGCCAGTACAGGATATGAGTGCCTCTTTTGGAACTGACAGTGGAAGTAAAGAGAGTGCAAAACAACTGGAATCTCATTTGAGGGCAGGTGCCCTGCCCGTTAATGTTAAGGTAATAGGTTCGGGCCAGGTGCCTGCATCCCTGGGCAGCCAGTTCAAGGAACTTACAGCCATAGCAGGACTGCTTGCTATTATAATGGTCTCATTTATGATATACCTCAGGTATCGCAGGAAAGAGATCATGTTACCCATGATCATAACCTCCATAAGTGAGGTTGTGATGATCCTGGGCTTTGCATCTGCTGTGAAATGGCAGCTTGACCTGCCTGCCATTGCAGGTATTATTGTAGTCATTGGAACAGGTATCGACCATCTTGTAATAATCACTGACGAGGTATTATATGAGGGGAAACTTCCTCCCACAAAGGTTTACCTTTCACGGATTTCCAGGGCATTCGGCATTATATTTGCGGCGGCAGCCACAACCATTGTAGCAATGATATGTCTTTTTTGGATGGGATTTGGCGCATTGAAGTTATTTGCACTGACAACTATCATAGGTGTGTTGATCGGTGTGCTGATAGCCAGGCCCGCTTATGCCAGGATAATCAAGGAAGTATTAAAGGAAGAACAGGAATAAGTATGGGCCGACCTACTAATGATGTTATACTTGTCAGGTACGGCGAACTGGCCCTGAAGAGCAGGCACGTAAGGAACAGGTACGAAAAGATCCTTATGTCCAATATCAGGTCCATGCTTGATGCCATGGGTATTGATTACGATGACCTGACACGGGAATGGGGGCGCATATATATCCATACCAGTGATCCTGCTGCTGTGTGGGCCGCAGCAAGAGTGTTCGGCGTAGTCTCGGTAAGCCCGGCCATTACCTGTAGGCCCACACTTGAATCTGCAGCTTCTGCGGCTTCCGATGTGGGAGAGTCCATTATCAATAAGAATGAATCCTTTGGTATCAGGGCCCGCAGGTCTGGCAATCATGAGTTCTCAAGCCGTGATATCGGTGTGGCATGTGGTGATGCTGTTTTTGAGCGGGTGCGAAAGCTCAATCCAAAGGTTGACCTTACAAATCCTGAGAGGGAGATAATGGTGGAGGTCAGGCAGAACAATGGATTCGTGTATACGGATGTCGTCAATGGTACAGGTGGCCTGCCCCTGGGTACACAGGGAAAGATGGTGGCCCTGGTCTCGGGTGGTATCGATTCTCCAGTGGCTGCATGGCTTATGATGAAACGTGGCTGTGAGGTAATACCTGTATATGTCAACAATGAACCGTTCTCGGATGATACCATGCGGCAGCGGGCACTGGAATGTATCAGGGTACTGCAAACATGGGCACCGGGCCATCCTTTCAAGGTCTATGAAGTACCCAATGGCAAGGGCATGGATGCATTTATTTCAGACTGCCAGCGTCGCTATGCCTGCATACTCTGCCGCAGGATGATGTACCGTATCGCAGCAGGTATCATGGAAAAGGAAGGAGCTTTTGGCATTATAACCGGTGCATCACTTGGCCAGGTGGCCAGCCAGACAGCAAGGAACATGATGGCAGAGACCTGTGGAATACATGTACCAATATACCATCCTCTTATCGGGCTTGATAAGACCGGGATAATCGACATCGCCAGGAAGATCAAAACCTATGATGCATCCACCATGCCAGCAACGTGTTGTACTGCTGTGCCTGAAAAACCTGCTATTGCTGCAAAATGCGGTGATGTGTGTGGTGAAGAAGACAACATTAACGTGGAAGAACTGTTAATGGGTGCACTATCCGGTGCTAAAATAATTGATCCTTATGAGTACAGTTAGTTTCATTTGCCGTCAATGGTCTCTATCTTGAACATTACATTAAGGCCCTTCAGGGTCATCTGTGTTTTGTCACCGAACCTGAGTATGTCATCAAAATCGGTATTTGAGTCCCATTCGTAAACATAATCATGGACTCCCTGCATTGGCTTGAATCCCAGGGACATCAATCGCCGGTTGACCTCAGAGGGCATTGCACCTTCGCTACTGAACCAGAGAATCAGGTATGTATTCATTCGTATCACCTTGATAACTTATCTATTGTAATTTAATTCGTATTATGGCTTTTGGTAATCCATATCGATTGAGAAGATCGTCTACGGGGATATCCCATGACATAGTTCGGTTAATCATACTATGCCACAAAAGTTTAATATAAATATAAATATGTGTTAATGTAAATAACAAGGAAATAGTTAAGATTAAAACCCCATAGATTAGTTTGCAGATAACAGTTGGAGAAAATGATCAACTTTCCTCATCTCTTTAGTCCACCTTCTGTGGCGAGTTAAATGTAAGTAGGAGATAGAAAGAATGGATGGAAAATCACTGGACACTACCGAAGAAAGGCTAAATAAGCTGAAAGAAATCCTGCCCGATGCATTCACGGAAGGCAAAATCGACTGGGAAAAACTGCAAGCCACCCTGGGTGAGGATATCGAATTTAAAAATGAACGCTATGTTTTGAACTGGGCGGGCAAGTCCGATGCTTTCCGAGTGTTACAGTCTCCTACTACTGCAACTCTTGTGCCGTGTAAGGAAGAATCCGTTGGTTTTGACGATACGGAAAATATCTTTATCGAAGGTGAAAACCTGGAAGTGCTAAAGGTTTTGCAGAAATCCTATTTTGGTAAGATCAAGATGATCTATATCGATCCACCATACAATACTGGCAATGATAAATTCATCTATCCCGACAAATTCTCCGAATCCAGAGATGAATATCTGAGCCGTATCGGTGACAGGGATGAAACTGGATATATGACTCGTGAAGGGCTGTTCCGTAAGAATAGCAAGGATAGCGGACATTATCATTCTAATTGGCTTTCCATGATGTATCCCCGGCTGTTTCTGGCAAGGAATTTACTACGGGAAGATGGGGTGATATTTGTCAGTATTGATGATAATGAGGTTCATAATCTGAGATTACTAATGAATGAAGTTTTTGGGGAGGAGAACTTCTTAGGAAATATTGTGTGGCAAAAGAAATATGGGCCAGCAAATGATGCAAAAGGGATATCAACTACTCATGAACATGTTTTGTGTTATTCCAGAAATACAGAATATTGGAGTCCTTTTCTATTGCCAAGAAGTGATGATCAATTAAAAGCATTTCAAAATCCAGATAATGATCAAAGAGGAAGGTGGAGGGCAAGTGATTTATCTGCAAGAACTTATTCTGAAAATTGTGATTATCCAATTGTAATTCCTTCCGGCAAGACAGTGTATCCACCACCAAGTCGTTCATGGATTATAACGAAAAAACGGTATACTGAGTTAGTGGAAGATAATCGTATATGGTTTGGTGTTGATGGTAAAGGGCGTCCCATGCAAAAAAAGTTTATTTCAGAAGTAAAAGAAGGAATTACACCTCAAACGTGGTGGGATAGAACATTTGCAGGTGATAATAAAATAGCTCGCTATGAGTTAAAAAATATTTTTCCCGAAAATGTCTTTGATACACCTAAACCATCGTCATTGATAAAACGAGCTGTTGAAATAGGATGCAAAAATGATATTATCCTTGACTTCTTTGCTGGTTCCGCCACCACAGCACACGCTATTCTTGATCTTAATAAAGAGGATGGGGGTAACCGTAAATTCATCATGGTCCAACTTCCTGAAAAATGCGATGAAAAGTCAGAAGCCTTCAAAGCAGGTTATGAAACCATTGCTGAAATCGGCAAGGAGCGTATCTGCCGTGTGATTAAAAATATCAAAGAGGAAAAGCAAACCAAGCTGGACGTTGACGGCACCACTGGTAAACAGGATTTAGGCTTCAAAGTCTTTAAACTCCAGCAGTCTAACTTCAAGATATGGCGCTCTGATGTGAAAACTGAAGAAGAACTATTTACACAACTCACACTGCATACCGATCCTGTGGACGAAAACGCCAAAATCGAAAGCATCCTCTATGAACTACTCTTGAAATCGGGTGTTCCCCTGACTGCAAAGATTGAGAAAAAGGATGGTTATTATCTCATAAATAAGAATGAAATAGCCCTTATCTTGAAAAAGATTGATGAGAGCATTATAGAAGCGGTTATTTCTGAGAAACCGAAAAAGTTTATCACCCTTGACCGACTTTTCAAGAACAATGACCAGTTAAAAACCAACACCGCATTACAGATGAAGGATGTGGGTATAGAGTTTAAGGCGGTGTAAAAATGGAAAATACAAATAGCATTTTTAAAAATGGTTCTGTTTGGCTAAAAGCCGATTTTCACCTCCATACAAAAGCAGACAGCGAATTCAAATACACTGACAATCCCAATGAATTTGTGGTCAAATACACTACCCAATTAAAAGCGCAAAATATTCGGGTTGGGGTAATTACCAACCACAACAAATTTGACCGGAAGGAATTCAAAGCGTTGCGAAAGGCCGCTAAAAATGAAGATATTTTTCTGCTGCCAGGCTTAGAGTTTTCATGCAAAGATGGTGCTAAGGGGATTCACTTGCTAATTGTGTTCAATTATGACTGGACAGACAACACTGAAAACCGAAATTACATAGCAGATTTCATTACAACGGCTTTTGCAGGGATTCCCAATTATGATTCATCGCCATATCCTAACTCAAAATTCGGGCTGAGAGAAACAGTTGAACACCTTGATTTCTACAAAAAGGATTATTTCATTATTATGGCACATGTGGATGATAACAACGGAATCTTCAAAGAATTGCAAGGCCGTAACCTTACGGAACTTACTGAAAGCGATGCGTTTCAGCGAAAGGTGCTTGGCCTTCAGAAGTCAAGAAGCTATGACAACAGGAAAAAACTGGATGAAATACTGGAGAAAAACGTACCCGCATTTGTTGAGGGTAGCGATAACGCGCATAAAGGAATTGAAGGGATAGGCACTGGAACACATAAAACATATTTTAAACTCGGCGCTTTCAACTTTTACGCATTGAAATTTGCATTTCTCGACAAAGATTGCAGGATTGCCACTGCCCCACCTGAAACTAAAAACGGTTACATCAAGTCTGTTACATTTAACGGAGGTAAATTAGATGGAACAACTATTTGCTTTAATCATTCCATGAATAACCTTATTGGAATCAGGGGTAGCGGTAAATCTTCCATTCTTGAATCAATTAGATATTTTTTAGATGTAAATATTACAGAAGAGAATAATCTTGATTGGGAATACAAAACAAAACTGGTTAACAGCACTATTGGAAGTGGCGGCAAGGTGGTGATGGAGATTGTGGACGACCAGGGGAATGAATACCGTGCAGAAAAAATATTGGGGGAAAGCACTATAATATATAATGGGGAAGAAATGCAGTACGGTTTAAAAGCCAGTGCAATCGTAGCTAAGCCAGTTTATTTCGGACAGAAAGACCTTTCCAAAATCGGTAGTTCCCTGTCAACAGAATACCTCATGAACAACCTGATAGGCGAACGAATTACAGAACAAAAAAGATTGATTGATAACAAAAGTCAGGATATTTATTCCATACTCTCTGAAATAAAGAAGATTGATAAAAACTTAGACATGAAGCCGGATATAGATGCAAAGAAAGCTGAGTTAGAGAACAACTTGCAGAAATTCAAAGATTATAAAATTGATAAAAAACTAGAAGAGCAAATTGGGTTCAATAAGGATGCTAACCATATCAAACGGATGAGAGAGTTTGAGGAAAATGTTTTAGCAAGCGTTGATGAACTTATAGAAGAATACAAAGAAAGTTTTGAAACGTTTACCAAATATGAATCCAAAGAGAATCAACAATTATTCAAAAAGCTCTACGAATCCTTCGAATTATTCCAAAACCTGTTTGGTCAAATAGAAGACATTAGCAAAGGGCTAATTGCGGAACAAAAATCCTTCCAGCACATAGAAGATGAATTCCAGAAGAGATATGAGGATCTGAAAGAAAAATTTGCGCAAATAAAACGCGAAATAAAACTGCCGAATATTCAGCCGGACGACTATGTGAAATTCACTAAAGACCTTGACCTCACCAATGCAAAACTGAAAGAAATTGAAAAATTGGCTAAGAAAAAAGCAACCTCGAAAACCCGATTGAAAAAAGCGTTAACTGAACTCCAACAACTCTGGCACAGGGAGTTTGAAATAATTAAATATGAAATAGACAGGATAAACAAAGAGCAGGAATCTATAAAAATCAATGTGGCTTTTAAAGGGAACAAAAGTGTTTTCAAATCATACCTGAAAAACAACCTAAAAGGTAGTGGGCTTAGAGGCAACAATATTAAAACAATCGTAGATGAATACAATGATTTAATTGAAGTGAACAACGACCTTGAAAAAAAGGAAAGTAAGCTGAAAGATGCGCTTTCCGGTGGCAGCCAACTATTATCTTTCCAGGAATATTTTAATTCAAACCTTGCGGCGTTTTTAACCTTCAGAGTGCCCGACCAATTTAAAATCATTTACAGGGGCAGACCGCTTAACGAACACTCATTAGGCCAGAGAGCTTCGGCATTGATAATATTCCTCTTAACGCTAAAGGATAGCCACCTTATTATTATTGACCAACCCGAAGATGATCTGGATAACCAGACTATTTATGACGATGTGATTAAAGCGCTGAAAAACCTGAAAAACGATACCCAATTCATCTTTGCCACTCACAATCCGAATATTCCGGTTTTAGGAGATTGCGAACAGATAATTAGTTGCCGATATGTGTCGGAAAAAATACAAACGAATCAAGGTAGTATTGATGAAATCAGCATCAGAAATGATATAGTGGACATTATGGAAGGCGGCGAAGAAGCATTCAATAAACGCAAAGGAATTTATGAACTATGGAAGCATTAGAATTAATAGAGATACTGGAAAGAGGCGAAGACAGCCAGCATCAATTCAAGGAAAACATTACCAATGCTGCATCTCTTGCCGGAGAAATGGTTGCCTTTGCTAACATCAAAGGTGGCATGATTATCATCGGCGCAGATGATTATGGAAAGCCTGTTGGGTTATCAATCGATGACATCAAACGTCTTAACGAACTGGTTAGTAATACCGCAACAAACAATGTGAAGAATCCTATCAATCCCATTACTGAGAATATAAAAGTCGGTGATAACCTTTTAATGATAGTCCATATTACAGAAGGAACCGACAAACCGTATATGGATAATAATGGTGTAGTATGGGTAGAAAGTGGTTCAGACAAAAGACGGGTTACTTCCAAAGAGGAATTAAGGAGGTTATTCCAAAGCTCCGACCTTGTTCATGCAGATGAAGTTCCCGTTACAGGAACAACAGAAAATAATATTGATTTAAAGTATTTCAAAACCTTCTACAAGAATCAGTATGAGGAAAATGTCGAAAAAACTGATGTTCCTTTGATACAATTGCTGAATAATCTTAATCTGGCAAAAGACATCAATTTAAATCTTGCCGGGTTGCTATTGTTTAGTAAAGAACCGGAAAGGTACAAATCTGCATTTATCATAAAGGCGGTATGTTTTGTTGGAAATGACCCTGCGGGAGACAAATACCGGGATAATGTGGATATAAAAGGAAAAATGAAATTGCAATTTGAGGGTGCAATGGATTTCCTAAAGAGGAATCTAAAATACACGCAGCAAGACAAAGGCATCAATACATTGGGCGATCTGGAAATACCGCCAATAGTTTTGGAAGAATTGATTGTGAATGCACTAATACACAGGAATTATTTCATCAATGCGCCAATAAGATTGTTTGTTTTTGACGATAGGGTCGAAATCATTAGCCCGGGAAGAATACCCAACAACCTGACCATTGAAAATATTAAAAGTGGGAACTCCAATATCAGAAACGATATTATCACTTCGTTTGCCACAAAAGAATTGCCGTACAGGGGGATAGGAACAGGAATAAGAAGAGCATTAAAGCACTACCCGGATATTGATTTTATAAACGACACCGAAGGTGAAATATTTGTTGCCATAATTAAAAGACAGGAAATAAAGTAGATGAAACTCCATTTTGACCCGAACCAGCAATACCAGCATGATGCCATCAATGCTATTGTGAGAGTGTTTGGAGGTCAGCCGCTGAACCACGGTGACTTTAGTTTCACCATCGATAACAGGAACATCCTAACCCCCATCGGCGGCATTGGCAATCAATTAACCATCAGTAACGAGCAGATTTTAGCAAATGTGCAGACTGTTCAGAAGGAGAATGAAATTACTCCATCAACTAAACTGGATGGAATGCACTTTTCCGTGGAAATGGAAACCGGCACTGGCAAAACCTATGTGTATCTCAGGACTATCTATGAATTGAATAAAAAATATGGTTTTAAGAAATTTGTTATCGTTGTTCCCTCAATTGCCATCCGTGAAGGTGCGTTAAAAAATCTTGAGATTACCTTTGACCATTTTCAGAACCTTTATGACAAAACTCCAGTAAATTTTGGGGTTTATGATTCAAAGCGGGTTTCAAACCTGAGAAACTTTGCCATTAACAACCACATCCAGATTTTAGTCATTAATATCGATTCATTCGCCAAGGACGAAAACATCATCAACAAGCCCAATGACAAATTGACAGGTAAAAGACCTGTGGAGTTCATTCAGGCCACCAATCCCATTGTGATCGTGGATGAACCGCAGAACATGGAAACAGAACTCAGGAAAAAAGCCATTGAAAACCTTAATCCATTGTGTACTTTGCGATATTCAGCAACCCACATCAACCGATACAACATGGTTTACAGCCTTGATCCGGTAAAGGCTTATGATCTTGGTCTGGTAAAACAGATAGAAGTGGATTCCATTGTTACGGAAAATGATTTCAACGAAGCCTTTGTAAGTCTTGAAAAAGTAAATGCCACTAAAACCCGTACTTCAGCAAAAATAAAAATTGATGTGAATAAGAAGGAAGGCGTAAAGCGAAAAACAGTCACTGTAAAAGTAGGTGATGACCTTTTCGATCTTTCAAACAAAAGAGAGATTTACAGAAACGGCTATATCATAAACGGAATCGATGTTGCAGATGGGTTAGTTGAACTTTCAAACGGCGAAATCCTATTCAAAGGTGAAACCTTTGGTGGTCTAACCGATGAAGTGATGAAAGTACAGATTAGAAAGACAGTTGAAGAGCATTTCTTAAAAGAGCGAAAATTAAAAGATAAGGAAATAAAAGTTCTCTCTCTGTTTTTTATCGACCGAGTCGCAAATTACCGATCTTATGATTTGGATGGCTATCCACTCAAGGGTAAGTTTGCAGATTGGTTTGAAGAAGCTTACCATGAAATCTCCAGCAAAGCAGCTTACAAGGGATTACTACCCTTTGAGACGGATGAAGTACATAATGGTTATTTTTCTCAGGATTCGAAAGGTAAATGGAAGGACACAAAAGGTGAATCTAAAGCGGATAATGACACATTCAAGTTGATAATGAAAAACAAAGAGCAACTTCTGGATGTTAATGAGCCTTTACGTTTCATCTTCAGCCATTCCGCCTTACGTGAGGGTTGGGACAGCCCAAATGTCTTTCAGATATGCACCTTGAACGAAACACATTCCGAATTGAAAAAAAGGCAGGAAATCGGACGGGGATTAAGACTTCCTGTAGATATGTCCGGCAACCGGATACAAGATGCCACAATTAATCGTTTGACAGTGATTGCAAATGAATCCTACGATGACTTTGCCAAACAATTACAGAGTGAAATTGAAGAGGATTGTGGGGTATCCTTTGAGGGGCGCATCAAGAATAAGCGCGCGAGAACAACAGTAGAATATCGCAAAGGTTTTGAGCTGGATGAAAAATTCAAGGATATCTGGGACAGAATCAAGTATCATACATCCTACAAGGTAGAATACAACACAGCTGAATTAATAGGAAAAGCGGCAAAAGCTATTGAACAGATGCCGACAATAAAAAAGGCCTTAATTACGACGACTAAGACTGAATTACAGTTTGACGAATTCGGTGTTACGACTGAAACCAAGGCTTCATATACGACTTCACTTGATGGAACATTCAAGATACCAGATGTGCTGTTCTACATCCAGGAACGGACAGAACTAACCCGTTCAACTATTCTGGAAATACTCAAATGTTCAGGCAGACTTGGTGATGTTCTGATTAATCCACAACTTTATCTGGACAACTCCATCACGGCGATAAGAGATGTTCTTAATGAATTAATGATTGATGGGATCAAGTATGAGAAGATAGGTGTGAAGGAGTATGAAATGCGTCTGTTTGAGGATTATGAGATTCACAGTAATGATTTAACATTTAATATATCCAGACAAGATAAGACAATTTACAGTAACCTTGTTCCACTCGATTCAAATGTTGAATATGATTTTGCCAGAGAATGTGAAAGCAGGGATGATATAGAGTTTTATTTCAAACTGCCTTTTTGGTTTAAAATAAAAACACCAATCGGTAATTACAATCCGGATTGGGCATTGATTAAAAAGAATGAATGTACCATTTACTTCGTTGCTGAAACAAAATCAGCTGGACAGGAATTGAAAACCAGTGAAAAGAGAAAAATAAAGTGTGGCTATGCCCATTTCAAAGAGTTTGATAATGTGAAATATAAGCAAGTGACTACTGTTGCAGAGTTGGATTGAATCATGTTCGGCTGGTTGTTGTTGGGTGCTGCCGGTGGCCACCATGGCTGTAAAAATATAAAATTTATGAAATACTGCACCGCAAAGTTAAAGTTAAAGTTACAATGTCTTTGTGAACTTTGCGGTGAAACCGTAACTGGTAACCTTCAATCTGCGTTTATTTGCGTTCATCTGTGGTTAATTTATGCAGAAATCCGGCCCAAATTTGTTCCTTTACTACCTCGCTGCCCGCCATCATATCTGCGGCCGCCTGCCCTTCGAGTCTGATAATATGCTCATATCGATTCCGGTGCTGTATGCCTCCAGCCTATCACCCTGGCCGGAAATTCAGATGTGAGCGTGAATGTTAGACGAAATTGATAAATTCCCCCCATGTGTATACAAAACTGAGACGGCAAAAACGGAAATGGGGGCTAAAAAGATTTATGACAAAAAAAAAGAAAAAGAAATCCAAGAATCATTGGGCATTAGCTAAGACAAAATATAGACTAAATTCTCGTCAAATATCAATGGCTAAAGAACTTGGAATGAATCCAAAGAAGTTTGGGAGTTTAGTCCCCAGTAAATCAGAACCGTGGAAGGAGCCATTGGGGTGCTTCATCGAAAAATGTCATTACAAAAGATTCAAAAAACAAGAGCTATCTAAAGATTAAGGCATCGTAATTGTGCTTCTTGAATCCCTTTTTCACAAACTCAAACGAACTTCAGTCGCTTGCCCGCCTCCATAAATTTGCATACCTGCTAACCGTTATATTAAATAAGTCTTCAATCCTTCAATCCTTTAGCTCCCTCCCCCTCAACCTCGCAGCCTG
>Ga0255431_1080_pt1 | contig 18827 bp, 16 predicted proteins | sample ANMaggSeSYBR02J5_FD_182633 | JGI IMG/M metagenome (GOLD analysis project Ga0255431, IMG submission 182633) | Sediment cell enrichment communities from methane seep in Santa Monica Basin, California, United Staets - ANME aggregate JGI... | ecosystem: Environmental > Aquatic > Marine > Cold seeps >... | reverse complement strand
GCCAGGACGACGAGGTTTCAGGAACTCCTTTTCCTGGATCTTTTTAACCGACTGTTTTTGTAGAAATATTTCGTTTGCACTTCCGATATCCGCGCAGATACGGCCAGCTCATGGCGGCGTAATCACGCGCGGCAAACCGTAAAGAAACCCGACATACAGAAGGGTGAAAGCTCTGCACCAAACAGAAAAACAAATATTAACAGGAGGTTGCATAGAGTCCCCGTTCAGAGTAAATAATTGTAAAGATTCCCGACAAAAAGCAGCGGGGGCAACTCATTGCACGGGATCCCTCGCCCCCTCCTCCAACCTGCGCTCTGCCTTACGCCCCCGCGCCTTTGTCTTATCCCCCATCCATCAAATCATAAGCAAGTCTGTCCGCATCCTGCCAAGTCCGTACTCACGCTCCACTCTCCCCCCGCTGTTTACGATCCGTTGTAAAAATGCCTGGTAACCGTTCACGGTTTACAGTTATCGGTTCACGGTTAAAAAAACAGAAGATAGAGGAGAATTATGGGGTCCTCTTTTGAAGATTTAGAAGTTTGGAAAAAATCATGCAGGTTATCAAGAGATTAACATCCAACATGCTTAAGTCATTGCATAATTTATTGGAAAAACTGTAAACCGACAACTGTAAACTGACAACTGATCCACATCTGCGCGCCATATACGTATATTGTTTTCTCTTGCCTAAAGCAGATTCGACTGTCGAAGCACTTCCCTTATATCAGGAGATTTGTCAGCCATGCGCCTCATGGCTTCAGTCAGTTTGGCCAGCAAAAGCGAATTTTTCTTGATGAGATTTTTATCTGCCTTTGTTATCTGTCTTACTTCCTCTCTCGCTTTGGCAAGTATGGTTCGGCGATCCCAATATGCAAAACCGAAAACCGCAACAACCATACTGCCAAATACTCCTGCAAGGATGGCCAGAAAGCTCAATATCTCCTCAAATCTTTTGTTAACCTGCTCAAATCTTTTATCAACCTGCTCAAAGCGATTGTTCATATCCCCCCGAAGTTCTGAAAACCTCTTGTCAACCTGCTCAAACCTCTTGTCAACCTGCTCAAACCTTTTGTCAATCTCTCCCATTTTTACCTTTAGCTCAATAAGTATTTCCCTGTCCTTTTGGGTAAATCCATCTGCTGCGAGCGCGGGAACTGCAGAACAGATAATGACAAATAGAAAACTGCCAAGAATAGCTTTCTTCACGATTATACTCCTATTTTATGTGTATAGTTTTATGATTGTACATTATGACAACCAACGTATTGTGTGTCAAGGCAGAATTCCATAGAATTCAGATGTCTTTGACGGATCTTTTGTGACAGGATGAACAAAATTTACATGATTTTCATTTATCCTGATTATCCTGTCGATCCTGTCAAAAAAAATGCGATTTGTGCGGTTACATTTGATCTTGTAATCTCGATTATTTTCTCACCGCCCGATTTCCGCCCATCCCCAACTTATCCATCAAATCATAAAGCGTGGGCCGGCTGATGCCCAATTCAGACGCGGTGCGGGTTAGGTTTCCCTTGTTCCGGGCCTGGGCCCGTTGAATCATTTCTCTTTCCATGTCCTCGCGGGCCTGCTTCAGGCCCTGGCCCTCGTATTTGGAATAGCGGGAAGTCAGTTCCAGATCAGCCGGTGTTATCTTCACACCGCCTGCCATGATAACGGCACGCTTTACCCGATTTTCCAGCTCCCGAACATTGCCCGGCCAGGCATGGGTCTCAATAGCACGAACGGCCTGCGGGGCAAATCCATTGATTTTTCTTTTGGCTTTTGACGCGTATCTCTGAAGAAATGCCATGGCGAGAAGCAGGATGTCGCCTTCCCGTTCCCGAAGGGGGGGCATGGAGATGACAACTACCCCAAGCCGGTAGTACAGATCCTCACGAAAACGCCCATCTTTGAGGGCCTGGTCAATGTCCGTGTTTGTGGCCGCCAGGACGCGCGCGTCCACTACAATTTCTTGCCTGCCTCCCACACGTTCTATCCGCTGTTCCTGCAGAAACCGCAGGAGCTTTACTTGAGGTTGGGGAGGAAGTTCTCCGATTTCATCAAGAAAGAGTGTGCCCCCCTGGGCTGATTCAATCCGGCCCTTTCGCTGGATATGGGCTCCGGTGAAGGCTCCCTTCTCATGGCCGAAGAGTTCACTCTCAAGTAAAGTCTCCGGGATCGCCCCGCAGTTGATCGCTACAAACGGACCTTCTTGCCGCCCGCTCCTTTCGTGAATGGCCCGCGCTGCAAGCTCCTTGCCGGTACCGCTTTCTCCCACGATCAAGACCGGCGCGTCCGCTGTCGCCACCTTGCTGATCATCTCGTATATTTTTTGCATCTGCGGACTCGTGCCGAGCATACCCTCAAACGTTTTCCCCCCCAACTGTTTTTGCAGTTTGCGGTGCTCACGCTCAAGCTGTGAAACATAAAGGGCGCGGCGGATAATAACCTGAAGCTCATCCAATTGAACAGGTTTGTTAAGAAAGTCATACGCCCCTCCGGCGATGCCCGCCAGGGCATGCTCTTTTTCGTTTTGGCCTGTAATAATGATCACCTTTGATAAGGGATCGTGCTCCAACATCTCTGCCAGCGCAAGAAAGCCCTCCTCCACGCCGCCGGCCTGCGGGGGCAATCCCAGGTCCAGAGTCACCACAACGGGGCGCTCCTTTTTGAAGATCTCAAGGGCTATTGGACGGTCCCCTGCCACAAACACGTCATAGTCATTTATAAGCCCCCATTTCATCTGGCTGCTGATATCTGTGTCGTCATCTACGATAAGAAGTTTGACTTTGTTCATGAGTCGATACCTTGGGTGAAAGGTGAAAGCTTCCTCACCGGCAACAGCACCCGGAACGTGCTCCCTTTGCCCTCTTCGCTCTCTACCTCAATCCGGCCATTATGGGCATCAACTATCATTTTGCTGTGAAAAAGACCGATGCCTGTGCCCTGCTTTTTCGTGGTCCTGAAGGGTCGAAAGAGGTATTGATCCATAAATTCCTTTGATATGCCGCAACCGTTATCACTGACCATAAGCGTTGCCCAACCGTTTTGCGTCCCCGTGGTTACACGAATCTCCCCACCCTTGCTTGCTGCCTGATCCGCGTTCAATACCAGATTTCTTATCACTTTCCGGATCTGTTCCGGGTCCAGGAAGACCATTGGCATTGGATGAAGGTCCTCAACAAGGCCGGCTTTGAGTATTGCCTCAATGCCAGCGAGCGTGGTTCTGAACACTTCATTCAGGTCAGCTTTTACGGGGTGCAATTCCAGCTTTTCTCTCACTATGGAGAGGCGGCCGCACATGCCGTCTATTTTTTTAACGCTTTCAGACATTGAGCGGAGAGCGTCTTTTCGAAAATCCGGATTATCGAAGTGGACAGGAAGGTTCTGTAACAGCAAGGAGAGATTTGAGGCCAGATTCTTCAAATCATGCGTAAAAAGGGCTGAAATCGTCTGAAAGGCCTCCATCTCTCTGGCTTGTTGAAGCTGCTCTGAAAGCCTGAGGTTCAACAGACCGGCAGCCACCTGATCAGCTATGGTTTTCAGCATATCCAGCGCTTCAAAGGAAAACGGCTCCCCCTTTATCCGATCGCCCAAGGTTATAATCCCTAAAAGATTACCCCCTGACACCGCGGGAATGCAATATCGAATCCGGGCATCCTGAAAAAAGGCGACATGGGATCGTTTGAGGATTTCGGCCTCAGCAGCCTCCAAATCAACGATGATTTGCCGATCACGCATGAATTGTATAATGGCCGCTGCCCCGTCTTGAAACCCCGGAAGCTCTCTAACCTGGGCTTCGGAAAAGACCGTTGACCCTCCAAGCTTAAGGTCTTTTTGCGGTTCATTTAAAAGCCAGAGACTAACGGAAAGGACATCAAACATCTCGGAGATCATCTTCACTACTGCATTGCAGAAGGCCTTGCCATGCACCATGGATACTGTTCGCTCGGTAAAGGCTATCCATGCGTTGCGGTAATCATACTCCGGCCGCCTGAAGTGCCGGCTGATCAACTGTTTCATCTTCAGTCGCAGACGATCCGAAAGGAGTGCTATCGTGAGACCCACAATGGCAAGAAAAATAAAGAAGGCACGAAGGGCTAGGACAAGATTGTCCTGCACAGAGCCCGTGGCCTTGGCAAGGGCGCTGAGGGCCAAAAGATACACCCCTACTATGAGAAGCGTGAAAGACCTGTAAAGCATCGTCTCGGAGAGATAGATATTTGTATGGAGAAAATGGCCTCGAAAAATGGATACGAAAATCAAAAAGCCGGCCACAAAAAGGGCGGACCCGTTGACCACTTCGAGTTCTAAATGCAGGCTGTGCAATAACAGCGCCTGGCTTCCCGTATACAGCCGGGCTGCAAAAATAGCCCCGATGCCAATGGCTATGAACTTGACTTGCCAGCGCTGCCTGCCGCTTGAAGCGCGAAGCGTTTTCTCAAGAAACATTATGATCAAGACGCTGCTGACCAGGAAGCAGATATGAAAAAGATATCCGGACCAACCAAGGCTGATCGACCATCCATGGAAAGGATCAAATACCGGGGTGCTGCAAAAGAAATCAGAAACAAAAATCGTGACAAGAATAAGATGGACAAGAAATATCCCAGGGACAATCCATTTCCATTTTTCCAGAGTCAGCTTGTTATCCCCTTTTGGAAAACTCAAGTTGAAAAGGAGCCAACTGCCCGGCAACAGCGCAGCGGCAGTCCACCTCCATCGTTGCCAGCGGACTGCTTCTTCGGGAAGAAGGGTCTGGATGCTAAGGTATGTAAAAAGCGACTCCAGAGCCAAAACCAACATGCCAAAGGCAAAAATCCGATGCACAAAAGACCGGTGGTCCCGGAAAATCCCAAAACAGGCCAGCCCCACGCAAAAGAGGGCTGCACCAAAATGAAGAAAGGTATTAAACGTCATAGCTTCTTTTGTCTTTCTCAGATCTTGCAGAGGCGCAGAGTCTTGTTTGATTTTCCTCTCATAGAATCAAACAGAGTGTTTATCTCTGAGATTGAGCGAAGCGGGCGAGAGACCCTTACGCCTTCCGGCTTCTCGTTTCCAGTTTTCTGCTTATTCTCCGATCCAGGCCCATAGCCCCTGTCAGCACTACCACGAATACAGACCAGCTTATCATAACATGTGGCCGGTGCTCAGCCATAACAGGACCGATGTAATAGGCTGAAAGGAAAATGATCGACTGCCGAAACACACCGCCTAATATTGACATGGGAATCGTGGCAAGCACAACCAGCACTCGGGATCTCATCGTGTTCTTACACACAAAGGCATAGGCCAAGCCAAAAATGAAATAGGGTATCAGATAACGAATACCGCTGCAACTGTTTGCGACAAAAAGATTCATGTTTGGAAGAGAAATATTGTAGCCGTCACGATATATGGGGAAATGGAATAACTGCAGCACCGAGACTGACCCCCATGTGGTAGAGATTCGCATCCACTCAGTGAGTTGCTCATACAACGGCGTGGGCAAAGGGATCATCGCCGAAAGAAAAAAGAACGGAAACCACAGTTCCTTAAAAACGTCCTTGCCGAACAGCCCTATAATGAGCCCGCCTGCCACGAGAAGAAAGGAGAAAGAGGGAAGAAAAAAAAAACAGCAGCATCCCCGGCGCAGCAAGCATCATGCCCAACGCCGGGGCGAACTCAGCCTTTGTCTCCTTGATCTTTGCGAGCTTCAGCCAAATGAGATATCCTGCGATAAAAGGCACACAAATGCCATGAGAGCTGTCCTCCCGTTGAATAACGCTGAAAAACAGATCAGACAGAGTGGAAGCATACACCAGGCCGCCCAGTCCCGCGAGCAGACCCAGCAGAATAAGAAGTCGCATTTTTGTCTTCATTATCATCGCTTTGATTTTTCTTGGTTCAATTTTTGATTATTAGACAGCCTTGTAAAATTCTTAGGAACGGGGACGGGTGATCTCCTCCAACAGCTCTTTGGCCTTTTGTCGTTCCGGAAAGGCATCTTTGATCTCTAAAGCATCATGCAAAGCTGCCAGGGCTTGATCCCTGTCACCATTTTTCCAGTGGGCCATGCCCAGATGATACAGGACAGTTGGATTCCGGGGCATTTTTTCTGCCGCGTCAATCAATTCAGATACGGCGCTAGGGTATAGGCCCTTTGTAAGGAGAGCAAGACCCAGCGTGTCGGCAACAGACGGGTCGTCCGGCAATTGCGCTCTTGCCGTTTTTGCCAGGTTCAATGCCCGATCCGGATCCTCCCCCTGCTTAAGAAGCATCCACGCCAGATTGTTGGCAGCAGGCGCAAAATTACTATTAATCTTCAAAGCCTTTTCATACATGTTGCGCGCCTCTGTTTGGTTGTCCTCAGCCTCGTATATGACGCCCATGGCCATATATGCCTGAATGAGATTTGGCTGTTTTTCGAGGATTTCCTTGTACGCGGAGATTGCCTTGGTGGTTTCCTTTTTCGCAAGATACAGTTTGGCCAGAGAAATATAGGGGGACACCATGTCCGGATTCAAATCAAGGGTTTTCTTGAAGGCCCTTTCGCTTTGGTCGTAGTCTTTCCGGGAAAACAGGATATTGCCACGCATGGCATGGAAACGCGCAGCCAGTTGAGTGTTCTTTTCGTGCTCCCGGAGTTTGTCCTCCAGAAACGACAGCGCTTTGGCGGGCTGCTTCTTGTCCATGTATACGGATACTTTTGTCGCCACGGCAGGAACATGATCTGTTTTTAACGACAGGACATTGTCTAAGTGAGCTATGGCCTGATCAAACCGGCCCTGGAGCCGATCCAGTCTGGCCATTTGGTAATAGGCAGCCGGATTGTCGGGACTGAATTCAACTGCTTTTCGGTAGGCTTGACGGGCCCTTTCCAGCTCACGTTTTAAGAGGTAGGCGTTGCCCTTCAGCACATGAGCTTGATCGTTGCCTGGTTGCCTGACAAGGACGACCTTAAGTTGTTCCAGAGCCAGTTCGGCAGCTCCTTCACTTAGGTAGATTTCCGCAAGACGGATTCGCGCGAACAAGTTCCCGGGGCTGTATTCGACCGCTTTCAGGAGCGTTCCTTTTGCCCTTGTTCGGTCATTTTCGGCCAGATAAATCAGACCGCGGTAGAAGTGAACACCCCCGTCACGGGGGCGCTCCTTGATGATGCCGTCAAGGAGTTCGGCTGCCTCCGTCAGTTTATTTTCTTCAAGCAGCAAACGAGCTTTAAGAAAACGTGCGCGCAGATTTTGCTTGTCCTTTTCCAGAACTTTATCAAGAAGCTTTCGGGCTTCATCGGGTTTACCCATATCCATGTGAAGGGACACAATGGCATTCTGAATCTCAAGACTTTCGGGCTTCAATGCTAGCGCCTTATTCATCCATGTCAAAGCACGCTCCCAATCTTTTTTAGAAGTATAAAAGGCACCCAGGGTCGTTGCCGGGGCGACTTGCTCAGGCACCATTTCAGCCATTTTCAGGTACACCCCCTCGGCTGCTTTGAGGTCGCCACGCCGTGCGTAAAAGCTCCCCAACTCACCGAGAGACGCTATATTTTTCTGATTCCCGGCAATCGTCTCCTTGATTTGCCTTTCTGCTTCCTCATAGTTGCCTTGCTGTTCGTAAAAACGGGCAAGCATTAGCCTGATCGTCGGATCCTGTGCGCTGGCATCCACCGCTTTCTCAAGATATGTCCGGACCTCAATGAATCGTTTTTGACTGCCGGCAATGCGCGCCAATGCAATGTAAGCGCTGACATTGCTTTCGTTTATGGCTGTAATTTTCTTAAGGACTTCGGTTGCAGCGTCAGGCTTGCCCTCTTTCTCAAGCACCCACACATGCAGGAACAAGGCATCAATGTTTTCTGCTTCTTTCTCCAGAACCAAAGCGGCTTTTTCTTCGGCCTCTTTGGTCTGGTTTGCAAAAAGATGGAATTGGCCCAATTTAAGCTGGGCGTCTAGATTCTCAGGATTAAGATCAACAGTTCTGGAGAGTTCCGCAAATGCCTGTCTCGGCTGCCCTGTTTTTACATAGGCCAGGGCAAGCTGATAGTGTCCGCGGGCGAATTTTGGTTCTGCCTGAATGGCGTTTTTGTATTCAATGATGGCTTTCTTGAACTCCTGTTTCTCAAAATACGCGTCCGCCCGCTCCATATGTTTGGCCCGGGTCTCGGCCGGGTTCCGACTACATGAGAAGAACACGAGCAGCGGCATAAGCCAATAAAGTATTCGCCAGAAATTGCAATCAAAAGACCTCATACACACCTCCATTTTCAGTTTGGAACACGAAATAAAGCTGGCCCAACCCATACCAAACACCTGAATTTAAGAATGTGGATCTAAAACATCCGAAGCATACTGCTAAGGAACGTGGACGAAATAACTTCCACAAGTAGGCGCACAGATTTGGTGAAGTTATTTCGTCCACGTTCCTAAATATTGACATGGGAATCGCAGCAAGTACACCAGTTCCCGGGATTTCATCGTGTTCTTACACAATTTTCTTCTAAAGGAATAGAGCTACTAACGTAAGGCGGGACAGCCTGTAACTTCAAATGGGCTGGAAAACAATATTCCATAATCGAAGCAGGCAAGGAATGTGGTTTGAAGCGTTTTTGGAAAAAACTCAAGGCTGAAAACAGAGACAAGGTGATAATATTTATTGATAATGTTTATGGCATTATGAATGTTGCAGAAAGTATGCTTCCATCTCTCCTATCCCCCTTTAGAAAGGGGGAAACAATATATCGAAAACTCAGTACGTTTAACCTCAACTTGTCTTTCCCCAAAATTAAGAATAAGACCATTTTTTTTAAAAAGCTATTTAATCAACAGAGTCATATATCCAACCACTTCAGTAGTATGCTTTATTTCACTGTCACGGGATTGTTCTTCAGTGATCTTGATGTCAATTCCATAGAAATCCTTGTTTTGCCAGCGCAAGTTGGCAGTATTCCTACCGTCGGTTGTTTGCATGTCGGCAAGAAACACAGGGGTAGCTATGAAAGTCTCATTATAAACGATGGTTTGCCAATTATGCGTAATCACATCATCTGTTTTATTAACCTCAAAAGTCAGTTTACCCACGGTTCCGGATGATGGTTCCCATGCGATGTAGGAGATAGTCTCGGTGGTATGGATTTGACTATTGCTTTCTTGCTCCTGCATGCAAAAATCAAATCCTGTGGTACCAATATTTTTTAACCTGCCGCATACCGCATCTTCCTCATTAAAGCTTGAGACAGTGCTTGTAACCACAGGTACCTGGTTAAAGGTTTGGCTAAAATCAACCCATTCAAAGGAGCCCGTGCCTGTTGTGTCAGTATCAAATCTTCCTGCCTCTACTTTGGTGCCATCCTCTAAGATATAGCTTCCCCGCTCCATGACTATATAGCTTACATTTTCAGTAGTGTGAGTTCCATTTAGATAAGCCCACTCCTGGATGCGGACATAAAAACCGGTGCTGTCCACATTTTGAATTCTTACAACGGCTGGCTCCCCTTCATTATAGCTCAAAGGCTTGGCCACTACCACAGGATCAATAAAAGTATCATTCAATTCCACCCACTTCCAGTTGTGATCCACACTCACCTCGCCGATTTCAACACCGATTTCAACATTGTCCGATAACGCAGCATAGCACGCCTCATCGGAATCGCTACTCTCTAACTCTACGGTATCAAAAGCTTTTGCAACAAAATAATAAGTAGTATTGTCATTGAGGTTATAAATAGTACATGTTGTCTCACTCCCTTCCCAGGTCGGCTTTTCGTAATCATAGCTTTGGCCGTCCTCGCGATAGAAAATTCTGTAACCGTCAGTACTTTCCTCGCTGTTAGGATCCCAGACCAATGTTACGTCAAGTGAATAGACATTTTGTGTGGACAGAAGAAAAATAAAAATTAAAAGAACAAAATATATAAAAACACAGGCAAAAAAATAGAGGAAGCGAGATTTCATTTACATACTCCTTATGTATCGCCCACACAGACATAGGAACAACAGAACCTATATAATGCCTGTCCGAAATTCAAAACAAATTCGAATACCAAATGACCAAAACTAACACATCGGTCAGGCACTATATATGTGGTGTGGTCGAGTTAATATCTTGGCATTTGTTCAAATGCCCAGCATACCTATGCACACATTGTATTATTTGAGCAAGTAACATGCCAAACTGGCTTGGCAGGTTATTTATCTGATTTTAAAGGCTTTTTTGCGTTGGCTTAGATTTTAGAGGAGATCTCATGAAGGCAAATTCATACAGACGGGTCAAGGGAAACACCTAACTGGTTGTAAATTTAATATTTTCATATAGAGGGTATTACCTACACCATGATAACTTGATAGTAAAGGATTCATCATTGATCTCAGCGCCTCTGGAGTGAATCATGAGGCATATCTCAGTACCAGATACTTCAGGAGCGCCTTCGGGTTTGTCCCCCACGTCTTCGCCCCTATAATGACCAACTCATCATCCTTTTGCAATGACCTCTTTTTAAAGTCATAGGACTCAACTTTCATATGCCTTTCGTCAAAGATGCCTGCGTCCGCCTCAGCACACTTCACCAGATACTGGCGCAACGGGCTCTCGTGGTCCGGATTGTGAATGGTAAGCTTTGAGTTTGGATAAAGCAGATATTTTGTGGCATGATAATCCAAAGCCACAGGGTCTGTACATGCCAGCACAGCCCTCGTATGGGCGACAGGTGGATCAGTCCTTGAAGAAAGGCCGATCCATTCAGCCGTGGTGATGTTCAGATCGGCTTTTCGGATGGCCTTTAGGAAGGCTCCGATTTCGGCGCCAAGCATACCGGGCTGTGGCCCCGAGGCCCATTTGTTAAAGGGAAAGGAATGAAAGTTGTAGTAATTCTTTGTCAGGGAGCCGCCATTACTTGGATCAGGACCTCCACTCAGATCTGTCACCCCCAGGTAGTTCTTGATAGTACTCGTAGCCCCCGAGTACGTACTGTGATGATTGAGGGCAGCAAGATTGATAAAACGCAAAGGTTGCCCCGTGTATGAGCCCCGCTTCCAGATGCCGTTCTTAAAATCGATGACCGTTCCTTTGTCTGTCGTAAATATAGGATAGGTCATAATAGTGGCCCGAAAATCATCTCCTTTTGCCCCATTGTCACAGGTGATCAAAGGGACCCCGCCTGAGCCATCGCAGTATACGTATCCATTTACCTCAGATGGGCCATATACCCGCTTGCCTCCAGCATCCACATCAATCCAGTGACATGTCGAAAATTCATTGCCGTATTTTCTCTTCAGTTGGTCTGCCAGGTCATTCATGTTGTGTATTTGCGTAAGATCTGAATTCCGCTCAAAGGCACGTATCCAGCCGGCATGTTGCCACGGGGATGCACCTCGGTGGCAATTTTCAGCCACAACCACTTCTCCTCGGAATCCCCCGGGACGCTTCATGATCAAATCCACAAAGTGCTTCAACGCGGCCAGATTAGGAGCCCCCTGATTCCACCACTGGACATTCGGCTTGATCACCACCACGTCGTCTGCCCCGATGAGCTTTTCAATGCAGCCCATCATTTCAATGACTTTGGCCAGGTTTGCGGCGGGCTTACCATTGACAGCCCTATAGAGGGTACAAGTTGGGTTTTCGGCGTACTTGCGCATGGTGGGCGCGTCAGACCAGGCATCACGTCTCAAGGCAAGCATGCCTCCAGCCGCAATCATTTTCCTCAAAAATTCTCTTCGAGACTCCATCAAAATATGATCCTCTCACCACAGAGGCAGGGTATACGGAGGTTTTTCTTTTTCGCATTTTTTCCAATGGCGATCTCACGGCATTGGAAAAAGCGATGAATTCTCAGTGTTCTCAGCGACTCGAATGAGCGTAGCGAGTGGGCGGTTAAAAATTTTCTTGTGAAGGGAGATTCCTACAGGCACGCCAAGATAAATAGGAAAAGATGGGCCTAAGTGGAATTGCCATAGAGCCAAAATGGCTAAAAGTCTCCCGCTTTAAGTTGGTAGCCGACAGAATCAACAGGATGGACAGGATGACGCTCTTTGGCTTTGTCTCGAAACTGGAAAAGATGGAAAATCCATAAGATCCTGCCTGCCCTGTGGAATGCGAGGCTTATTCTTCTGGGGCTAGCTTATTTAACTGGGGCGTAGCATGTTTCACTTGGGGTCTAACATATTGTGCTTTTGTCAAAAACGCACCCCCTTCTCTTCCTGCTAAATGACAAATGAAGCTGACCCCAAATTTTCTAAATTTTCCTAAGACATCACCTGCTCCATCACCTGCTTAACTTCCTCCAAAGAACCGACAATTACCACCTGCTTGAGGACTATCTTCAAAAGTGATGAATCATCTATCCCTTTTATGATCTCAACAATTGATCCAGGGACCACACCAAAGCGGGTCTCGAGGATATCAATGACATCCTCTTGAGCATTTTTAACTATTCCCTGCTGCATCCCCTGCTGCATCCCCTGCTGGATTCCCTGCTGCATCCCCTGCTGGATTCCCTGCTGAATACCTTTTTTAATTCCGATCCTTTCTATACTGGTTACATACTCCATTTTCTTACCCTCTTCATACTGGTGCATCTCTGCCAAAAAACTATCCTCCAGCTCTTCGGGCAATCTCATCAGCCAGTCTACGAAGCAGGGAGCAGGGAGCAAAAAAGCAGGGAGTGGCGGCAATGGACATTACTTCTTTAGGCTGCGGATAAAACCTGAAATCATTTTACATTCTTCTTCGAGTTCCTTCAGCAGCTCATCTTTAGCCTTTGATGTTATTAGACCTCGTTTTTCAAAAACAATAACCATATTCGCATTTTCAAATGCAGACCGTTTGGCGATATTGAGAAAATTGGCGAACTCTTTATTCGATGAAGAACCGGATCCTTCCGAGATATTGTTTGAAATACTCAAACTTGCTCCTCTTATCTGCTCAGCAAACCGATATAGCCTCCTTTTTTCCATGTCATCAGCTATATCCAAGAGCTTATTACCAATCTCAATTGCCTTTTTCCATATCTCAAAATCTTGAAACCTAAACAGTTTACCAGCTATCTTGCCCCCTGCTCCATGCCCCATGCTTCTACACCTGAACCAGCTTGTCGGCAAGCCTCTTCCCCAACTCAGCATCCCGTACTATCTGCTGCAGTTCCTTATCCAAAAAGGTATATCCTCTTGACCAATCAATTTCTTCTGCTGCTGCCGGAAAGAAGAACACCACAAATTCCTTAAAATATGCCTCCAAAATCCTCTTCCATGGACTATCGTAATCATCTGACTCTTTACTCATTCAACCCTGCCTTTTACTTGACTTCTGCTGCTCTGCTGCCGGTCTCTGACCTCATCAGCCAGGACGGATCACTACAGCATGCTCAATATATCCAGAAACATTAAACGGTCTTCATTGGCACATGGCGTGATACAAAATGCCTTTACATTCTATTCGCCATGGCCTGAGCCTACCAAACATAAGAAAACTACGTCAACAATAAAACGACAGATCAACTTAATACTATGCTTTGACCTTACTTAAAAGGCAATTGCAGCCATAAAACTGGTCGTGTAAGTAGCCAACCGACCCCATTTCCATTCGGAAGCCAGATTGATGGTTGCCTGGATGGTTGTTGAATATGGTATCGTTGTTAGCAAAGCATTAAGCAACAAGATATGCAGATCTTCCAATTACGTTATGCGTAATAGGAGACCATTTGATGAAGAGATGCTTTTTCGTTAAGTTGGCTAATAACCACAAGATTTGTAATAAATCTAATTGAACACGGTATGGCACTGAAGATTTTCTGGGGTCCGAATGGACCAGGGGCCGTGCTTTAAGCATCCTGCCTAAAGTACACCAGCCTTGATCCGGATGGGTGACTGGTGCGGATCAGTAAAATGCTGACCCGGAACCGATAAGAACGAAATAACAGGTGCGAAAAAAGGTGACAATAAAGCGAGGCTGTGCTGGTACGAAAGTGAGGGGACAAGAGAAAAAAAAGATGTATTTTTTCGGAGGGAGAGCTGTTTTTTCTCTTGACAGGCCCTTTAATGGGTGACCCCTATGTATTATTACTATGTATTTCAAATTTTAACGTTTTATATATTATGTCAATATGTTGCTGTGGCCCGACCCCCCATTTCTCTTCACATGGAAGCATAAAAAGCTAATAGCTGATAGGTAAAAAGCTTGATTGAGTATTTTTCGCTTTCCCAGGCCAAAGGGGTGATAGGCTACTTTTTCTCCATTCATGCTGCTTTAGCCAGGCGTATTTCTTCAATTGAGGAATGCTTCCTCCATTTCTTTACATAAATATAGATTATAGGTTGATCTGGTTCACTGTTTTTTAATGACATTTCTTTCTGCCAATTATTAAAATCGTCTTCTTCTTCAACTTGAAATATTACCAAGGCGTTAGCAGGTATATTATCTGAAAATTCATCATGTTCCATTAAATATCTATGAAATTCTGTCGAAACCATTGCTAAAAAATTGGTGTAGTTACTCATCGCCCCCACCTTTTAGAAATTCTTGTTTATATTTTAGCCAATTTTCATTAATATCCCAATCTCCGAAAGTCAAGGCACTTTCAAAACTTAGATTTAACAGTCTCTTTGTCTGTTTGCCTTTTATATCATATTTATCCATATGTGAAAAACCATGAGAACAATCATATCTTAACACCACCTTCCACTCATCTTTAACCCTTATCTCTAATTGCACAGCGAAATACGCAACCTTACCCTTTTCAGTTTCATGATGATGTCGTTTTCTTACCCCGTCATCGAAAATAACCACAAAATCAACAATTTTAACCATTATGCTTTGACCTTTTTAAAGGCCAATTGCAGCCCAAACCACATTTCCATTCGAAAAATCGCTGGTTGCTTGTTGAAGACGGTGGTCATACAGTGCAAGATTTTTGGGAATCAGTCGAGGTGGCGTCAAGAAAACAGTTGGAAGAAGAAAAACGAAATTAAAAAAAACAGAGGCTTCTTGATAAATAAGTTAACAAAGTTACCGTTATTTTTCCTATGCTTTATGCGGTTTCTGTCAAGAATGAAGACCCCTATGTTTTTTTCCTATGTTTTTCTGGCATCCTGAAGCATGGGTATCAGCAATGCCTTGGTAGCATGGGTACAAATGATCTCGCCTGAAAATCCCCGCTCAATCAGCTCAGGCACCCTGCCGATATGATCAAGATGCGCATGGGTGAGAAATAGATAATCAACCTGCGACGGTTTTAACGGCCACAATTCCATAGTAAGAGCAGAATCATTACCCTGGGCAAGTCCACAGTCCACCATAATATTAAGGCTGTTTGCCTGCAACAAATGACATGAACCCGTCACAGTATTCTCACCACCAAGATGAATAATATTCATAAGACCAGATCATTCCCTTCTCATTAATTTAATCTGCATGAATTTGCCCCTGCTCCCTGGGCCCTTTTCCCCTTCTAATTAGCCGCAGACGGACGCCGACTATCGCTGACAAATACCTGGTGCGGAACAGTATGAACATGCTGGCCGAGAACCAAAAAGATAGAAGTAGCGGGTGCGAAACAGGAGGCAAAAAAAAGGCTGTGTTAGTAGTACGAAAGTGAGAGGACAAGCGAAAAAAAGGTGTATTTTTCGGAGGGAAAGCTGTTTTTTCTCTTGACATGCCCTTTAATGGGTGACCCCATAATCTTCTTGGCCTACCCGTCAAAATACGTCACCGCAATTACGAATTAGAGCGAAAGACAAATGAATTTATTGACCAAGACAGCGAGCAGGCCAGTACAAATATCAGAACACAGTATATGCCGCTGAGAATAATCATAGCCAATGAGTTCATGGGAGATTTCATCAAATGTGTCAACAGCGGCTTTACAAAAAACAGAATCAAGGGACCGTGTATCAAATACATCAAATATGAGACTTTGCTCACCTGGCCTAAAATCTTGACTGACCTTTGAGGCGAAAAGCGGATCAGGCAGCGACATGCATAAAGGGCAACCAAATAAACTCCAACGGCAGTGAACAAATCATTATAGAAGCCCCCCAGTGTCCAGTATCTCACTATTGCCCATGAGACCCCATACAACCCGAGACCCAAACAAAATGTTCTAAAACTCACCAGCCGGCCGAATTGATGTGAATGGAAACACAAAATGTATCCGACTGACATCCCCAAGGAAAATTCAATGACGTAAAACAATGGTAATGCAGTTTGATGACTGACAGGGTACTCAAGCACTATACAAAGCGTGATTGAACCATACGTAACGAGTGTTGAAATGGTCAGGAGCAGAAAAGCCCCATATTTTTCCAATACTTTGACCAGCACAGGAAACAAAACATATAAACCAACGATAACGGGCATAAACCACATCGTTAGATTCAGCCCCCAAGCCGGGCTGTAAAAGTTCCGGGTAAACGTAATATATGTAAACAGACTAGTCCATGAATAACTATCTGTAATAAATTCGGATGAAACATAGTTGGCCAAATTTACCAGAATAAAAGTGAAAGTAATGACAATCCAATATGGCACGATAATATTCTTGAACCGTCTTCGCGCCCACTGTCTCCAGGAAAGATCTCCTCTCCTAAAATATGACATGGTAAGACCGCAGCCACTAAGGATAAAAAACAAATGCACCGCCGTCCCGCCTACGGCATGGATCAATTCTGCCGTGGTATAGAAAATTGATATGGAACTTTGATGGGGAAGGAAAAGAAGCCAATGATGTATCACCACCACACTTATGGCAATCCCCCGAACCATATTCATCCATACGGAGTCCAAAGTAACGATATTTTCGCCGGTTGTGTTATGATTGAGCATTCACTCACAAAATCCTGCAAGTACTGTTTATGAAAAAACCTTCTGTGCTTTTGCAAAATTACCCAAAACAGCCTTGGGCTGAAATGTGTAGAGAAATTCCTACAGGCACGCCAAGATAAATAGGAAAAGATGGGCTAACTGGTTGTAGATATTATGATTCTATTTGGAGGATATTTCCTGCACATTTCTTTTCTTGGAGCTATGAGCGCTCAAGGCATTAAATCGACTAAGTTTTTCAGCTTTTTTTGATGCAAAGTGTGAAGGTATTTCACTTAAGAACGAAATAAGGGGTGCGAAAAAAGGTGGCAATAAAGCGAGGCTGTGCTGGTACGAAAGTGAGAGGACAAGCGAAAAAAAGGTGTATTTTTCGGAGGGAGAGCTGTTTTTTCTCTTGACAGGCCCTTTAATGGGTGACCCCAAATGTCTCACTCAACAAAAGATCAAACCTGACAAAGTAGAGCTAATTCTTACCCTTCTTAAGTTTCTCCAAATAAAACTCAATCTCCTCTGCCTTCAACCCTTTCAACCTCTCGTCTGCCCTCAATCCTTTCAACCTCTCCTCTGCCCTCAATCCTTTCAACCTCTCCTCTGCCTTGAACTTTGAAAGCACCTCCTCTGCCCTCAACCCTTTCAACCTCTCCTCTGCCTTGAACTTTGAAAGTATCTCTTCAGGATCAAGTACTCCTATATGAGCCTTGATATAATCTTTTTGAAACTGTTCCATAGTATATGGCATAGCTATTCCCTCCAATGAATACTTCTCTAATAATTGGTTTATTACTGTACTGCCATCATCCATATGCCATTTGTAATTCGCCAATGCAAACCTTACACTTTCAGCATCAAAACTGAAAAAAGCCAATACAGCATTACGTTGAGCTAACGGTAGCCTGCTTAACACTATTATTCTTATCTTACAACTCAGTATCTGAACCTCATATACTCCTTGAACCACTTTTTTTGTGTTTACACCGGATAACAATCTCACCGGATATCGGGTGCTAACCGCATATAGCCGAATATCCTCTTCCTTTCCTTTTCTCCTGCCGACAACCTTCCTGTAATTCACGTAGTGGCCTATCAATTCCTCTATCGCCCAAAAATTTAATGCCTCTCTCTTTGACTTGTAACTGAGCAGATTATATTCGGCAAGATTGTCAAAACCATCGCATATACCCAAAAGATTGGCTTCTTTATCTTCCTGTTTAATAATAACAACATCAAGAAACTGGCGCTTCTGTGAAAGATCTTTTTCTAATTCTACACTAAAACCACGATCCGATAAATAGTCCATCAGCAAAAGTCCAAACAAACGATGCCAGTTGATATTCATATCTCAACCTTTTCAAATATCCCCAATTAATGATATTATTATCGGAACAGAAAGAATTAATCAGTGCAGTGCTTATTACTCATCAAGCGTGACATTTTTCCTTCAAACAGCTTGCGCTAAATGTCACTACAGACCGACGAGTTCTAAAAAAACCAATCATTAACTGATATGTTTTATACTTTATCAAATTTGTTTTTTTTTATTTTCTTTCTGTACTTCATCAAGCTGTCAACTGATTTACAAATGGATGTCCCCGAAGTCCCACCTTTAATGGGTGACCCCAAATGTTCAAGATAATGACCCCAATGTTCTCGTTGGGCACTTATCAACTAAAGAAGAGAAACTGCGGAGGATTGCGCTTAATTCAGAATCGTTTTCTGCAAGTTTACGTAGTGCATACATCAAACGAGTTGGCAAGGAACCTTGTTCATGACGTAATTCCAAATCTCGCAACAAATTGGCTTCAAGTTCTATTATTTTTTTCTCCAATGGCTGAGAGGCTGTTTTTCGATCCCAGATAATAAAGCCTATCAAACCCATAATTCCTGCCAAAACAACCAAAATCAAATTCCATATACGCTCATATTGGCCTTCCAAAGCCTCAAATCGATGATTCATTTCAGAACGAAGCGTATCCTGGCCGGATTTCAATTCTTCACGAAGATTTGTAATCCGTTGCTTTAGAACAGTTTGGCCGGCCTCT
>Ga0255431_1070_pt1 | contig 18864 bp, 21 predicted proteins | sample ANMaggSeSYBR02J5_FD_182633 | JGI IMG/M metagenome (GOLD analysis project Ga0255431, IMG submission 182633) | Sediment cell enrichment communities from methane seep in Santa Monica Basin, California, United Staets - ANME aggregate JGI... | ecosystem: Environmental > Aquatic > Marine > Cold seeps >... | reverse complement strand
TACTAAAACCTGCCTGCTTGGCCCTTTCTGTAGCTTCAGCCAGCAATTCTTCCCCGTATCCCCTGTGCTGCCATTCCCTTGCCTGCGGTTTTAGCCCCACACCAACCAGCGGCCCGTAGACATGGAGTTTCCGAACCAGGGCCGCACCCTCAAGCTCGGGCCTGTGTGGGGCAGCGGGATATCTCAACCCGGAACCACCTTGCTGAGGTAGCCAGGCGGACCACGGCGCCGATCTTGAAAATCGGTGGTGTACTGCGCCACAGGAGTTTGAATTTTTTCCTCAGCGTCTTTCTTTTTTACGACTATTGCCTTGGTTATTTGTATTTATATATAAAAAGAAATTGAAGAATAAATTACATTTTTTTTAAATATTCATCAAATTCAGCAGTACTTAATTCAATTTCTCTTAAAATTTCTTTGATTAATGGTTTCGCCAAATCACTTCTACTATGATGGGGAATTGTTGTGGTTCTCCCATCTGGATGTCTATAAAATACATGACTTCCCTTTTGACGAACTCTTTCAAAACCTAACTTAAACAATACCTTTTCCATTTTCCTGGCATTAATAACTTGAAGTTTGGTCAACAAGTCACCTCTACCTGTTGGATTCCCACAAATTCCGGCAGTTCTTGTTTTGCATCTGGTTCCATTTCTTCCAGGCACAATTCAAGTACTTCTTTTAAATTATTTTGCAACTCATCAAGAGTCTCCGCTTGTGTATGTGCACCAGGAATTCCGGGAACTATAGCCACATACAAGCCTGATTCTATATCTTTTTCAATATATGCAGTTATTCTTTGCATCTAAATACCTCGACAATTTTCATTGATTTGATAATTACTAATTTGTCTTATCTTTATTTAAACAGAGATGATAGAATGGTTAATTTCAATAGAATAGCCATCCCGCAGTCACTATACCCCGAATTTAAGTGCCGCAGGCCTGTAATAAACCTATTCCTCCCGGTTTTCCATCTGGTCCGGCTATTTTTTGTCTTAAAATATTCACATGTATGCCTATATAATCCCAATCTTAATCCAGCAATCCACCTATATGAACCTGGACATATAGGGTCCGTCCCTCTCAAACCCCAGTTTCCGGTAGTAAGGCCTTACCCCCATCCCGCTGATAACTGCAAGCTTACTAAAACCTGCCTGCTTGGCCCTTTCTGTAGCTTCAGCCAGCAATTCTTCCCCGTATCCCCTGTGCTGCCATTCCCTTGCCTGCGGTTTTAGCCCCACACCCACCAGCGGCCCGTAGACATGGAGTTCCCGCACCAGGGCCGCACCATCAAGCTCGGGCCTGTGCGGAGCACCGGGATACCTCAACCTGATAAACCCTACCAGCACATCATGTTCAGTATCCGCGAATGAGATGAAATGCTCATCCCCGCCGCATGAGCGGTATGAACTGGATATCATCTCCACATCTCCGGGCTCGATACCCTTGAGACCCTTATGACCCGCCTCACGGCACCGGATACAATGGCATTTCCCTCCCATTTCGGCAAGTCTATTCCCTGCCAGTTGTCTCAGGTTACTTTTAGTCACACCAGCCCGGATCTGGTATGCAGGTATATCACGCTGCACCCTTTGCAGCCTGACCCAGGGAGGCAGCAGGGCCTTTATATTCGCGACCAGTTCAACCGCCTCCTCAACTTCCTGGGCACGATATCCACCCGAATCCCACAGTTCATGCAATCCCGTCCCCGGCGTGACCAGCGTTGGATATATCTTAAGGTAATCGGGCATGAACCGCTCATCCTCAAACAATCTACCAAACATCCGAAGGTCCATATCCAAAGATGAACCAGGAAGGCCCGGCATCATATGAAATCCAACCTTAAATCCCGAGTCCCTTAACACCCTGTTGGCCAGTTCAGTTTCATAGACCCCGTGCCCCCGGTTGATCCTGCCAAGGATAAAATCATAGGTACTCTGTACGCCGATCTCAACCTTGGTTCCTCCCAGGTGCAGCATCCGGTCCACTTCATCCCTGGTTGCCCAGTCCGGACGCGTCTCAAAGGTAATGCCCACATTCCGTACTACAGCACTTTCATTTTCGTCCTGCACATCATCAATATATTTGAACTTGCCAACATCGGGCCGTACTCGAAAATCGTTCATGGCCTCAATGCAACGCCTGACAAACCATTCCTGGTAACACAAGCTCCTGGAAGTGAAACTCCCGCCCATTACAATAAGTTCAGCTTTATTCACAGGATGACCGATCTGTGTAAGCTGTTCCAGGCGCCCTGCAACCTGCAAATAAGGGTCAAAGTCATGTCGTATGGCCCTTTTTGCAGCAGGTTCCTCTCCCATATAGCTCTGAGGCGATATATATTCTGAATCAGGACCACCAGGGCATGGCAGGCAGACGCCATGGGGACAAGGTGCAGGAGAAGTCATAACCGCTATTACAGCCACGCCCGATATGGTCCTCACAGGTTTGAGCTGCAGTATTTCAATGACCTTACCATATTCTCCGGGCAGGGCCCTGGCAAGGATTTCTGCATTGCTCGGCAACCCGCTAAACTTATATTTTGCACTCACAGTCTTTTTTTGCCTATTCAATTCCAGTTCAGAATCGATATTTCCCTGTATGATCTGAAGAATGAGTTCCCTACATGCTAAATGTAGATTATCAGGCATAAGGATTTAATATTATAGTTTTAGTATATTATATGTAACATCATGTGTGATCGGTTAATTGATCGATCATGATAATTTACTAGTATTTTTAATGAAATATTGCCTATTGGAAAATCTGAGTTAATCAGTGTTAATTCGTGTCTAAATAACTAAATTTTAACAAAGAAGTGTACATTGCTTACGATTATTATCCAGGGTTACGCAATCTGTAGAATGAAAAGGAATCTTGATATAGTCCGAAAGCATTTTTTAGACACATATTTCATAGATTAACACGGATTAAAATTCCTTAACCGATCACAAACGTATATAACATAGATAAAAAGGATAAAAAATATCTAATATTATTTTTTCGGGATGAGTGGAATATGAATGACATAGAAAATGGTGAAAATGAACAAATTTCAGATGAAAAATTGAAGCCATTTAAAAATTCACGCATCATAAGTGATTATCGAGCACTAATAAATGATGTTACGGATAATAATGACGAAAATGAACAAAATCCAGATGAAAAATTGAAGCCGTTTAAAAATACACGTGTCATAAATGATTATCGATCACTAATAAATGATGCTACGGATAATAATGACAAAAATGACAGCCAGGAGCCAGGATATATAGAATCGGATGAATCCGGACAAACGAATTTGCTCCACGGGACACCGGGGATATCTAAAAAAGATGAAACAATAGAAACGTCTGGTAAAGAAAAAACTGATGAAGAAGAAGTTGATAAGCGGTCTAAAATCAGGGATTTAACAAAAAAAACAGGTGAATCTGAGAAAATTTTGACAGACCTGATTATGCCCGATAGCGATAAACTGGACATCGAGACGCGAAGAACCCGTCCTGGCGACAGCCGTGTCATTGAACACAGGAGGGTAATACTGCCCGAATCTATTGAATCAGTCTGGGAGAAGACCCTGACAGAGATCACCCACGTAGAGAAAGAAGTGGTTGCTGAACCTGATGTGGAAGAAGAAATCATTGAAAAGCCAAATTTTATCAAGCGTATTATCAATCATTTCCAGCCAGAAAGGATAGTCCTTGAGGAATATGATACTGAAAAACACGGTCCTCTGGTCGAACTCACATTAGATAATGATTCTACGGATAAAATTGAACTTTATCCTGTGTATGAACCTTATTCGTATATCAGAATTTCTTATAATCCCGATACTCATACTTATCTTTATGAAGTACTTGAACCTGAAATGAGCCCTGGAGAAAATGAACTGTTCTCTGAAATAAAAATAAGGCTCACAGAAACACTTGATGTTAACTTAAATGAGCTTGAAGTGAGCGGTGCAAAGAAATACCTCAAGGATAAAGTATATGATATTTTATGGGATTACCAGATAAAAATCGACACGGTGTCCTTTACAAAGATTTTATACCATATCTATAGTGAATTCATGGGATATGGAAAGATCGATTCCATTATGCATGATCCATACCTTGAAGATGTTTCCTGTGATGGACCCCATACACCATTGTACGTGTACCACAGAAAGTACGAATCAGTAGCAACAAACATTTCTTTTGATGATGAGAACGAACTTGATGCCTTTGTTGTGCGCATCGCACAGCTTTGTGGAAGGCACATCTCAATAGCAGATCCGCTACTCGATGCTACAATGCCAGACGGTTCAAGGATACAACTGACCCTTGGAAGAGAAGTAACAACCAGGGGGAGTTCCTTTACCATAAGAAAATTCAAGGAAAGCCCGCTGACCCCACCTGACCTCATCGACTACAATACCTACTCAACTTCAACAATAGCATACCTTTGGCTGGCTGCTGAAAATAACAAGAACATCATTTTTGCCGGAGGTACCGCATCCGGGAAAACCTCTTCCATGAATGCAATATCGTTGTTCATCCCACCCGAAACTAAGATCGTAACCATCGAAGATACCAGGGAGTTGAACCTTCCCCATCCCAACTGGATTGCAGGTGTGACAAGAGAGACTTTTACCGGAGGTGAAACCGGGTCCATAGATATGTATGACCTGTTAAGGGCAGCCTTAAGGCAGCGACCTGAATACTTGCTTGTAGGCGAGGTAAGAGGTGCCGAGGCATATGTCCTGTTCCAGGCTATGAGTACCGGTCATACCACATTTTCAACCTTACATGCGGATTCCGTACAGTCTGTAGTACACCGACTTGAGAATCCGCCCATCAATGTTCCCAGGATAATGCTACAGGCCCTTGACCTGATAATCATACAGGTCCAGGTCAGGATTGGTGAACAAAGAGTGCGGAGGGCCAAATCCATAACTGAAATTGTCGGTGTCGATCCCAGGACAGGTGAATTATTAACAAATGAGGTATTTACATGGTCAGCCTCAAAAGACGAATTCACTCATTCAGGTAGGTCTTATTTACTGGAATCTGTGATGCATAGCCGCGGTTGGGATGATGATCGCATCAAGGAAGAATTAAAGAAAAGGCAGGAAATCCTTGAATGGGCACGGATGAAGAACGTGAAGCATTACGAAGATGTTGCCAAGATAGTCGTAACTTACTATCGTGAACCTGACACCCTGATGGAAATAGTGAGGAAGGAATTATATGGTAGTTAGGTATCTTACCTCATATTCATACCGTTTATTCGGTAGCTATTTTAGTAAGAGACGTGCCAGGTATTTTGACCTCAGGCAGGAATTACTAAAGACAAGATACAATACCAGTTTTGATATGTATCTTTCCCTGGCAGTTTTATGTTCAATATTAATGATGGCGTTGGGATTGTTATTTGCAATTTTAATTGTATCCGCCTTCGATGCTCCTGATATTATTTTTACCCGTTCATTAATGACTGATATTTTCAAAGGTTTCCATGAATATAGAAACCCGGTATTAAAGATTATTTCCGTTGCCGTTATCATGGGTATTTTCGGTGCAGGTACATTTATTGCATTCCTAAACTATCCAAAGCTGGTTAACAGCAACAGGAAACGAAATATTGATACGATGCTTCCTTATGCTGTACATTACATGTCTGCAATGTCAGGCGCTGGTGTCATTCCTGTGGATATATTTTCAAGTCTTGCCAGGAACAATATATACGGGGAAGCCGCAGTAGAGGCTTCATATGTGGTAAGGGATATCAAAGTACTGGGCAATGATCTTGTCCAGGCCATGAAGAATGTGGCATCTACTACACCATCATATCGGCTGCAGGAATTCTTACAGGGCGCAGTAACCATCGTATCTTCCGGTGGTGACCTGGAATCATTTTTCAGGCTTAAGGCAGAACAGTTCGTTATAGAAAGCAAGCGGGAACAAAAGGAGTTCCTTGATACCCTTGGATTAATAGCCGAGACCTATGTGACCGCATTTGTGGCAGGACCCTTATTCCTGATCGTTATGATGTCGGTCATGACCATTATGGGCGGTATGGACCTGATGCTCATGTACCTGTTGATATACCTGGTAATCCCTGTAGGAAGTATTGTGTTTGTGATCCTTGTCAGTAGTATAACCCCGGAGGTGTGATATTTTGGAGAACAGGGATACCATTGACGAAAATGAGGATGTATTTCCAGATGATGAACTACCGATTGAAAAGGATAAAGTACTTCTCCAAATGGAAGCGGCAGGAAAATGGATCGATATCCGCCATTTTATAAAATCACCCCTACAGCAAGTTAAAAAAGAACCAGCTTACGCAATATTGTTCAGTATACCTGTTGCCCTGATCTTCCTGGTACTTGGAGGTCTGAAGACAGGATATACACCTGCATTTGATAACGTATTGCTTTTCACGATTTTCATAGCCATAGTCCCTCCCGGATTTCTTCATCAATTAAAAAGACGTAGAGTCAAAAGGATTGAACAGTATTTCCCTAATTTCCTAAGGGACGTTGCCGAGATGAACCGCTCAGGTATGACACTGACAAAATCTGTTGGCATGGTGTCTAAAGGTGAATATGGAGATCTCACTATTGAGATTGCCAGGATCAATGCTATGCTTTCATGGGGTATATCATTCGAAGATGCCCTTGACAAATTTGCAGACCGGGTTGCTACGCCGCTTATATACCGTTCAATCGCTTTGATCAACCAGGCCAGCCGGGCCGGCGGTAACGTACCAGATGTGCTGGAAGTAGCTGCCAAGGATGCCTATGTCCTTAAAATGATGGAAAAGGATCGTGCAAGTAACATGATCATCTACGTGGTAATCAGTTACATGTCATTTTTTGTTTTCCTGCTTGTAATAGGTATTCTTTCATATTCCTTTATTCCGGTAATGGCCCAAGCCGGCATATCAGCCAGCGCAGCCGGCGGAGGAGCAGAAGAATTTATGGGTGTTTTCAATCCTGAATTGTTCAGGCGCCTGTTCTTTCATGCATCATTGATACAGGGTTTTTCTTCCGGACTTGTGGCCGGACAGATGGGTGAAGGCGAGGTCATGGCCGGGTTGAAACATTCTGTGATCCTTTCACTGATTGCCTGGGTCAGCTTTACATTTTTCATCTGATAGTAGATATTTATCTATCTTGGGAACAATCTTTGGAGGCATTCACTATTGAGAGATAATTATGGTACTGGACAAACTTGGAAGCTCATTGCAGGATACCCTTAAAAAATTAGCAGGATCGGGCAGGATCGATGAAAAGGTGGTTAACGCTGCCGTTAAAGAGATACAACGTGCCCTGCTCCAGGCTGATGTAAATGTCAAACTGGTGATGGAATTATCGCAGCAGATCAAGGAACGCTCTTTAAAAGAGGATGTTCCCACCGGGTTGAGCGGTAAGGAACATGTGATCAATATCGTATATCATGAACTTATTAACATCATGGGTCAGGGGACCGATGTTAAACTTGCCGGACAAAAGATCATGATGGTGGGCCTGCAGGGAAGCGGTAAGACCACTACTACGGCAAAGCTTGCCAGTTTCTTCCAGAGAAAGGGCCTGAAACCAGCAGTGATCTGTGCTGATACATACCGGCCCGGGGCTTATGAACAGTTGAGTACTCTTTGCAGTCGTTTGAATGTTACTTTCTATGGTGAGAAAGACAATAAGGATGCTGTGGAGATAGTACGCCACGGACTGGAATCTGTTGAAAAGTACGACGTGTTGATAATAGATACTGCCGGGCGGCATGCTCTTGAAACTGACCTGATCAGGGAAATGGAAGATATCTTTGCCATGGCCAAACCTGACCAGAAATTACTGGTTATCGATGCTGCTATTGGCCAGCAGGCCAGCGAACAGGCAAAGGTGTTCAACCAGTCCATCGGCATTACTGGTGTGGTTATCACTAAACTGGACGGTACGGCCAAAGGCGGCGGCGCGCTATCTGCCGTATCTGAGACCGGATCTTCGATTGCGTTTATTGGTACAGGGGAGAGACCAGAGGACTTTGAGAAATTTGAGGCCGACCGGTTCATATCCAGGCTGCTTGGAATGGGGGATATCAAGACCCTTATTGAGCGGGCCCAGGAAGTGATCGATGAGGATGAGTTCGATATAGATAGTATGATGCGGGGCAAATTCACGCTCAAGGATATGTATAAACAACTTGGGGCTATGAATAAGATGGGTCCGATAAAGCAGATCATGCAGATGCTTCCTAACATGCCCATGCTTCCGAAGGGAGCTGACCTTTCTGATGAACAGTTCCAGACAACCCAGAGTACCCTTGAAAAATTTAAGATCATTATGGATAGTATGACAGAAAAAGAGCTGGAAGAGCCGAAGATAATAGGCAGCAGCCGTATTAAGAGGGTTGCTATTGGTTCGGGGACATCCCAGGAGGATGTCAGGCTTCTTATTAAGCAGCACAAGATGATGCAGCAGGCATTCAAAGGACTGCGGGGCGGCAAGTTCAATATCCAGAAAATGATGAAAAAGATGGGTGGATGAAACTTAATTTATATTGCTTTTTTTCCAGTTTGTCCGAATATCCTTACTTCTGATTGGCAAACATAGGTCGGCATGTACAGCCAGAGATACTTAGAATCCACACATTATTACCCCAAATAACTTTGTGATGCAAAGTATTATGTAGTGCAAACATATTTGTGATAATATGTCGAGGTGATTACAATGACACAGAATCTCAATCTGAAAGAAATAGAAAAAAAGGCATATCGTGATTCCCAGCAGGACGGCTTGATGGAAGTCATGATGGGGTTGATCCTCATGACATTCGGGGGTTTCTTCTATTCTACTGTCTTTGCATTCTATATATTATTGATAGTATTCTCTGGAAAGATTGTGGAGTTTATCCGGAGACGCTACACCTATCCCAGGATCGGGTTTGTTAAATTCCATGAGGAAAATCCAAAGGATGCCCTGACAGGCGTCTTTCTCTTCGAGTTTGCAGTTATAGTTATCATATTCACCCTAATCTCTATCTTTGGCGATGTGAAGGATTATTCCCAGTGGGTGAAGTGGTCGCCCCTGTTTTTCGGGATGATCCTGGTCGGGCCATTCGCCCATGCAGCATCCAAGTCCGGAAGCATCCGTTATACCGGGTATGCTATACTGTCGGTGGTCTTGGGCGTTTTCTTCTCCTTAATAGAATTTGGTTCAGGATATGGCGGCTTGATACTGTACCTGTTTCTCATAGGGGCATTTCTATTCCTTAGCGGCCTGGTAATCTTCAGCCTGTTCTTACGAAAATATCCGCTACCAGCAGAGGAGGAAACTGATGCCAGCAAGTGATCCCAGCGAAAATGACCACCACACCATCGCTGAGATCGACCGTTTGATCCACGAACCTGCTAGGCTCATGATCATGGCATACCTATACGTTGTCGAAAGCGCAGACTTCCTCTTTTTGATGCACCAGACAGGGCTGACACACGGCAATCTGTCTTCGCACATGAGCAAGCTGGAATCTGCGGAGTATATTGAAGTCGTGAAGGAGTTTGTCGATAAAAAGCCGCATACCATGCTCCGGTTGACTTATACGGGAAGGGGGGCTTTTCAGGAGTATCGGGAGCGGATGATGGAGGTTCTTCGGTGATCTGCCTGCTTGAACCAGCAGCCACCCTTCGTCATATTTGCAATTCTGTCGTGAAGTTCTGCATCATATAACCTGATACTTTGATATATCAAAAGATTTAAATCCTAATACCTTGTAAGAATTATTAGACCGATCAACCAAAAAACCAATCTGAACAAGAGGAGATAACACCACACAGACGACCACACTGAACCGCAGCATTATGAAAATTTAAAGCCGCAGAGAATCGTGGACATCAGGAAGAGTTGCCGCACCAGCGGATTAGAAGTGCCGAGATACACCAATGGCACCGACCCTCACCTGAAGGGGATTCGCATTTCAGGAAGGGTTGCGACCACACTTGCCGATTTACGAGTATCGATTCCTGATGAAATAAAAGTTCAACATCCGGAGGATGAACAAAAGATGAAAAAGCTACTAATATTAGTTCTGATAATCGCTGTGTTGGTGGCATCCGGTTGCATCAGCGACAAGGATGCCACAACAGAAGAACCGACTGAGAATATAAGTCAGATAGGCCCCGCCCCGCTCATCCCGCGTGAGGTCTTATTCGGCAATCCGGACAAGATCACAGTTCGTCTAAGCCCGGACGGGGGCCGGATCAGTTACCTTGCACCTGTAGATGGTGTCTTGAACGTCTGGGTCGGACCCGCTGATGACCCTGATTTAGCCGAGCCGGTCACAAACGACAACGACCGCGGCATACGCATCTACTTCTGGGCTTACACAAACGAGCACATCCTGTATCTCCAGGACCAGGCTGGCGATGAGAACTGGCGGGTCTACAGCGTGAACCTGGAGACCGGCGAGACCATTGACTTAACCCCGCTTGAAGACGTGCAAGCCAGGATCCAGGCGGTTAGCCAGAAGTTTCCTGAAGAGATATTAATCGCCTTAAATAACCGTGATCCCACACTTCACGACATTTACCGTGTCAACATCAGAACCGGTGAGAAGAGTCTTGTCATGGAGAACGAGGGTTTTATAGGATTCACAACCGACGACGAGTACAACGTCCGCTTTGCTGAGCGAGCGACACCCGACGGTGAGAAAGAGATACTCAAGGCGACCGAGACTGGGGGTTGGGAGCCGTTTATGGCGATCGCAATGGAGGATTTGCTCACAACGGGCATTGCCGGGTTCGACAAGACCGGTACGGTTCTTTACATGATCGATAGCCGCAACCGTAACACTGCTGCGTTTTTCGCTATTGACCTTGTAACCGGTGAGCAGACCTTGATCGCTGAGGATCCGCGTGCGGATACCAGTGATGTCATGGTCCATCCGACTGAAAGGATTGTCCAGGCGGTTGCTTTCACCTACGAGCGCAAGCACTGGCAGATCATTGACGAGTCCATTGCAGATGACCTTGCCCACCTAAAAACGGTTGCGAACGGCGATGTAGAGGTTGTGAGCCGAACACTCGACGATGAATACTGGATGGTAACCTACGGGGTGGATGATGGTCCGGTGCAGTATTATCGCTATGACCGTAAAGAAAAGAGCGCAGAGTTCCTGTTCGCGCAACGTGCGGCACTGGAAGGTTTGTCTCTCGCAAAGATGCAGCCTGTGTTCATTAAATCGCGTGATGGGCTGGACCTGGTCAGTTACTACACGCTACCGGTTGGAAGCGACAGTGATTTCGATGGGTGCCCTGATGAGCCATTGCCAATGGTGTTGTTCGTCCACGGTGGACCATGGGCACGCGACAACTGGGGCTACAACTCCGTGCATCAGTGGCTTGCTAACCGTGGCTATGTTGTTTTGAGCGTTAACTTTCGCAGTTCCACTGGATTTGGCAAAGCGTTTATCAACGCGGGCAATCTGGAATGGGGCGGTAAGATGCATGATGATCTCATCGACGCTGTCAATTGGACGGTTCAGGAAGGGATCGCTGACCCGGACCGGGTGGCGATCATGGGGGGCAGTTATGGGGGATACGCAACGCTCTGGGGCATGACGAACACGCCTGATACGTTTGCCTGCGGCGTAGATATCGTGGGTCCGTCAAACCTGACCTCATTATTCGAGACGATTCCGCCGTACTGGCAACCGGAAATCGAGCTATTCGCAGCACGTATGGGCGACCCCAGAACAGAAGAGGGTAGAGCACTTTTCACTGAGCGATCCCCGCTGACCTATGTGGACAGGATCGAAAAGCCGCTCCTGATCGGCCAGGGCGCAAATGACCCGCGTGTCAAGCAGGCAGAGTCGGACCAGATTGTCCGGGCGATGCAGGATACAAACATCCCTGTGATATATCTGCTCTACACGGACGAAGGACACGGCTTTGCCAGACCTGAGAACAGACTCTCGTTTTACGCCGTTACCGATGCGTTCCTTGCCGAGCATCTGGGCGGGCGGTACGAGCCGATCGGTGATGATTTCGAGGGATCGAGCATCATGGTCCAGTGTGGCACTGAAGAGGTGCCGGGACTCGCAGAGGCGATAGCTGATTAGCTGCCAATGAATTGATTACCGCTGGACGTCCCGGGTGCTGTGTGTCCCGGGACGGCTGGCGGATTTTAGGAGGATGTTTGGCTCGTATGCTGATGATAGTTACACTATCCGTTCTGATATAGACATTTGTCTGGTTGCGGGCAAAAGGAACTTGAAGGAAATATTCAACATGTTTCTTGCAGAGGATGTAACAGAAAAGTATGACATAAAAATATTTGAAATGCTTCCGATTTACGTGAAAGCAGAGGTGCTTGAAAATGCAGTTGTTGTATGGGTGGATGATGAACCTGAGATGTCGTACTACCTCTACAGATGGCGCCGTCTGATCGAGGACCAGTTGCTTATCCGGCAAAAGATGACTGCGTGAATCCGCCACACCTCGACCGATCAGGGTCGAAGCAGTTTTTCATACGTACCGGTGGACTGTAAAACCGGGGTTCGTCTATCACGATCCATATCCATCGAAAGATTGATAACCATCCCATGCATAGAATAGTCTATGTGTAGAATATCAAACATCGAGGTTGCCATCCTCGGACTGCTCTGTGAGCGACCACGCTATGGCTATGAGATTGAAAAGACGATCGAAGAGCGAAATATGCGCAACTGGACAGATATTGGATTCTCCTCGATATATTATGTCCTGAAAAAACTGGAAGAGAAGGAATTGATCCGGAGTAAGATCGAAGTGGTTGAAAACAAGCCGCCCAGAAAGGTGTACACCGTAACTGATGAGGGGTATAGCGTGATGAAAAAGAATGTGAAGCAACTGCTCTCCAGGTTTGAGAGGGTTATCTCGGCGTTTGATCTTGGTCTCATGAACATGTCCCTGCTCGATACGGGCGAGGTCATCGAATGCTTTGGGAAGTACCTGCGCTCAATTGATGATACACTCGTCTTTCTGAACGATTCAAAGCGTGAAATGGAGGGATTCGGACTGCCCGAACATGTAATTGCGCTTGCGACGAGACCGCTGGCACATGTTCACACTGAAAGGATATGGATCGAAGACTACACGAAGAATGTGCTGGAGAAGGAGCAATCGATATGAATGAAGTATACGAAAATGCAAAGGCATTCATCCTTGAGAACGGAAATGAGGTTCAGAAGAAGCTATTTTTGCATCTGACAGGGGAATGCGACCTGAGTTGTGCGGTTGAAGCGCTTAAGAGATACCAGAACGAAGACGGCGGGTGGGCGAACGGGCTGGAGATCGAATATGGCGGGAATGTGAGCACGCCGATGACAACGGCTGCCGCTCTGGGATACATCTACCTCTTCGACCTGTTAGGGACCGATATCTTCGTAAAGACGCTTGACTACCTCAAGTCCACGCAGAAGGAGAACGGAAGCTGGGATGATCCCGAAGAGATAATGAGGTTCGAACTCCCCCCATACATGGGACCTGGAATCTATGTGGAGTTCAAGACCGGCATGATCATAAAGTGGCTGAGCCGAATGAACCTGGATACTGAAGATAGGGAGATGATTGGAAGGGCTAAAGACTATCTCATCGAAGAATTCCCACTGGTGTCAAAAGAAGGTGATGTATGGTCTGCAATTGCTTATATCAACGCTTTCGGCGAGTTACCCCCGTCAGAACAGTTAAAACAGTCAAAACGGATGCCGGAGATTATGGGGTGGGCGATGGGTATCCTGAAGCCGGACGGACCTCCCGACCCGGACGCAGATGAACTGGAATGGACATTCGTTCAGGGAATGATCCATGACGATAGCCCGGTGCTCGACTCCATGAAAGAGAAGGTGGCTCATGCAATCGTTGCGAACCAGCTCCAGTCTGGTGGATGGCAGCATCAGTTCGGAACATACAACGCAGTATGGGCAGCCATTCTGATCATCAGGTTCCTCCGGAGGAACGGGTTTATCACGATTGCATGAAGACGTTCATACGTCCGGATATCCGGTAGTCGGCAGCAGATCAAACCTGAAGCATCCCGACAGCAATTGCACGATTATGCTTGCACCGGTCGCAACCAGAGCCCCCGCAATCCTGATATCACATAGCTGGTCAAGGCAGTCCAGGTCCCGCATGCCCCTCAATATCTGACCGGGTGATCTGAAACGTGCAGGATTTAAGATCGAGAGCGCCCGAGTACGACGGTGATTGGATTTCAGGCAACATACGTCTGTACTATATGAATATGGTAAAATTTCATAACAAGCGAGGAATGTCATCCATAGAGGCGATTATGTACATGGTTATTCAGAAGCGTCGAGACAATAAAATACTTATGAGACCTATCGTATAACATTGTTACATGTAATTTGGAGATGATTCAATTGGAGATCGGAATTGTTGAAGTCCAGCCACAGATGGTTCTTGGTATACGAAAGAAAGGGAAGTATGAGGAAATACGGATGATGCTCCCGGAGGTGTGGCAGTTTGCAGTGGAGAGAGGAATCCAAATCGAGGGACCGCCGATCTTCGTCTTTCACGAGATGACTGATGCGGCGGCAAAGACGGCTGATGCAGAAGTGAATGCCGATATCGAGGTTGCTGTTCCCGTTTCCGGAAAGGTAGAGGGTACTGGCGAGATCGAGTGTTATGAGCTGCCTGGCGGGAAAATGGCGAAGATCATCCACAGGGGACCATATCAGGAATTGGAGTTCACGTATGAAAAACTCCTTGCATGGCTCGAACAGAGCGGGAAGAGGTTGGTGGGTCCAACAAGGGAAGTTTATCTGAATGACCCAAGGAAAGTTCCTCCGGAAGAGCTTTTAACTGAGATGTATGCCCTGATAGAGTAGTTCTCCAAAAGGAGGTAATTATATAGCGAAAAAGGAAAAGCGTTGGTTCTACAGCCCATCCAGGGTTCCCAAACTCAGAGTTCAGGAGTTAGTGAAAATTGAGTCAAGAAAAACGTTATCCTCTATCACAAAAAAGATGCTGTAAGGAGAAACAAACGCATGAAGATATTTCAGGTCGATTCATTCACAAGCAAGCCGTTCACAGGAAATCCCGCCGGAGTATGCATTCTATCAGGGAATATTCCGGATTTTGAAATGTTAAAGATCGCAAACGAAATGAATCTGCCTGAAACCGCATTTCTCCAGGAAAAGGACGGGGGCTATGACTTACGATGGTTCACCCCACATGCCGAGGTTGAACTCTGCGGTCATGCAACCCTGGCTTCTGCTCATGTCCTGTGGGAGATTGGGGCGCTGGACCTGGATGAAACAGCAAGTTTTGATACGCATAGCGGCAGGTTAACAGCGAAAAAGAATGGTGTGTGGATTGATCTGGACTTTCCTGCCGAATACGAGACAAACGCTGATGCTCCTGTTGAACTTACCAGGGCATTAGACGTAAAACCGGAATATGTGGGTAAGAACCGGTTTGATTATCTTGTGGAGGTTGAATCGGAAGAAAAAGTGCGGGATATGAAGCCGGACTTTGGTCTGCTAAAAAAGGTTCCATGCCGCGGCGTCATTGTGACCAGTAAGGCAGATGCCGGCAGATATGATTTTGTCTCTCGATTTTTTGCACCCGCGATCGGGGTTGATGAAGACCCTGTGACAGGTTCGGCTCACTGTTGTCTGGGTCCTTACTGGGAATCCAGGCTAAAGAGATCTGAGTTTGAGGCGTTCCAGTTGTCTGAAAGAGGCGGAGTTGTCCGGGTTAAAGTCGTGCCCGGGTCCGGTCGGGTCACCCTGAGCGGCAGGGCAGTTACAGTGATCAAAGGAGAGCTTGTATATGGTTGTTAGGTTTGTTCATGTGAATCTGGTAGCACGTGACTGGAAACTACTTTCGGACTTTTACCAGCATGTTTTCGATTGTGAACCTGTGCTGCCGGAGAGGGATCACAAAGGAGACTGGATTGATGCCGCAACAGGTGTTTCAAACGTTAACATCCAGGGAATTCATCTCCTCCTGCCAGGACGCGACAAGAATTGCCCGACTTTAGAGATATTCCAGTATAATAAAATTAACGAAGCGAAACAACCCGCGATCAACCGACCGGGACTGGCACACATTGCTTTTGCAGTGGATGATGTGGAGATGACCGTAAAAAAAGTTATCTCGAATGGCGGTTCACAATTGGGGGAAATAGTTATACAGCACATCCCAAAAGCCGGTACGATTACCTTTGTATATGTCAGGGATCCTGAAGGCAATATCATCGAACTACAAAACTGGTCAAAAGACAAAGAGGGGGGATAATATTGTGTTTTCTCCACTTTGTTCTGAAAACAAATTGTTTATATGTAGTAATTTACAATAACAATAATTATGGAAACAAAAATGAAACAATTCAAAATTATTGGAATTACAGTTAGAACAACCAATGAAAATGATAAAGCAATGATAGATATTCCTGCATTATGGACTAAATTTTTATCAGGAAATTTAATTAAAAAAATACCAAACAAATTGAGTTCAGAAATTTATTGTGTCTACACAGAATATGAAAAAGACCATTCAAAACCTTATACAACTTTGATTGGTTGTAGGGTTGAAAATTTAAATGGAATTCCTGAAGGGATGATAGGAAAAGATTTTGAAAGTGGAAAATATCAAAAATTTACTGCAAAAGGAGATTTAACAAAAGGTGCAGTCGTTCAAGAATGGTCAAAGATTTGGAATTCTGATTTAGAAAGAATATACACTGCAGATTTTGAAGTTTATGGGGAAAAATCTCAAAACCCGGAAAATGCCGAAGTTGAGATTTATGTCGCAATCAAATAAAGCTATTTTTTTACAAATGAAAAATACAACTCAAATAAATAGTAAAAAAAAAGGATTTACAACAGAAATTGAAAATAATATTTTCATAGCTTATATTCCTCAGGTATATTTTGAAAATAAATCTTATTCTTAAACCTTGAATAATCTCGGATGATTGTGTTTTTCTATATTTTTGGACAAATGGTTCGGAAAGTGAGATACAATAAAATAACTGATTAAATAGAATTACGGTGGAGTAAACATGCTCAACCTCCCTGAATGGACTTACGACGAGATGAAACAGACCAGTGTAGACTACTCCTGTATGGAGCAGGTGCAACGGTACGATGATATGCACCAGAGGTTTCGCGACTACGAGAAGAATAGCAATGCGATCATAAAACTTCTCGATCTGGACTCAAACAGCACAGTTATCGACATGGGTGCAGGAACTGGCGCATTCGCACTCCACGCTGCGAAACACTGCCGAAAAGTCTACGCAGTGGATGTATCTTCCGCCATGCTGGAGCGCTGCCGGAAAAAGAGCGAAGAGATGGGGCTTTCGAACGTTCTGTACTGTCATGGTGGCTTCCTGACGTACGATCACGAAGCAGAGCCAGCGGATGCGATAGTGTCGATAGCTGTCCTGCACCATTTGCCGGATTTCTGGAAATTGGTCGCTCTCAGGAGGGCAGCCGGGATGTTAAAGAAAGGAAGACGGTTCTTTCTGTTTGATATTGTGTTTCCATCCGTCGCCGAGGATCTGGAAGATAAGCTCGATGGATGGGTCAGATCAATCGCAAAGCAGTCGGGACATGAACTTGCAGCAGAAGCAGAGATCCACATCCGTGAGGAGTACAGCACCTACGACTGGGTGATGGAGGGACTGCTTAAGCGTGCGGGATTCGAGATCGAGAGCGCCGAATATGGTGATGGATTCCAGGCAACATACGTCTGTATCAGGTGATAGGTTATGACCAGCAGGTAGAATGCTTGCCCGAAATGAACTTCTGCACTTGCAAACTGTATCTCCCCGGTTTATTAGGAAGGGCTCCATTCGCCTGGAGATTATGCGCCTGGGCGTCCCGGGCGATCGGGGTACTAAACGTAGGCTGTGAGGGAAAACCCCTCGAAAGATTTAAATATTTTGTAAGACCGATCTTACATGGTGTTATATATGATCAATATCGCAATAACAAAACTCAGTTCAAAAGGGCAGATAGTAATTCCTTCGGAAATGAGGGGTGATTTTAGTGTTGGGGAAAAACTTGTCATAATCAAGAACGAAGAGCAATTAATCTTGAAAAAAGTGAGCGATTTGGACAAAAATTTCGAAGAGGATATTGCTTTTGCCAGAAGAACGGAAGAAGCTCTAAAGAGATATGAAAAAGGACTCTATAAAGAGATGAACGCCAGAGAGTTTACTGATGAACTTAAAAAATGGTAACTATTGGTTATGACCCTTCATTTGAAAAGAAGGTTCGAAAGATTAAGGATCAGCTATTAAAATTAAAAGTCAAAAATAAAATTCTTAAAATCATAAACTCGCCAGAAATTGGTAAACCTATGAGATACAGCAAAAGGGGTACCAGAGAAGTTTATATTCCTCCTTTTAGGTTGTCTTATTTATATCTGAAGAATGAAGAGAAAATAATTTTTTTAGATTTATATCATAAAGATGAACAATAATTTAATCTATACCTGAAATATCATGCTCAATTAAGTACAAGTCATAGCTTGACTTATGGACAGGATTTACAAGATGTAGCGGCTTACTTAATATCATGTCGATCCTGTTAATCCCGTCGACAATTCACATTGATCCCGTTTAATTTCACATGTTTTCCCATACATTAAATAAATATATATCTACTGTTGTCATGTTACTATTTCTACTACATAACTGGATTATGAGATCGTGCCCAGGTCAATAAATAAAAAGGAGAGTGCAGGAATGGGAAATGGAAAGAACAGCACCGAAAGCACTGTACACAACACAGACACCTACCTGCAGGGCCTGATCTTGACAAATCCCCTGCAAGAACCCATATTCCGCCGTGCAATTCATGCGCTCAAT
>Ga0255431_1079_pt1 | contig 18944 bp, 20 predicted proteins | sample ANMaggSeSYBR02J5_FD_182633 | JGI IMG/M metagenome (GOLD analysis project Ga0255431, IMG submission 182633) | Sediment cell enrichment communities from methane seep in Santa Monica Basin, California, United Staets - ANME aggregate JGI... | ecosystem: Environmental > Aquatic > Marine > Cold seeps >... | reverse complement strand
ATGATGCTTTCCAGGAAGCAAATATTACAGGCATCACTCTCCCCATTACCAAGCACAATTACCTTGTAACAGATGTGGACGACCTGCCCTGGATAATCAAGGAAGCGTTCCACATCGCATCTACAGGAAGACAGGGTCCGGTCCTTGTGGATATTCCAAAGGATGTGACCACTGATGAGATAGATTTTGAATATCCTGGTAAAGTGTACCTGAATGGATACAAGCCAGTGAAGACCGGGCACAAAATGCAGATAAAAAAAGGCGCTGAAGCCATTATAAAAGCCAGGCGTCCTGTAATTTACATTGGTGGAGGTATAATCTCATCAAATGCCAGCAAGGAGTTACTTGACCTTGCAGAGATCATTAATGCACCTGTGACCACCACACTCATGGCTAAAGGTGCTTTTCCTGATACCCATCCATTATGTGTAGGTATGCCGGGGATGCACGGTACCAAATATGCCAACTTTGCGATCCAGGAATCTGATCTTCTGATAGCCATAGGTGTCAGGTTTGATGACAGGGTTACTGGCAAGGTAGATTCATTTGCTCCCAATGCCAGGATAATTCATATCGATATAGACCCGGCTGAGATAAGTAAGAATGTACGTGTGGATATACCAATTGTGGGCAATGCAAAATCCATACTAAAAATGCTTGTGGAATTTATTACTGAATTAAAGAAAAGCAAATCAGGGACCACCCAGTGGATCAAGAAGGTAGAGAAGTGGAAGCAGCTTTATCCACTGAAGTACATTATGGATGCGACATTGAAACCACAGTATGTTGTTGAGCAGATAAGTGAATTGTACCCGGATAGTATTATTGTTACAGAGGTTGGCCAGAACCAGATGTGGGCTGCCCAATACTTTAAATATTCCCAGCCAAGGACATTTATATCATCGGGCGGACTGGGGACAATGGGATTCGGTTTCCCGGCTGCCATGGGTGCCAAGAAGGGACGCCCTGATAAAGTAGTCTTTGACATCGCAGGGGACGGTTCCTTCCAGATGAACAGCCAGGAACTTGCCACAGTGGTGAAGAATGATATACCGGTTATAGTGGCCATCCTGAACAACGGGTTTTTGGGCATGGTCAGGCAGTGGCAGGACCTGTTCTTTGATAAGAGGTATTCATTTACAAGTATTGATAACAGTGTTGACTTTGTCAAGCTGGCAGAGGCTTATGGTGCGCTTGGTCTCAGGGTTACTAAACCAGAAGAGGTGGGACCGGCATTAAAGGAAGCTGTTGATTCGCTCCGGCCAACTGTAATAGACTTTGTAGTTGAGCGGGAAGAGAATGTATCGCCCATGGTACCGGCCGGGGCAGCCATAAATGAAATACTTGACCTGGAGGCCTGAAATTGAAACATACACTTGCAATACTTGTGGAAAACAGATCCGGGGTCTTAACAAGAGTGGCAGGATTATTCAGCCGCAGGGGCTTTAATATAGAAAGCCTTGCAGTCGGAGTAACGGACAATCCTGATATGTCCAGAATGACCATAGTCGTATCAGGTGATGACCATGTGCTTGAACAGGTTATCAAGCAGTTGAATAAGCTCATAGATGTTATCAGGGTAAGTGATTTTGAACCCGGTGAGACTATTGAACGGGAACTTGCACTTTTCAAGGTCAAGGTCGATAAGGGCAACCGTTCAGAGGTCATGCAGATAGTGGATGTCTTCAGGGCACAGATCGTAGATGTCGGTGTAAAGAGCCTGATAGTTGGAGTCACCGGAACAAATGATAAGATCGATGCCATTGAGAAACTCCTGCGGGGTTTCGGGATCCTGGAAGTTGTGCGTACTGGTACAGTTGCAATGAACCGCGGTGCTAAGACTGTAAAACCAGGAAAATAATTGTCATTTGGAATAGTAATTTATGTATAATTTTAGATACAGGAGAGAGAATATATGGTGAAGATGTATTATGATTCGGATGCCGACCTCGGTGTACTGAAAGGTAAGACCATAGCAGTAATCGGATACGGAAGCCAGGGCCATGCCCAGGCACAGAACCTGCACGATTCAGGGCTCAGCGTAGTGGTTGGATTAAGGAAAGACAGCAGTTCATGGGCAAAGGCCGAAGCTGACGGCCTGAGCGTCAAGACTGTGGCAGAAGCGGCTGCAGAGGCTGATATTGTCCAGATGCTGGTGCCGGATGAAATTGCCGCATCTATATATGCGGATGATATCGCAGCTAATCTGAAACCTGGAAATGCGCTTTCGTTCTCACATGGATTCAATATCCATTTCAACCAGATTGTCCCATCGGCAGATGTGGACGTGTTCATGGTGGCTCCAAAGAGTCCGGGGCACCTGGTCAGGCGAACTTATGTGGAAGGTAATGGCGTACCCGGCCTGCTTGCTTTGCACCAGGATGCAACCGGGAATGCCAGACAGATCGGACTGGCTTATGCCCGTGGCATAGGTTGCACCAGGGCTGGTGTGATCGAGACTACGTTCCTTGAAGAGACCGAGACCGACCTGTTCGGTGAGCAGGTGGACCTGTGTGGTGGTGTGGTCAGCATGATCAAGGCTTCTTTTGAAACACTTGTGGATGCGGGATACCAGCCCGAGATAGCTTATTTCGAGACCCTGCATGAATTGAAGCTTATCGTTGACCTGATCCATGAGGGCGGGCTTGCCAATATGTGGGATTCTGTATCCAATACTGCAGAGTATGGCGGTATGACTGTCGGCCCTACGATAATAAACGAGGAGTCGAGGCTTGCAATGCAAGAGGCACTGTACAGGATACAGAGTGGCGAGTTTGCAAAGGAGTTCGTGCTTGAGGGCAAGGCTAACAGCCCGGTGTTGAAGGCCATGGAGCGCATGGAGAATGAACATCCTGTTGAAGTGGTTGGTAAGAAACTGCGCGCTATGATGCCCTGGCTCAATCCGGATTGAGCCATTTATTTTTTAATTTTCTTTCTTTCTTTTTTTTCTTTTATTATATTCTATTTAGGCAATCCTAAGCTCATGAAAACAGAATTATAGACAAGGTGAGTTATTGAGGAGGCAATATTTAATTGATCAAATTGTAAATTTGACAAAAAAGTGAAAATTACTTGATTGTGGGATCGTGCCATCAGGAATAATAAGGCTGCAAAGATTAACATTAAATTAAAACCACAGCCTTAAATATTATCTTTATTAACTTAATTGCGATGAAAGTTGAAAAGCGCTTGGAATTATTAAAACAAAAAATTCAAGAAGATGATTTTCTATGCGCAAGAGGTCTTGGGAACGAAATTCCGTTCTGGATATTTGACTATCCTCCTGAAAAGGAACTGCTTGTCCGTGAAACAATCGATAAAATAACACTTAACCTGGAAAGAATGTCAGTGAATCTCCTTGTCATTGATTTATTTGAAATGTGTCTGGAATTGTTGGAAAATAAAATCAGCATTGATCAGATATTCAAATTTGAAAAGAAGAATGGTTCGGATGAATTACTCAATAAACTGAAAATTATGCTAAAGCCCGAGATCGTCAAGAAAGCTATACAAGTAAAGATGGAATCCAGTGGAAATATTCAATTAATGTTCCTGACTGGTGTGGGTAAAGCATGGCCCCTGGTGCGGTCTCATTCAATTCTCAACAATTTACAACCCGTATTGGGTAATGTCCCGTTGGTAACATTTTACCCTGGAAAATATGACAATTATGAACTTAGCTTATTCGGAAAATTCAAAGATGGAAATTATTACCGTGCATTTCCGCTTATCAACGAAGAAACATCCGGGATCCGGGAGTGATAATTCATAGACATCTACGACCTTACAGACGAACTCACATCAGATGTGCACTTGGGAGACATAACAATCCTGAAAATAGAATCCGAGATTAAAGACGGCAAGCTTGTGTTCAAAAAAGAGACGCTGGTCAAGCAGTTAATCTCATACTGCATATTCGGCCGCTATTCCCCTGACAAAGAAGGGCTCATCCTTGCAAACCAGGGCGAGACCATAGAGGATTTCAGGGAGAAGGTGCCGGATGCCTCGTTCATGCCTGATGACGATAACATCATCCCCATACTTGAGGATGAATACTTCACAGACGACATCATGTCCAGGTTCAGGGAATTCCTGAAAACCACATTCGGGGCAGAGAGCCTTGCCGAAAACCTTGAATTTATTGCAGGGGCGCTGTCGAAGTCGAAGAAGGGCGGTGGGTCGCCTGAGAAAGTGATACGGGATTATTTCCTTAAGTCGTTCTTTAAAGACCATGTCAAGATGTACAAGAAGAGACCCATCTACTGGTTGTTTACCTCTGGCAAGGGCAGGGCGTTCAATGCACTGGTGTATATGCACAGGTATGATCGGAAAACACTGGCTAAGATGAGGACGGATTATCTGCTTGAGCTTGAGGCGAAACTGGATGCAAGGATCGGGATGCTGGGGGATGAGTCTGCTGCGGAGAAGGGGAAGCTTGGGAAGCAGGTGGAGGAGCTTATGGATTATGATGCGGTGCTGAACAATAAATCGCTTCAGTTGATTGATATTGATCTGGATGACGGGGTAAAGGTTAATTATGCGAAGTTCGAGGGGTTGGTGGGGAAGATATGATGGAAGGCGAGGATGATGATTGAAACTGGAGAAATTCGACATGATGAGTGTATATGCGAACCTTGTTTGGATGTATCGCCAAATTGGATGGATATGCGAAGTGAATTCGAATACACAACATTATCTAAAATTGACTTCGAGACGCGTTTATCTGGTCTAAAGATGTTAAGATTATGGAAGTATTATCAAGAATATGAAATAAATTAATGAGCACTAAAACAGAGGGATTGAAATGGCAAAAGAAAATGAAATTCCGGGGTTGGTCTATCAGAAAATTGATTTACACATACATACTCCAGCATCAAAATGTTTTGATGATAAATCAGTAAATCCAGAGGATATAATAATTAAAGCATTAAGCGAAGGACTGGATGCTATCGCAATTACAGATCACAACACGGGAGAATCTGTGGATAAAATAAAGGAAGCATCAAAGAATAAATTAGTTGTTTTTCCAGGAGTTGAAATATCCGCCACTGGTGGAAAAGAGGGGACAGTTCATATCATTGGAATTTTCGAACAATCTAAAACTACTAAGGATATTGAGAATTTGTTAGGGGACTTAGGAATAAAAGCAGATAAATACGGAAAAGAAGAAGCATTCACCAGACAGAGTCCGTCAGAGGTTATTGATAAGATAGACAAACACGGTGGCTTACCGATTTTAGCTCATGCAAATTCTAGCCATGGGGTCATGAATGATATGGTTGGAAATCCAAGAATAGATATAATCCAACATCAAAGATTGATTGCTGTAGAAGCCACTGATTTTGAGAATATAAATAAGAAGGAAAAGAAAAGCAGAGTTATCGATCTTCTTGATGGCACTGATCCAAATTATAAGCAAAAATTACCAGTTTATCGGGTATCTGATAGTCACTCATTAGATACCATAGGTTCAAGTTATACTCATTTTAAACTTGATAAAATATCTCTTGAAGGTTTAAGACAATGTTTTTTCGATCCCGATGTTCGCATAAAACAAAAAGACGAGTTCGAAATAAAAAAATTTCCTAAAATTATTTACTTAGAAGTGTCTCAGGGATTTCTAAAGAATCAAAAAATCAATTTTAATGAAGGACTAAATAGTATAGTCGGTGGAAAGGGTGTTGGCAAATCTCTTGTTGTAGAGTTTTTGCGTTTTGCTATTGAGCAATCATCGAAGGATAAGTCTATCTTGGAAGATTATAAAGATAAGTTAGAAAAAAGATTAGAGCCATTTGGTAAGGTCACTGTTGAGTTTGAATTAGAAAGTGGAGAACGGTATCAGGTGATGCGAACATATGATGGAACCAATAACAAAATTGAATGTATTAATTTAGATACGAATGAATTATACGAAGGAGACATACCTGCCTTATTTCCGATTCTAGCATATAGTCAAAATGAAGTTATAAAGATTGCAGTAGATGAAGAAGCTCAACTTAGATTAATTGATTCATTTATAGACACAACAACATATAAAATGGACATCCAAAGATTATCCCGTGAATTGACCAAAAAAGATAAAAAACTGGCAAAATCCATCAAAGCGTCATCAGAAGTGGCATCATATAAAAAAGAGCTTAGAACGGTAAATGAACAACTTAATAGTATAGACCGAGCTCTTAAGAATAAATTATTTGATGAGATGAAGCTATGGGAGAGGAAGAAAACAACATTTGAGAAGCATTTATCTTTTCATGATAATCTTACCCAAAAAATAGATCAAACAATATCTCATTTTGGTGATGAAATAACTAAACCTCGTATTAGCAAAGAACTTTCCGAAGATCCTCAAATTATGAACGCAAAACAGCTCTTGGAAGAATCGTATAATAATTTAATCAGTTCTTTGGAAAGGGTTAAAAGTGAGGTAATTCAGAATAAAGAGAAGATATCTGAAAGTTTTAATAAATGGATTCCAGAATTTGAGAAAAAACAAAGACAATATGAGGACATGCTCAAAGAAGCAGGAGGGGATAAAAGAAAATTGGAAAGTGAAAGAAGAAAACTGGATACAAAGAAACAAGAGATAGATAAAGAACTTGAGAGATATATCAAACAATTAGAAAAACTCGATGAAATCAAAAAAAGTTGTGAATCACTCTTAGACGATCTCGAAGAAGTTTATTATAGGTACTACACGATCAGAAAACAAAAATTTGATGATCTCACTTCCCAATCCAATGGCAAACTTGAACTAGAGTTAAAGCATGCTGCAAATCAGGACAAATTTAAAGAGGCGCTATCGGCTCTAAAGAAAGGATCAAGAATCCGAGAAGCTGACATCGAAAAAGTTTCACGAAATCTTATGCCACGAGAGTTCATAAACTTGGTTATTAATAGTGATATCGACTCATTGGCAGATAAAGCAGATTTAGCAGAAGAAAATGCAAAGAAGCTAATCGATACGTTAAATTCTAAGGAAGCTTTAGAGGATGTTTTAGCCATATCCCATAATGTATATCCCAAAGATATTCCTTCTATTGGATTTAGAAAAGAAGATGGTGATTACTATCCCCTTTCTGAACTTTCAGTTGGTCAAAAATGCACTGCACTTCTAATTATTGCCCTTTCTGGTGGTATCAGACCAGTTATTATAGACCAGCCAGAAGATTCTTTAGATAATCCATCAGTTTATGAAGATATTGTTTCAAAATTGCGCATAGGTAAAGAAAAAAGGCAGTTTATTTTGACCACCCATAATTCTAGTGTAGGTGTTGCTTCTGACTCTGATAATTTCATAGTCATTAAAGGCAACGCGAAACAAGGAAGTGTTGAGTGTTCTGGAGCTATTGATAAATTAAAAGTTCGGTCAGAAGTCATTGAACACTTAGAAGGTGGTCCTGGTCCTTATAAATTAAAAAGTAAAAAGTATAATATTGAATGATTTACTATGGAATTGAAACTACTTAGGTCCCTCGTCAACATTAGATAACACAGCATATACGCTACAGGTTATCACCCTTGCCTTTCGGTCGCAACATCGTATTTACTGAAAACGTTATCTGCCATTGTCTTGAAAAGAAAAATTTGTTTATGGTGTAGTCATGTATATTCGCTACTATATTGATCTGGAAAAAGGTTTACCCCACATCCATAACCACAATGTATCTGAGAGCGAAGTGGAAGATGTTTTATTAAGACCCGGGGAAGACCGCCATGGCAGAGACGGTTCACGGATAGCTTTGGGTCAGACCCGTGCAGGACGTTATCTCAGGGTAATTTATATTCCAGACACAGAGCAAGAAAGTGTTTTTATCATAACAGCCTTTGATTTAACTGGTAAACCATTAGTAGCATATAAGCGCAGGAGGCGAAAGAAAGAATGAAGCAGAGTAAATTCCCAAAAGGATGGGATGAAGAGAGGGGACACAGAGTTCTGGCCCATTATGAAAAACAAACAGAAGAAGAAGCCTTAGCTGAGGATGAGGCAGCCTATGAGGACAGAACTCAGACTACAATAGATGTCCCGGTTGAATTAGTTCCTGCTGTCCGGGAACTTATCGCAAAGCATCAAACATTACAGCATCATAAGACAACGGCAGATAATAGCGGATAAAGAATATCAGGAAATTTGCAATACATCTAAAAGAACCTCTTCACGGGATATGTTAGATCTGGTACCATCGGGACTTTTTGAGCAAACCACTACCACAGGGACGGGGACAGCCTACATCCTAAAGGGGCCAATGGAGCCACAAAGGGGCCATAATGGGGCCAAAGACGCCAAACTTTGATAATCGAGTTGTGGTTAATTATGCGAGTCTGAGAATTTTGTGGAGAAAATATGAGAAAAAGCGAGGTGAAATAATGACTAACTCATTCACTCAAATGATTACCATGCCAGAAGGCAAAACGCTGGAGTTCAAGTGCGACCTATCCTCACCCAAAAACATGCTCAAAACGCTGGTGGCTTTTGCAAACACCGCAGGAGGACGCTTACTGATCGGAGTGGAAGATAGAACCAGAGAGGTTTTAGGTGTCGAAAACCCACTGGATGAAGAAGAACGCCTGTGCAATCTTATTGCTGACAATATAGAACCGCGATTGGTGCCCAATGTGGAACTGATCGCTTTGAAAGATAAGACTTTGCTGGGAGTGGAGGTATATCCAAGCGGCTCCCGTCCACACTGGCTTAAAAGCGAAGGAGCAGCTGAGGGTGTTTATGTGCGGCTGGGTTCTACCAACCGAAAAGCTGACCGGGAGCTGATTGCAGAGCTTAAACGCAGCGCTGAAGGCATCGCATTTGACGAAATGCCCTTGCCTGAACTGAATGCAGATTCATTGGACATAGCGGCGGCAAAAGTGCTGTTTAAAGATCAGCGCGAGTTAAGTGAAAATGAGTTACTCACCCTGAAACTGCTCAAGCAAGTACAAGGACGACTGGTTCCAACCATTGGTGGAATGCTACTTTTTGGTATCGAACGTGAAGAGCGCTTTTCTGATGCCTGGATACAATGTGGACGTTTTTCCGGCACAACAAAAAGCGTCATTTTTGATCACATCGAGATACATGAACACCTGCCTATTGCTGTTGAACGTGTAATTGAGTTCATTAAAAAGCATGCCATGCGCGGAGCTGATTTTTCGCAGATCCGACGCCGTGATGTATGGAGCATCCCGCTGACAATTGTACGTGAAGCTGTTATCAATGCGATTGTGCATGCTGATTATTCGCAAATAGGCGCACCATTGCGAGTTGCTATTTATGACGATAGGGTAGAGATTGAGAATCCAGGGATCCTGCTTCCGGGCATGACTGTTGAAGATGTGAAGCAGGGTGTATCCAAAATACGTAATCGTGTGATTGCCCGTGTGTTTAGGGAATTGGATCTGATCGAACAGTGGGGCAGTGGTTTCCGTCGTATTTTAGATGAGGCAGACGAACAAAACCTTCCGGAACCCAAGATAGAAGAGATTGGCATGCGTGTTCGTTTTACCGTATATCTTGCCGAATCAATGGCGGCTGAAGTCTCCAGGACATCGACAGAACAAGTAACCGAACATGTAACCGAACAAGTAACCGAACAAGTAACCGAACAAGTAAGGTCTTTGCTCTCCTGTCTTAAAACTAAACCTTTAGGAAGACGGGATGCAATGGCATGCATTGGTTTGAGTAGCCGCCCGACATTTGTTTATGATTATCTTAAACCCGCGATCCAGGCTGGATTTGTTGAAATGACCTTACCAAATTCACCAAAAAGTCCGACCCAAAAATACCGCCTGACGGCCAAAGGTGAGGCGTTTTTAGCCACACAACAGCAGGGAGGTATTGAATGAAAATCGATACCAATAACATTGGGCAGGGTCCGGTGACTGGTGAAGGTATAAGTGTGAATTACAGCTTCGCAAAATTATTGGCCAGGGCGGAGGTGCCACGATGACCTCATTGTTCAAAGTATTTGTCAGTTCAGTACAGAATGAACTTGAAGATGAGCGGCTCATCATCCAGAATCTTATCAATACCGATTTGTTCCTATCGGCACATTGCACGCCCGTACTTTATGAATATGAACCAGCATCTGCTGATAAGGTTTTAGAGGGCTGCCTGAGGTCACTTGACAATTGCCAGATGTATCTGCTGATCGTAGGCGTGCAGTATGGGACTCCAACGGGTGAACTATCAATAACTCACACTGAATACAGACATGCAAAGCAAAGGGAATTGCCTATTCTGGCTTTCATAAAGGGCGAACGTACTGTAAAAAGGGAGAGCGGTACGGATGTTTTACTCAAGGAACTGGAAGCTGACGGTTTTAAGTATAAACGTTTTGGCAATGTCATAGAACTTCAAAAGGAAGTAAGGGCAGCATTAGTAAGGCTACTTCAGGATAGGTTCGGCATTGTTCCTACAAGCGATGAGAACCTGATAGCAGACCAGACCATCGAAGCTACGTCTAAGTTCGAATCTCAACCTCTTATGCGAATCCGCTGGGATGACCTGAACCATGACATGGCTCGCAGGCTTGTGGGTGTAGCCGAAGGCAGGAATATGAATGAGTTATCTTCTGAAGATGTACTGGCTGGTGTGATGTTGCGTGGCCTTGCCTGGCGTGAACCGGAATCGGGGGAATACTACGCAACAGCCGCTGGTGTGGTGTTGCTGGCTAAAGATCCGTCTGCAGTGTTCCCCCAGTGTCGTGTGCTTGCGGATGCTTACCGCAGTTCTGAGCCTGACGGGGAACCACGGGATCATGAGGATATTCGGGGACCTATGCCGGTGGTTATTAAGCGTGCCATTGCTTTTATAGATCGTAATACCAGGCATCCCATGAAAGTTGTGGGACTTAACCGTGTGCGACTTGATGAATATCCTGTTGAGGCTATGAGGGAGGCACTTGTCAATGCTGTGGCCCACCGGCAATACGAAGACGCCGGGCGCAAGATCATGCTTGAGGTCTTCTCTGATAAGGTGATTGTCTCCAGCCCTGGCCTTCCACCTTCACCTATCACACTTGCCAACCTGCGCAAGGGAACGTACAGGCCATGTTCACGTAATCCTGTTCTGGCCCAGTGTCTCTCTTATTTCCACCGCATAGAGGAGCGTGGCAGTGGCTTTTTGCGTATGCGTGAGCAGATGCTAAACCATGGACTGGACAAGCCTCTTATCGGTACTGATACAGGATATTTCCAGGTAACTTTCCCGGGACCAGGTGATAACATCGAGCGCCTTCGTGTGCCTGAGCAGTTGATGCAGGTAACTCCGGCGATGGAAGCTCTATTGAACGAAAGGCAACGCAAGATGATGCAATGGCTCGTCGAAGGCAAGGAACTTACCACCCGACAATGTAAAGCAGAATTCGGTGTCACCCGTGCTGTTACAGCAGTAGATTTCGGGAAACTGGTTGAAATGGGATTAGCTGAAAAACTGGGAGCTGGACGCTCCACCCGATACCGCCTAAAAGGGCCGGTCTAATCGTCAAGTAATCGTCAAGTAAAATCCGTTAATCGTCAAGTGAAAGGAAAATATGGTGAAGACTGATGGCATTTCCAATATTTATGCATAGCTTTCTGATCGAAATTTAAATGAGGTGGAATAGATGACAAACTCGATCACCCAACTGGTCTCCATGCCTGAAAGCAAAACGCTGGAGTTCAAGCGTGATATTTCCTCACCCAAAAACATGCTCAAAACGCTTGTAGCATTTGCCAACACCGCTGGAGGGCGTTTAATAATCGGACTGGAGGATGAATCCAGAGAGGTTTTAGGTGTCGAAAATCCGCTGGACGAAGAAGAACGTCTGTGCAACCTTATTGCAGATAGTATCGAGCCGCGTCTGGTGCCCAATGTGGAACTGATCTCCATTGAGGATAAGACTTTGCTGAGTGTGGAGGTGTACCCAAGCGGGTCCCGGCCCCACTGGTTGAAAAAAGGAGGTCTGGAAGAAGGTGTTTATGTTAGGCTGGGTTCCACGAACAGGAAAGCTGATCGGGAGCTCATTGCAGAACTTAAACGTGGTGCGGACTTCTCCGAACTTCAGCGCAAAGATGTGTGGAGCATTCCTCTCACAATCCTGCGTGAAGCTTGATTGAAATGACAATTCCAGAAAAACCCAGCAGAAGCAAGCAGAAATATCGACTCAGCAATAAAGGACGGGCTGTACTGAAAAGTGGTATGGAGAAATGATGACCATGAGAATAACTAAAAACTATGACCTCATTGAAAAGCTGATTGATAGAAATGTCTGAACAATATGTTTTTAAAAGCATAGGTTTAAAATGCAAAATGTAAACGAGATAAATATTGTCTTAAAGTTCAATAAGAGGAAATAAGATGGAACCAAAAGACGCGCTTGTCGTTTTCCAGGGCGCTAAAATAAGAAGAACATGGCACGATGACAAGTGGTATTTCTCGGTTGTTGATACAGTTGGAGCTTTAACAGATAGTTCCATACCTCGAAGATACTGGTCAGATTTAAAAAACAATCTAGATGAGGAAGGTTTTGAGTTGTACGATAATATCGTACAACTGAAATTGCTATCTTCAGACGGCAAGAATTACAATACTGATTGCGCAAACACCGAATCAATGTTCAGGATAATACAATCCATTCCTTCAAAAAAAGCAGAACCCTTCAAAAGATGGCTGGCAAAAGTGGGATATGAACGGGTGCAGGAAATCGAAGATCCTGAAGTGGCGCAAAAACGGATGAAAGAAATCTATAAACTAAAGGGTTATTCAAATGAATGGATCGAGAAAAGAACAAGGGGGATTGCAATAAGAGATGAACTGACCGACGAATGGCATGAAAGAGGTATAAGCTCACAACGGGAATATTCCATTCTAACAGCCGAAATATCCAGGGCGACTTTCGGATTAACTCCAGGCGAATATAAAAAATTCAAACAATTGAAAAAAGAAAATTTAAGAGACCATATGGATGATATTGAATTAATTCTAACAATGCTTGGTGAGGCTACCACAACAAGATTTACACGTGATAGGGATTCTGAACAATTCTCTGAGTTGAAAAATGATGCAAAAGATGGGGGAGATGTGGCAGGTGCGACGCGAAAGGATATTGAAGGGAAATTGGGAGACAGCGTTGTTTCAAGTGATAATTATCTCGAAACGCCAGAGAAAACAAAAAGGATAGGAAATAAGAAATTACTTGAATAGATAATAAGTAATTGTTTGGGAGATTATCGGAAAAGCCTACTTTTCGAATATTCCAGCTTTGCAGTCTAAACTTGACCGGGCGCAGCATAGTGATTTAGTTTTAACAATATTTCTGAAAGTTCCAATTTAGGCGCTTTTCAGGTACTTTTCCGACAATCTCGTTTGGTTGAAAGAATGAAGCACAGTAAATTCCCAAAAGAGTGGGATGAAGAGAAGGTACACAAAGTTCTGGACCATTATGAAAAACAAATAGAAGAGGAATCTTAAGCTGAGGTTGGGGCAGCCTATGAGGACAGAACCCAGACTACAATAGATATCCCTGTTGAATTAGTTCCTGCTGTCCGGGAACTTATTGCAATGTATCAAACATCACAGCATTCGAAGATAACACTGGATAAAGAATATCAGGAAATTTTCAATACATCTAAAAGAACTGCTTCAAGAGATCTGTTAGATCCGTTATCATTGGGATTTTTTGAGCTGATCGGCACCACCGGGACGGGGACATTCTATATCCTAAAGGGGCCAAACCTTGATAATGGAGTTGTAGTGAATTATGCGATGTTTGAAAGTTTGTTGAAGAAAGTACGATAAAAGGCGAGAATAATAATTGAAACCGGAGACGTTCGATAAGAGGAATATATACAAAAAGAGTTGGAATAGATGACTCACACGATCACTCAATTAATCACAATGCCCGAAGGCAAAACCCTGAAGTTCAAGCGCGACCTTTCCTCACCTAAAAATATGCTCAAAACGCTTGTAGCATTTGCCAACACCGCTGGAGGGCGTTTAATAATCGGAGTGGAGGATGAATCCAGAGAGGTTTTAGGTGTCGAAAATCCGCTGGACGAAGAAGAACGTCTGTGCAACCTTATTGCAGATAGTATCGAGCCGCGTCTGGTGCCCAATGTGGAGATGGTCTCCTTTGAGGATAAGACCTTGTTGAGTGTGGAGGTGTACCCAAGCGGATCCCGGCCTCATTGGTTGAAAAAAGAAGGTCCGGAGGAAGGGGTTTATGTGCGGCTGGGTTCTACGAACCGGAAGGCTGACAGGGAGCTCATTGCAGAACTTAAACGTGGTGTTGAGGGAAAGTCCTTTGATGAACAGGCTCTTCCCGACAGGACTGTGGATGACCTGGATTTTGACGCTGCAACGGTTTGCTTTGAAAGGTACCGGAAACTGGTGAAAAATGACCTGGAATCCCTGCGCATTGTTGCCAGACACCAGGGCCACCTGGTCCCCACAATAGGCGGTATGTTGCTATTCGGCAAGGACCGTGAGATGGTCTTTCCGGATGCATGGATACAATGCGGGCGGTTCATCGGTAAGGACAGGGCAGATATTTTCGATCATATCGATATCCATGAGCACCTGCCTGTGGCAGTTGAGCGGGTTATGGAGTTTCTCAAGAAACATGCCATGCGTGGTGCGGACTTTTCCGAACTGCGGCGCAGGGATGTGTGGAGCATTCCCCTGACCATTCTGCGTGAAGCAGTGGTGAATGCTGTTGTCCACGCGGACTATTCACAAAGAGGTGCTCCTGTCAGAATCGCCTTTTTTAATGACCGCATTGAAATAGAGAATCCTGGCATCCTGCTTCCGGGTCTGACTATTGAGGATATGCTGCAGGGTGTATCCAAAATACGTAATCATGTTATTGCCCGTGTGTTCAGGGAACTGGACCTGATAGAGCAATGGGGCAGTGGTGTCCGTCGCATGTTCAGTGAATCAGAGGCTCTCGGACTTCCCCAACCGGAGATAATTGAAGTGGGAATGCGGGTGCGGCTCATTGTCTACCTGACAGAGGCCATTGTAATTGAAACCACTGACTCAGTTACAGGTGAAGTCGAGTTGCGGCCCAAGTTACGGCCCGAGTTGCGGCCCGAGTCACGGTTAGAGTCACAGCTTGCGGCTAAAGTACTTCTTCTTCTGATGAAAAATGATGTCGGAAAGGCCAAACTTGCGTCTGGATTAGGTCACAAGACCGTATCAGGAGAGCTTAAAAAACAAATCAAGAACCTTCTGGAACTCGATTATATTGAAATGACAATCCCTGAAAAACCCCGCAGCAGCAAGCAGAAATACCGCCTGACTGCTAAAGGTAAGGATTTCTTAGCCAAAAATACTGAAGGAGGTGAAGAATGAGCACATTGTCCCTTTCACCTTTAGATAAATTCCACGAAGCGGTGCCGTATATGAAGATCGACACTAAGTTCACGCTAAATAGGCACCAAGTTGGTGAACTTGTTGCCAGAACTGGCACTAAGTCGGGACCAAGCTGGGACCATGTAGGGACCAAGTTGGGACTAGGTAGGGACCAAGTAGGGCCCCAGTCACCGACCCAGTTGTACAAAACCCCCTTTTCCGAACAAGTAATCAGATATGTTACCATACAAGTAACCGAACAAGTACGACGTTCGCTCTTCTGCTTGCAAGATGGACCATTGGGGGGGCCGTGAAGCAATGAAATGCATCGGCTTGAACCACCGCCCCACGTTTATTTACGATTATCTGCAACCAGCCATCCAGGCCGGATTTGTCGAGATGACCCAACCCGATTCACCCAAAAGCCCGACCCAGAAATACCGCCTGATTGCTAAAGGGAAAGCAATTTTAGCCACAGATCAGCAGGGAGGTGTGGAATGAGAATTGATACTAATAACACTGGACAGGGTCTGGTGACTGGTGACCAGCTTCAGTACGATACTACCGGGATAGTAACAGACTGTGTCCTGAAGGGCCATAATGGGGCCAAAGGAGCAAGACCCTGATAATGTGATTGCGATGAATCATACGAAGTTTGAGGGGCTGGAAGAGCCCGTTGGAGAACTTACTTTATAAATAAAAAGAGGGAACGACAATGGATGATAAAAAAATTAATTCCGCCTGGTTTAAGAAAGGTGCTACTCTTAGTGATAAGTCCGCTCGAAACGAATTTGGGCTTACTCAGGAGGAAATTATTGAGGGCATTGAGGATGGCAAACTACATTATCGCATAAATATTGTGTTTGGGAACCCATATTATAAGCTGATCCGAAGTGAAGTGGAAACATTTGTAGCTGAAAAATACGGTAGCAACTACCTTAAAGAGTATAAAATCAAGAAAAAGTTGGCACAGACCAACAAAAAATTGAAAAAATTGAAAACTCAAGTTGCCTTCCTGGAACTAAGAAAAGCTGAACTGTTAGCTAATCTTGATGACCTTGAAAATAATGATTAGGAGTCGTATAAATGGAAAAAAACTATCATTGTAACTGTAAATCCGGATGTAAAAATAACCGGTGTGCCTGTTTCAAAAATCTTGAACCATGTGATGATAAATGTGGATGCACTGACTGCCAGAATCCGTTCAATGAAATAGATGTGGAAAAGTATTCAACCTGTGCTCTTGAAAATATCAATATTGTCAAAGCTCTGTCACAGGAAGAATTAGATGAGGAACATGAGTTGCCATGCGGCTGTGAAAACGTCAAATTGAAAGATTTATTAAATGAATATGAATGCAAAGAATGCATGGAAGTGTACTGGTATTCATTTTGTTGGAATGATGTGGTTCAAGATAATTGTACATGGCATTGTGAGACATGTGGAGAATGCAGGGATTGGAGAGAATGGCATTGCGAAAAATGTAATAAATGTACGTATGGAGTAACATTGCCATGTCAACATTGTGGTAATGAAGGACTTTATCAGGATTTGGTTTAAAATATGCAAAACATAGAAAAGACAATCCTGAGCATACTTTAAAAATTCGAAGTCAAGGATGACTACGAGAAAAGAAAGGTTGTATTCTGGTGTGATAAAGACCGGACAGTTGAAGATGAAGAAGAACTTGAGCAGATTAAATCCTCTCTCTCTGAAAAAGACATAAATCTTCACATACTCAACAACAACTTCTTCGAAACTAAAAAGCTCCTTGAACATGACGATAAAGAACCCAATTATCTGATATATTCACCTGAAGCAGCACGAGATGATCAATCCAACTGGCTGCTTGATATACAACTTTATTCATCCGGATTTGAGAACAGCAAGATATCAGATATTAAAAGTGAACTCGGTATTGAAGGTTACGACCTTGATAAAATACTGGAAGCATATTCCAGATTCTTTGATAATAAAAAAAGGGTTTCAGCATTCAAAAGATTTGATCAGAAAAACTGGAATGGAGACAAAATTATATTAGGGATGCTTGCTGCACTTTCAGGCTCTAACGCTATTGACCATAAAGAGATTGTAAGAAAACTGCTGATGGGTTCACTCAATGAAGAAGAGAACACAATATGGGGCAATATCAAAAAGTTAGGCCTTGAGAATGCTTTATGGGATATGATAAGCCGAAGATTTGGCTTTTTATCAGAACATCCCACCCTAAAAAAATTATTCCTGAGCTTCATAATTACTCACATCGACAGGAATGGAAGTATCGCTCTGGAATCCTATGAACAATATATCAACAGACAGAGCAACGAATGTGAGATATTTATCAGGGGATGGATGGACCATTCAAAAGACTCCCGGGATTTTGATGCTTACTGCCAACAATTGATTGAAGCCGAGGAGCATAAACTTGAAGAAAGCCTGACATCACTGCTCAACAAACACGAAGTAGAAGACTATCTTGAAGCCGAATCCATCGACATCTTTGACCGGAATATCATTCGTAATATAGTTACGAAACTTGCCGATGGCAATAATGATTTCGAAAAATACCTTGAATGGATCAACAATAGAAAAACAAAACACTGGTATCAAATATACGGGAACATCTATTGTGCTCTTGAAAATGCTATTAAGCTCCACCAGTTCTCAAAAGAGATTGAACACGAAGGGATCAATGAGCAGAGCCTGAATGAACTATTTAAGGGTTACATAAACCGGTATTATCTTATCGATTACTACTACCGCAAGTTCTATTACCACTTTGATAAGGACACTGAGAAAGAGATACTCAAAAAAGATATTAAGGATATGGTCGAAAATCTTTATGACAAACTGCTTGACAAACTTCTTACCCGATGGAGCGACCTGATCGGCTCAGAGCTTGAAGATACATGGAACATCGAACTCATCGATAACCAGAGCAAATTTTACGATATCTATGTAAATAATATCATTAGAAAGAATGATAGGGACAAAGTAGCTGTCATCATATCAGATGGATTGCGATACGAAACAGCAGTCGAACTAAAAGATGTGATCAATAAAAGCACAATAGGCACTATCGAACTAAAAGCAATGGCAAGCTCACTTCCATCATACACAAAGCTTGGAATGGCAAGCCTTCTGCCGCATAATAAGCTCGAATACAGGAACAATCACATCTTTGTGGATGGAATTGATTCAGAGGCAACTGAAAACAGGGGCAAGATCCTGTCAAATAATGTCAGCGATTCTAATGTATTTAAGTTCGATGAGCTCATGGCGCTAAAAAGAGAAGATGCAAGAAATGAGACCAAAAAAAGGGTTATTTACATCTATCACAACAGGATTGACGAAACGGGAGATAATAGGTCTTCAGAACATAATGTCTTCAATGCAGTGGAATCTACCATACAGGATATTAACAAGATGATCAAACTTCTGGGAAGGTCGCTCAATGTGTCAAAAATCATAGTCACATCAGACCATGGTTTCATCTATAAAAGAGAACATCTCGAAAACGTTGATAAACTTGAAACACAGGATTTTGATAAAAGCAAGATCATCGAGGCTAAAAAGCGTTTCATCATGAGCGAACAGGATATGACACTACGAAATATAC
>Ga0255431_1009_pt1 | contig 18944 bp, 14 predicted proteins | sample ANMaggSeSYBR02J5_FD_182633 | JGI IMG/M metagenome (GOLD analysis project Ga0255431, IMG submission 182633) | Sediment cell enrichment communities from methane seep in Santa Monica Basin, California, United Staets - ANME aggregate JGI... | ecosystem: Environmental > Aquatic > Marine > Cold seeps >... | reverse complement strand
GAGCCAGAAGAGGAGGAAGAAGAGATGCTTCAAGCAAAGAGCAGGGAGGATGCAACTTCTGAAGTTCCTAATGATCTTGAATCACAGATCAATGCGATTCACGGCGGCGGCCAGCCTCTGGCAGAATCCGAGCGTGCTTATTTTGAGCCGCGGTTTGGAGCTGATTTTAGTCAGGTTCGATTACATACAGATTCACAGGCAGCCGAATCAGCGCGGGCTGTGAATGCACGGGCGTTTACGGTGGGGCAGGATGTTGTATTCGGGGCCGGACAGTATGCGCAGGGGGCGAGAGAGGGGCGAAGGCTGATGGCGCATGAGTTGACGCATGTGGTTCAGCAGTTTTCGAATAGCGCTACAATCAATCGCTACACATGGGGTGGATGGGAAGCGATAATGATTTCCAAAGGGGAAAGAGATGCTAAATTAAAGGATAGTATGCTCGTTCAGGGGCAACGAATGTTGCCTTGTCCTCCTACGCTGGATGCTTCCGATCCTGTTCCATCCGGCTGGAAAGCGTATCACGGGAATACGTGTTGGTTCCATTGCTGCTACCGGGGTATCTTAGAAGATCGTAGCCCATCACCTGACGTTCCGCAGAATGAGTGCTTTTATGATGACAATAGTGCCCTCGTCGATGAGCATCATGAATATTCAGGCTGTCGTGGTACCCCCAATCAATTTGACTCAGAGAGTGACTCGTTGAGGCATTTGTTCGTGGATGAGGGGGGCATCTGGAAAAAAGGATTAAGGGCATTTTTGACATCCAGAAGGCATACTCTTGATCAGGTCCCTGAGCACAAGGAGGAAAGAATGAAGGATTGTCGTGATATCTGTAACCAGCAACCCTGGTATCTGCGCCTATTCTGTATGGATGGTTGCTCGACTACGGGAATCAAACATAAATAATTTACCCACTCATGGGTTTTATGGTGACATCACACTTTAGTATAATATTTATTATAGATTACCTCAGGCCAAACCGCTTGTTAATCAGATCACACCTTTAGTTCACAGCGACAAGAGGAACTTACGTTGTGATCGTGCATAATGGCAATACTGACCAACAGTACTTCTACATCATCCCTATTTTTTCCTTTATTATCACAATTTCGTGCTCTATGCTGTCAAACCTCTCTTCCATATATGATTTTAGATCCTGCCGTAATCCTTTAATTTCATCAGTAGACTTATCTTGTTTTTCAATCATCTTGTCCTGTTTTTCAATCATCTTGTCCTGTTTTTCAATCATTTTATTTCCTATCATGACTGATTCTGTACTGAGTTCTATAGATCTAAAAAGTAATTTACCGGCTATATCTAACCGTTCACCTATTTCGTCCTGCCATTTTCCCCTTTTTATTTCAAAATATTCAAATTCAGATTTAAATTCAGTAAAATGAACCTCTATTACATCCACATTTATCGGATATCTATTGATCTTTATTTCTTTTATAAAACGTTCTATGTTTGAATCTTCACCTTCAGCAACGATTTTGACATCATAGGGCTTTATATTCTCAACAAACCCGGCTATTTCTAATTGCCTCGCTATCTCCTCTACTTCATCTCGATACCCAACTCGTTGAACTTTCCCTTTGACATGAATTAGTGCTTTTTTCATTTTTACTCATCTTTTATATATATTTCAATCATAAAATACTTTCCTTTAGCAGCAATAGGTGGATGGAGAGGAAGAGCCCCTCCAGACTAAAAGGGATTTGAACATAACACATAAAGTTACAATGAATCTTAAATCACATATCCAGTCAATTCAATACGGCAGACAGCCGCTGTCTAAATCCAGGCGTGCCTATTTCAAGCCGCGGTTTGGAGCTGATTTTAGGCAAGTGCGGCTGAATCTTTTATAGCATCGATTTTCCTATTAAGAATGGAAAGTGTATGAAAATTATATGATTGATCGAAAAGAGGGAGGTGAAAAAAGATGGGAGAAAGAATTGGTCAAATTGCTAAAGTGCCTGAGGTAAAGCAATCGAATTCGAATTCCCGGGTGCGGAGGACTGAGCGTTTGCAGTCGATGGATACTCCGGTGGACCGCATCCTGTTCTTGCAGAGGACTGTGGGGAATCAGGCTGTATCGAGGTTGATGAAATCCGGGGCTTTGCAGACGAAGCTCAGGATAGGGCAGCCCGGGGATGTGTATGAGCAGGAGGCAGACCGGGTGGCGTATGAGGTGATGCGGATGCCTGAGCCGGGGGTGCAGCGACAGGCAGAGGAGGAAGAAGAAGAGACGTTACAATCCAAACCACTTGCCAACCAGATCACATCTTTGGTTCAGATTCAGCGACAAGAGGAACCTGAGGAAGAGGAAGAAATGCTTCAGACAAAACCGCTTGTTGATCAGATTACTCCTTTGGTTCAGGTGCAGCGTCAAGAGGAACCTGAGGAAGAGGAAGAAATGCTTCAGGCCAAACCGCTTGCCGAAGAGATTACTCCTTTGGTTCAAAGGCAGGTCGAGCCAGAAGAGGAGGAAGAAGAGATGCTTCAAGCAAAGAGCAGGGAGGATGCAACTTCTGAAGTTCCTAATGATCTTGAATCACAGATCAATGCGATTCGCGGCGGCCAGCCTCTGGCAGAATCCGAGCGTACTTATTTTGAGCCGCGGTTTGGAGCTGATTTTAGCCAGGTGCGGGTCCATACGGATACACAGGCGGCCGAATCGGCGCGGGCTGTGAATGCACGGGCGTTTACGGTTGGGAATGATGTTGTGTTTGCGTCAGGGCAGTATGCACCGGGGGCGAGCGAGGGGCGAAGGCTACTGGCGCATGAGTTGACACATGTTGTGCAGCAAGGAAAGGGTAATAGTATTAAACGAGAAAAAGCAAAATCTGGTAATACTTTTGACCCTATAACTAGATTTAATAAAGCAGTTGATCTAACTATTCAAAGAAGTTGTTCAACAGCACAAATAAATGACTGTTCAGATGAGGATTTGCTTACAGCAATATGCATAGGTGAAGCAGGTAATATAAGTAATAGAGATGGTAAAAAAGGTGTCATTAATGTTGTAATGAATCGAATGGTTGATTCGGCTTTTCCTATATCAATAAGGGATGTAGTCACAGCAACAGGTCAATTTAATGGACTAAACCAGGGAATAAGGAATCTAAATAATCCCGGCTTTTCCGACTGTCGAGATATAGCCAGAGAAGTATTTAATAATCCAACTGATGATCCAACATTAGGAGCACTATGGTTTAATCAAAGCTGTGTAAAACCTTGCTCTCAATACTGTACTACTTATCTTGGTGATGAGAGTTCGCCAGCACACTATTTTTCTCGGAGAGCAACTTCAGAGGAACAAAGGATATGTGAACGTTCTAGGAGAAGAGTTGAGAGACATTGTTGTGACTATCCGAGGACAAGAATATCATATGTAACATTTACTGAAGAAGAAGTAGAGCCAATAATTGGACAATCTGAAGCAGAAGAAGTAATTCAACCAAAATTGCTTTAATTGGAAATATCATTAATTGCTATTTTAACTGTGAATAATAATATTGATTTGTGTAAATGATAGTAAACGACCGCACCTTTCTCGAGCCGCGCTTCGGTCACGATTTCAGTCAGGTGCGGGTGCATACCGATACCCTGGCGGCTGAGACGGTGCGAGCGGTGAATGTGCGGGCTTTTACAATAAATCAAGAATCAAGATTTGATATTCGGAAGAAATATCAATTTCAATTCGGTCTGATCAACTAGAAATTTTATACCTGCTTAAACCAAAATCAAATTAGTAGAGTGAAGAAAAAATAGGAATCAAATATACCATTTATCTTTCGATTGTATCAGCAATAGAGCAAAACAGGTGATAAAATGAGTGGATTAACTATACAATATGCCAAAATACCAGAAACAAAGAGAAAATCGCCACTTCTAATTCAAAGGACGAAATCATCTCAACCAATAAAAACTCCTGCCGACAGAATCTTATCACTCCAACGAACCATCGGCAACCAGGCTGTGCAGCGGCTTATCAAATCAGGGACCCTGCAGGCCAAGCTCAAGATAGGCCAGTCAGGTGACAAATACGAGCAGGAGGCGGACCGGGTGGCGGATGCGGTGATGCGCATGCCTGAACCGGGGGTGCAACGACAGGTGGATGAAGAGGAGGAGACGCTACAGGCAAAACCACTAGCTGAACAAATCACGCCTTTGATTCAAAGACAAGTTGAAGAAGATAAGGAAATCCGAAAGCAACCAGAGGAAGAGGAAGAAGTACAGGGGACTTTGCTGCAAAGGGAGGCTAACGAGGAAGAAGAGGTTCAGAAACAGCCTGGAGAAGAGGAAACCTTACAGGTCAAAGTGAATGGGGGCATATCTTCTACAGTTACCCATTCAGTCGAAAGCGGCATTAAATCCATACGGGGAGGTAGTCAACCGTTGCCAGTGTCGACACGCGCCTTTTTTGAGCCCCGTTTCGGCACTGACTTCAGCGGCGTCAGGGTACATACCGATGGGCATGCAGCAAGTACTGCAAAATCCGTTAATGCGAAAGCATTTACAGTGGGGTACGATGTTGTGTTTGGTGCGGGGCAATATATGCCAGACAACTTCAACGGTCAAAAGCTCCTTGCACACGAACTGACGCACGTTATACAGCAAAATGGTGGTGGCATCGGGAAGGCAAAAAGGACACCGAACCCTTTTTCCGCAATTATTCAACGATTATATAAGCCAAATTGTGAAAAGACTAAAAGATTGCCTATCAGTGAAACTGCTAAATTTGCAAAAGAATATTTTTCTGAAACATTTATTAAAAATAATAATTCTCCTACTAAAATTGTGGTTTTTATGGATGCAATAAAAAATCCAAGTGGGCAATTATACAATTATTCAGTGAGTGCACTTAACTGTACGAAACCAAGAATCTTCGGGGTAACTTGGCATGGTTCCCTTCCAGCAAACATAACTTTTTATATATATAAATCCGGAAAACATTTCTTAAAATTAGAAACCAATTATCTAGGTAGAGTAAAAGCATGCTATTCAATCAAATAAAATTTATTAATTAAACATTATTTCCGTCCAATTCAAATTTGAATTAGAACACAAGCAGTTGTGGAATGAACTAAGCATAGCAAGTGGTTATAATCAGAAAAAAAATTGTCCGTTGCTTATAAAAAAAAGGCAAACCCTTGACTCAAAAAGCGTCAACAGCAAAAACAACCGATTTTAAAGGCAGCGCCACACCCACCACTGCGGTTAATGCGGGACTGCAGTCTCGTTTGTCCTTTTCGCCTCAGGAACAGCTTTTACAACTCCACCGTCAATTTGGCAACTGAGCTGTGCAGCGGATATATGATACCGGCATGCTTCAGGCGAAACTGAAGATCGGCCAGCTGGATGATAAATACAAGCGTGAGGTGGACTCTGTTGCCGACCGGGTAATGAGCATGCCTGACCCTCAGATTCGTCCCAAACCTACCTGAGCGGAGGAAAGCTATTCCCAGTCAGGGGACGAAGAATCAATTCAAACCAAACCGCTTGCAGAAAAGATAACACTCCTTTTGCAGAGAGAGGTAGTGCTGGAAGAGGAAGAAGAACTTCAGGCAAAAGCAACTTCAAGTCATATGTCTGAAGTAAATCCCAATCTTGGATCTCATATACATTCCCTTAAGGGCAGCTGCCAGCCATTATCTGAATCTGAGCGTACTTATTTTGAGCCGCGTTTCGGCCATGATTTTAGCCAGGTGCGGGTGCATACGGATACTCGAGCTGCGGAGGCGGCGCGGGCCGTGAATGCACGGGCGTTCACAGTGGGACAGGATGTGGTATTCGGGGCAGGGCATTACGCGTCGGGGACAAGCGAGGGACAGAAATTAATGGCACATGAGTTGACGCACGTAGTACAGCAAGGGAGATACACTGCGGACAATGTCAGTAACCAACAGCCAATTCGATATGGGAACAAAGCGATCCGTACCAGATGTCAGCCGCGCATTCAGCTGACCACCCTCCGTATGCAGGATGTTCTCTGGCAAACGGGCCTCTACCCATGCAGCACGCTTGTTGGAAGAGCGGTAGCTGAGTTTAATTCTCAAGGAGCTATGTGTCAGAGCTATCAAGCACAAGGAGGGACCTCGTATGGAGCAACACCGGCTGCGGCTGTCATCTGGCCTGACGCAGCCAGCAGCTGTAGTCCGGGCTCCTGTGGCTGTGTGCGCCGGAATGATCCGTCTGGCTCTATCAACATCCCGGCCAATTTTTGTAGCTCATCGTGTGCGTTTTGGCTGCGGCAAGGTGATCCGTCATCTGCTTCGGTAAGTGATGCCCTTTGCGTTCTCGCACATGAGCTATCGCATATCTGGCACCTCCCGCTTTCCCATGTGGCTGGCTACCTATCTCAATGCACCGGCTCAGATCGTTGTTTTGGTAGGTTCAATCCCGATTTCCCCGAACATCCCCCAGCGCGACGAACCTCCGAGGAGCTACTTGAGCGGCCTGTAAGACCACGCTCTCGTTGACGTAATTTGGGATTGGATGACTACTGTGACGGAATTGATGAGATACTCAGGCAATAGCTGGAATATCAGAAACAAAAAGAAATTCCCCTTTTTGAATTCAAAGGAAAAAATCATCTCAACCTATAAAAACTCCTGCTGATAGAATCTTATTCCTTCAAAGAACCATCGGCAACCAAGCTGTGCAGCGACTGATAAAATCAGGGACCCTGCAGGCAAAGCTCAGGATCGGCCAACCTGGGGATAAGTATGAGCAGGAGGCGGACCGGGTGGCGGATGCGGTGATGAGGATGCCGGAGCCGGGGGTGCAGCGGCAGGTTGAGCCGGAGGAGGAAGAGGAAGAGACACTACAATCCAAACCACTTGCCGGACAGATCACTCCATTGGTTCAAAGGCAGGTTGAAGAAGAAGAGGAAGAAGAACTTCAGGCAAAAGCAACTTCAGGTCATATCTCTGAATCTAATCCCAATTTCGAATCCAATATTCAGTCGCTTAAAGGAGGAGGCCAGCCTTTACCAGAAAAGGACCGCTCCATTTTCGAGCCGCGCTTCGGCCATGATTTTAGTTAGGTGCGGTTTCATACGGATACCTGGGCGGTGAATGCGCAGGCGTTTACGGTGGGAAGGAATGTAGTGTTCGGTGGAGGGCAGTCTTACATCTGGCGGTGTAAGTTCATGAACTCAGCCTCTTTACCAAGCTCATAGAGCTGGACATAATACGCAAGCGGAGCATTTTCAGGACATTTTTATGATCAAAGTATCTATTTCTACTGCGAAGAACCGAAAGGCCAATAGTAATATCATATTTCAGAGTAAAGCTGAGCGATACCGGTGTTCATTATCATCCTTCGATGGAAATGGGCCGTGGCGAGTGCTGAAGTGTTAGTGCGAACGAAAGATCGAAGGTGGCTAAATCTAAACGATTTTTTGGCTGAACGGTTATTAGCAGCGTTGCCTGCAGTTCCCTAAATGCTATCACTAAAAAATAGTGAAAAATTATCAGGATAACTACCATCTTCATAGATTGGGTTGATAACTATGCTAAAACATATCTGTTTTTTATAACTTTCTACCACAGAGAGCACAGAGAACACCGAGATGCTTTTTCCGTCCCAAACTCCTCTCTCTGTGCTCTCTGTAAACTCTGTGGCAGCCATATAGTGTTCCAAATTATACTTACGGAGTAGTATATAATGGATTAAATGCTGGATATACTTACCAGCGCCCGTGTCCTTAAAATAAACCGAAAAAAGAAGATAATGAAAAACTCCCAGTTTCTCAGGGGAGAAGATTGGACATGGTGAAATTACCGTCATTTAATTAATTAATGACAGGAGTGAAAAATTATGTCAGAAGCAAAATCTCTAAAAGACCTGATGCGCATACGTGCGCATAATAGAAACTTCCTGGATTCCATAAACGGCAATCTGGGTACAGCCCTTGGATTTAAAAAGAAGTCAGGACAAACATTGAGCAAACGGCCCGCTATTATTGTGTTTGTCCCTCAAAAAATCAATCCCAAATGGATTCCACAGGCCCAAATGATTCCAGAGAAACTTGACGGACCAGATGGACTGTGGTGTGCTCTGGATGTTGTGGAAGGTGGGAAAGCCAAAACAGAAAAAGAAATCCCACTGGTAATGGATGAACTGGTTATGAACCTGCGTGGATGGGCTGATAAGGTCTGGGGTGGATCACAGGTTGCTCATTGGATTGACCAGAATACGGGTTCCTACAGCATGGGAACTTTAGGTGCTTTTGCCAGGAGCCGCAATGATGGAACTCTGGGATTTCTGACAAATCAACATGTTGGTATCGAACCAGGAAAAAAACTCTTCCATCCGGTTCCCTGGGGAACACACTTAGGAACAACTGATAGGGTGTTGGAATATGTGGAAGATCAGGAGTGGTATGGGCCACTGGTAGATGAACCAGATACTTATGTACGGGTAGACTGTGCTTTTGTAAAGCTGGCGTCCGGTTTTAATGAGTCAGATATCAATACTCAGATGATGGGAGTTGGAGAACTTGGTCCAGTGAAAAATATCTCGCTTGACGATCTGTCAATCATTGGCCAGAAGGTTTTACGAGTTGGACGTACTACAGGGTTACGTCGTGGCACAATTGTTGCTTTTGGTTATGAATTCGTTGATGTAAGTGATGTTGCCACATATACGGATTTGCTAATTCTTGGAGATAACAATATTCCATTTTCTACCCATGGTGACAGTGGTAGCCTGATTGTATTAGATAATCCTCAATTGAATCCTATCGGATTATTATGGGGTGGCTGGGAAGAAAAATTGCGTTCAGGTTATGCTCAAGAAAATTGGACCTATGGAATCGTATTAAATAGAATACTAGATGCATTGGAGATTGATATGGTATCCAGTCTTTAAGGGGCATTAAAATGCCCTTCTCTTTTTTTTCAAGAATTATTTTCGATAATAAAGTTATTAAGAGTAAAAATTATGCCATTTGCAGCTTATCCATCTGCCGTATTTTATAAAACACCCGGAAAAAAACTCTGCAAAAATGCAATTACTGTCTAAATTGCGAGCGGTCAATACGTTACAAGCAATTCGTGACATCATGGGCGATCGACTTGGCATTCCTCAAGATCAGCAAGAGGCAGAAGGACTTGGAGAGATGCCTTCGTACATGGGTATCCGAACAGAACTGATTGCTGTAGGAGAAAAGCTCCCATCTAATGAAGAGATCAAGGAATATGTAGCTTCACATCGGCACAAAGTGGAAGTGTCTATTGGCAGTCAAGTGCTGTTAACGCTACATGGTGCTGCTGTTAACGCTAATGAAGGATAAGGATAGTAACTTTACTGGTGTTTTTCCAAACATCTACTTGTCTCTCGCACTGATATGGGGCTATAGGTGGCCTGATGCGAGCCATCCATGGATTACATATTGTTGTGAGAATTGAATTATGGAACAAGAGGTGATTTAATGAGTAAAATATCCAAATTGTATGCCAAAACATCAGACGTAAAGAAATCGAATTCGTCTCTCGGAATTCAAAGGAAAAAACCATCTCAACCAATAAAATCTCCAGCAGATCGGATTTTATTTCTCCAAAGAACCATCGGCAATCATGCTGTGCAGCGACTCATCAAATCAGGGACCCTGCAGGCCAAACTAAAGATCGGGCAGCCCTGGGATGTGTATGAGCAGGAGGCGGACCGGGTGGCGGATGCTGTGATGCAGATGCCCGAGCCGGGGGTGCAGCGGCAGGTTGAGCCTGAGGAGGAAGAGGAAGAAATGCTTCAGGCCAAACCGCTTGCTGAAGAAATCACTCCATTGGTTCAAAGGCAGATCGAGCCAGAAGAGGAGGAGGAAGAAATCCAACCAAAAAGTCTCGCTGGCACCTCTCCAGAAGTCACTCCTGAAATGGGGCGTGATATCCAGTCTATCAAAGGCACAGGGCAACCACTATCTGTATCCGAAAGGGCTTTCTTTGAACCGCGCTTTGGCGCGGATTTCGACGACGTGCGTGTACACAGTGATGCGCAGGCAGCCCACGTCGCCCAGTCGGTCAATGCCCGCGCATTTACCTTAGGGCACGATGTGGTGTTTGGGGCCGGACAGTATTCTCCGGCAACTAGTTCAGGCAGAAAATTGCTTGCACATGAGTTGACGCACGTTGTACAGCAAACAAGTAGATTGAGTTTGAGTCAAAGTAAAATACAAAGACGTGAGCTTAGGGGAGAGGATTTCCCATGGCAAGGTGTCGTTGAAAATTCCTCATGGGTATGGTTCCGTAAAGAAGCGAAAATGAATGATGCGAATAAAATTAAAGCTTTAGCCAAAGGAACTGAAGTTAAAATCACAGGTAAAAGCGGGAACTGGTTGAAAGTAGAATACAATGGGAAAAGTGGATATATCTACAAAAATTATGTCATCCACAAATTTGAGGTGAAAGCAAGAAAAGATATCAGCGGAGTATGTGATAAAGCAGCATGTCTCACAAAAAGTGGCTGCACTACAAGTAAATGTAAAATAGAAGCTACAATTATTGCAGAAAAGTACGTAAGTCGTGTAAATAAAATTCGAAAACCGAATATTGCAAACGTTGGTGATCAGCATTGGGGATGGCTGTGCTATCAATGGGCTGGTCTATTGACAAGAGAGTTTAGTAAACTGAGCCTGAATTGCTGGAAAATAAATTGGGTTGGGATTGTTGGTGGATCTGGTTCTCTTGATCATAATTATATTTTTGTCAGTCTTGAAGATATTACTCCATCAGGTACAGAGGCTCCAAAACGCGGTTGCGGCATGATACTGGATCCATGGCGTACAGGAGATCCTATTGTTTATGATGTATCATGGAGCTGGCATAAATGGAACTATATCCATAAACCATCTACTAATAAAGGAAAATCTTATACCGGTGGAACATGGAGCGATGTTACATATCTTCCACCATGGACACCTGTGGAACCAGCAGCATCACCGACAATAAAAGTTCCATGAAAACTACTCCGCGGACATTGAAGTATTATTGAGAGTATAAGGAGAAAAAACTATGGAAGAAAACTCTACAATTCCAGATGAAAACTGGAAAGGAAAAACGATTTTCGAGGTCTGCAAAAGGCTGGGCAATCCTGATGCTGTGGAATCGGCGGCATTCTTTTCTTCAAAATTTTTAAACGGTACACCCTCAATAGTATTTACTTACAATTCATTGGAAAAGAGGTGGTTCATATCGAGAGAAGGATATGTACTGGGTGTTGTTCCTGTGAAAAAGTAGAGATTTTTTTCAGAATTATGGACATTTATGTAGAAAACGTACATGAAATTCTTCGAATAACATGCACAAAAAGATGAAAGAACCCAAGGGTACTTTCATGCTAAATAATGGCCGAAAAAGTCTTGGTCAGTAACAATAAATCAATAACAAATAATGAGAAAATCAATATAAACCGGACTGAAGTCTCTCAGTTCAGTATATGACCGCATTCTATTCCCCCAGAGAACCATCGGCAACCAGAGTGTTGAGAGGATGATCAGGTCAAGCACCACCATAGAGGTGCTATAATCTGGCATTTTTCTTTTTGTCTTCAGATGATGAATAAATAGATAAGAGGTAACAAATGGCTGAAAAAGTCCAACATTATGCCAAAACCGCTGAAGTAAAAAGGGAAAATTCAGCTTCTAAAACAAAAGCCATGGATTATTCTCAATCGATGAGCTCACCGGTAGACCAGATCCTCTACCTCCAGAGGACCATCGGTAACCAGGCTGTGCAGCGGTTGATTAGATCGGGGGCCTTGCAGGCTAAGCTTAAGATCGGCCAACCAGGGGATAAGTACGAGCTGGAGGCTGACAGGGTTGCTGAGACTGTGATGCGGATGCCTGAGCCGGGGGTGCAGCGGCAGGTTGAGCCGGAGGAGGAGGAAGAAGAAATCCTTCAGACAAAACCGCTTGTTGATCAGATTACTCCTTTGGTTCAAGTGCAGCGTCAAGAGGAACCAGAGGAAGAGGAAGAAATGCTTCAGGCCAAACCGCTCACCGAAGAGATTACTCCATTGGTTCAAAGGCATGCCGAACCAGAAGAGGAGGAAGAAGAGATGCTGCAGGCAAAGAGCAGGGAGATTGCAACTTCTGAAGTTACTAATGATCTTGAATCCCAGATCAATGCGATTCGCAGCAGCGGGCGGCCTCTGACAGAATCAGAGCGTGCTTACTTCGAGCCGCGCTTCGGCCATGATTTCAGCCAGGTGCGGATGCATACGGATACACAGGCTGCCGAATCAGCGCGGGTGGTGAATGCGCGGGCCTTTACTGTGGGGAAGGATGTGGTGTTCGGGGCGGGGCAGTATGCGCCGGGGACGAGCGAGGGAAGGAAGTTGATAGCACATGAGTTTACCCATGTTATTCAACAAACCGCCAGATTAGAAAATGTTCCTGATTTATATTCTCATCCAATGAAAATTCTACGGCAAACCATACCAATTCCAATTTTTAATGAATTGGATCCATGCATCATTGTACCATCAGGACTCCCTAAACCATTTGACAAACTTAAGGGAAAGAAAGTATGCGGGTCACATGCTAAAAAGGTGCGTGATAAAATCAAGGAAATTTTAGGCAGTGGAATGGAAAAAAAAGTTTTTTGCCCACCTGGTTTTAAACCAGCATCAATGAAAGAGTTTAAAGGATTATGCTGCAAAGGATCTATACATAATAAAGAGAGCTGTTGCCCTTACGAACAGATAGTAATGAATCCATTTGAATCGAAATGTTGTCCAGAAGGGACAATTCCTGACACTGAAAAGAAAAAATGTGTTAAAACACCTACGTTTTCATTGTGCCCTGCCGATCGATCTGAATTATATACCTGTTTATGTCTGCCTGAAAAACGAAAAAATTTACTGAAAGGTATTTGTTGTCCAGAAGGACAAGAAGGACAAAGTGGTGAGTGTAAGGTACCATCAAAACCACCTGAGACGACTCCTCCAGTATCTCCAACTTCTATACCAAAAGATATACAAATTTTTTTTAAAAAGGAAAGACCAAAACCTGGTGAATCAGGAAAAGAACACCTTAACAATAGTCTCACCATTACTGGGAGAAAACAATTGGAGAGGCTGGTGGCTCAGATTCGCCAAAATCCTACTTTTAGAGTACAATTAGTAGGCAAGGCTTCTCCTGAAGGTACTTCTAAATTCAATCTTGATCTTGGTGCAAGACGTGCAAAAATCATTGCTGAGGCTCTTATAAATGAAGGTATTGACAGGACCCGATTTATGAATTTAAAAGTCTCTGAGTGTAAGGTTCTGGGTGAAGGATTAGTCACATGTGGAGAAGCTGGAGCCACCGGTCCTTCAGATAGGCAAGTTTTGGCAAAAATCTTTATTCCGAAACTAGAGTAGCTATCGTTCGTTTTAAAGAGACAGGATGTGTAAGAGGAGATTATCAGCTAGGAGTTCAGCCGGCCCTATTTGATTGCTCATGCTGGCGATAACTATTGTGTTCAGCCGGAACGGGAGACGTAACAGTGCACTTTGCGTGAAGACCGGCCCCTGCCCTGCACGGGACTTGACTGCCAGGATAATGAAAAATGGAAGGTATGGTTGGATTATGAAAAGAAGGTCATTGATCCTGAATTGATGGAGCAGATTGATGAAAGCAATGTGAAAATCTACTTTTTCCAGAAATGAAAGCAAAATCGAATTGCAATCTCACATGAAGTGATTAATAAATATACCTAAAGTTAATTGGAGGTAATAATATGGGAGAACGAATTAAGATAAATGCTAAAAAATCTTTGTCAGCAAAGGAGAATTCAGCTCCTCACAAACAAAAGACAGGTTTTCGATCTCAAAGCTCACATGTTGATCGAATCCTTTTTCTTCAAAGAACCATCGGCAACCAGGCTGTACAACGGCTTATCAAATCAGGGACCCTCCAGGCCAAGCTCAGGATCGGCCAGCCAGGAGATAAATACGAGCAGGAGGCAGATAGAATCGCGGATGCAGTGATGCGGATGCCGGAGCCGCGCGTGCAGCAACAGCCAATTGAAGAAGAGGAAGAAGAAACCATCCAGCCTAAAGAGGCCTCCACTAAATCTCCACCAACAAGACCTGACATCGAAACCAACATCCAATCATCAAGAAGAGGTAGAACGCCTTTACCTAAATCAACTCGCGCTTTCTTCGAACCACGCTTTGGACATGATTTCAGCAAAGTAAAGCTTCATACTAATACACGGGCAGCGGAATTGGCTCGTACTGAAATAACCCCTTTAATACAACGCCAGGAAAATCTTGGAGAGGAAAAAGAAGAAGAGTTAATCCAAACAAAAATAACCAGAGACGTATCTCCTGAAGTGACACACGCGACAAGCTCCGGTATTCAATCACTGCAAGGTAGCGGGCGGCCATTGTCCAGGTTGGAGCGTAGCTTTTTTGAGCCTCGCTTCGGGGCAGATTTTTCTAACGTACGTGTACATAACGACACCCTGGCAGCTAGTGCAGCTCAGGCAGTTAATGCCCGCGCATTTACACATGGGCATAATCTTGTGTTTGGAGCTGGAGAATATTCTTCAGAGTCGTTGGCAGGGAGAAAACTGCTTGCTCATGAGTTGACGCATGTTTTGCAGCAAAGTGGTGAGTCGACTCATTTTTCTATGGGCAAAAACTCTGAAAACACAATAGCTAACTCCGAAGAATTAAGTATTGTGTCCCCGGAATTCCTGCAACAAAGCCCACGTCGCTTCACAAAGACATCTGATTTCCAAAGCAAACAGACATTTGAACGCGTGCCCCGTATACAGCGTCAGATCACCGGGATGGGTATATCGGCAGATCCCATTCACGATTATATCATAAAAGATTTTCGCAGAGCTCAGGGCCTGCCGCTGGGTGGTGTCGACCCAGTGACTGGTGAGCAGGTGGGCCCCACAGACGCCCAGATCAAATACGGGGCGCTGTGGATGAACAAGACCCCGAAAACAAACGTATCCCTGGGTATAACCGGCCCTTCGACAGTCGACCATTATTGTGCAATTTATGTACCCAGCAACGCTAAAAAATGCGGCATTTATCCAGCCCTGAATATTACACTTACGGCCTCTGGAGTAACAAAAGGCACTCCTGTTGCATGGAGTGTGACAAAGGGCAAGGGTAATGTAAAAATAGTCGGTTCAGCCACAAAACCCGCACAAACGATCAGCGGCGTAAAAAAAAGTAAAACTCAAAATGACGTGACCATACAGGTAAAAGCCGGCAAAAATGTAGCAACTCACCAGCTGTCTGTGCTGGAACCCACCTCAATGACCGCGGTGACAAAAAATTCAAAGACGACTTCTACGCACGTAGGAGCTGCACTGCATTATAAAGTTTTTGACCAGTTTAATGATCCGATGGGTGCAGGGATTTGTATTGATGAAACCATAATCGAATGCGATTCACCATTTAAGCCCGGGGTACTGAAATTCGATTTCAAAGACGCCCCCACCGATAAAAATGGAATGGCTATTGATAACATCTTTGTAAATAATCCATTGGGAATACCTTCGGGATTTTGTGTTAAATTGGATCAGGATATAACTGTGGGCGGTTGCGGTCCTTTACTGCGCAATATCATCGTAATACAGAGTACCGGGATAACCGTCACCAAGGGAAACTGTAAGGCAAACAGTAGTACGTGTCCCTGATTCGAATTACGTTTAACTCACCTGCCCGGAAAGAATCGATTATAAATATGACAACGAAAAACGGTGTCAGTCATTGCATTGTACAGACAATGAACGAATTATTAGACTCGCTGTGCTGCATAGTAGACAGGCTTGAGTTATTACCTTGCCGGATAAGGGCGATTACGCAAGCGTGAAATTGGATTTATGCGCTATGCCTGAAATGACAATAATATTCCTAAGTGTGTTTTCCTTCAGACACTATGTAGAGGAATAAAACAATGAACCGACAATCAGTTATCGTGCAGCTTGATGATAAATGTAAATAGGAGGCTGACAGGGAGGCGGAGCAGGTGATGCTGAGGCCGAACGTACAGATGCAGCCTGAAGAAGAGCTCTTTCAAATAAAGCCGGTGATCACTCCATTAGTCTAGAGGCAGATTGATAAAGAGATATAAAAGGGGGAAGAAGAATTTCTTCAGGCCAAAGAGCTTCCAGGCTAATCTCCTGAAGTCACACCAGCCCTTTTATCCAGCATTCAGAGCCTGAGAGGAGGTGGCAAGCCTCTTCCTGAATCTATCCGACTTATTTTGAGCAGCGCTTTGGCCTTGATTTCAATCGGGTGTGGGTGCATATAGACTCGAAGGCAGCTGAGGCAGCTCTGGTGGTGAATGCGCGGACATTTACTGTGGGTCAGAATGTAGTATTTGGGCCGGAGCGGTTTAGTCCAGATTTATCTACTGGCAAGCGGTTGTTGGCACACGAATATACACATATGGTGCAACAAGATAATGGCCGTTTCAGTTCGATTGTTTGGCGTTGGAAACTCAAATCAAATGAAAAATGTCGCGTTGTTGGCGTCGATCGAGCTTAGACTGAAAAGCCGGAAAATTATTAAATAACTTAAAACAAATATTAAAATTGAATGGATCAGTATTACGGAATGATCTAGAATTTATTCTTTAAAATTATCTGGATTCATAATAAATTGGTGATTATATGGATAAAATTTCCAGGCTATATGCCAAAACACCCATTGTAAAGAGATCGAATTCTTCTCTTGGAATTCAAAGGAAAAAATCATCTCAGCCACTAAAATCTCCTGCTGATCGGATTTTATTCCTTCAACACCGATTTTCGTCAAGTGTTTATGTCCCATAATTGAACCATGACCAGGATATCCAAAAGCGAAGTTTTTTGTTGCCTAAACATGGTATGGGATACGATTTGTGAAAAACATCATTTGATTTGAAATATGTATAAATTATGGAATATATAATACATGACTTTCGGTAATTTCAAATTTAGCGGCAAGTTAAATAAGATAAGTTATGGGTGACAAAACAGTCACAATTTTTATAGCACTTCGTACCCACGATGCTCTATATCATATTATTTTACGATTAACTGTTAGTATTATTCGAATTATGTGGTCACTCACTATCAGCTATCAGCGAAATGTATTTAAAGTATAACTGGTGAACACAAAACCTAGATTGGAAAAACATCTGAAAACCGAATTTGCATTTGATACCATTAATCTATGGCGATTGAAGATTTGAATGGATGTAAGTATTACTTCAAACTTCTCTAATTTAACCTGCCGCTTAAACGAAAATTGCCGAAACTCATGTAATATCCAATATTTATTGTTAAATCTTCATAATCAACTGACATAGGAGGGTTTTAGGTTTATTTTGTGCTTATTCTATACCATAATTGACTCGGACGTTAACTTATAGTTAGATATCAGAATTTTTATGTTCCATATACGGAACATATTCTGGAGCGAGATTCCATGAAAAAACGTTACTGGCCTATATATTTTGATGCGAAAATGGTAGTTTTTTTGTGGAATATAAACGGCTGACGAAAATCGGTGTTCAAAGAACCATCGGCAACCAGGCTGTGCAGCGACTCATCAAATCAGGGACCCTGCAGGCCAAACTAAAGATCGGCCAGCCTGGTGATAAATACGAGCAGAAGGCGGACCGGGTGGCAGATGCGGTGATGCGGATGCCTGAGCCGGGGGTGCAGCGGCAGGTTGAGCCGGAGGAGGAAGAGGAAGAAACGCTTCAGGCCAAACCGCTTGCTGAAGAGATCACTCCATTGGTTCAAAGGCAAGTCGAGCCAGAAGAAGAGCTTCAGACAAAAGCAACTTCAGGTCATCTTTCTGAAGTTACCGCTAATCTTGAATCCAATATCCTGTCCCTTAAAGGCAGCGGTCAACCATTGCCGGAATCTGACCGTGCTCACTTCGAGCCGCGCTTCGGTCGTGACTTCAGCCATGTACGCGTGCATATGGATGAGCAGGCAGCCGACAGCGCGGAGGCAATGCATGCCAGAGCCTACACAACAGGGAATCACATCGTCTTTGGGGCAGGGCAATTCGTTCCGAAGTCAACAGAGGGAAGGCTTCTCTTGGCTCATGAGCTCACACACGTAGTCCAGCAGCAAGAAAGAGGAGATCATTCTGAGACTATGATCCAGCGATGGATGGGGGGCGATCATGCGAAGTTGACCGAGGAAGAAACCGAAAAACTGCTCATTCATTTTCCCGACTTTAAAATGGATGCAGTAGCGTTGAACTCATTGGGCAAGTACTACGCTGACATGGATAATAAAATCGAAGAACTCTGGTTCAATGTTGGGTCGGTTGGACGTAAACAGACCATTTCCGAATACTATAAACGCCATCACAATAACGCACGAAACCATGGCGAGGGAGGATGTTATGACAAGGAGTTAGGAAGCTCGGAATCAGTGGCAGCGAAAAAGAACATTCTGCAGCAGCAAATGTATGAGGATCAGGCTAGAAGTGCCTTCTTGAAGATACCGTCAAAGTTTTCATCTATCACAGCTAGTATGACAATCAAACCACGAATGAGGCAGACTGTTTTGTCTATATTGGGTGATGCATTGCATGTCGCGCAGGATCGGGGAGCACATCGGGAAGGCGCCCACGGAGGTCGTGTCCCTTGATCAGTGACAATATTTAAATAGTTTAAATGTAATTCCCTCTTTTGAGGGATATAAATGGATTCAGAACCGGATTTATCAGAATTTTGTTGTTTGAATAAAGATTGCCCTGATTACGGTAAGAAAGGTAAAGGAAATGTAAGGGTCAAAGAGAGATACGGATCAAAAAATCATGCGCTATTGAGATGCAATACCTGCACACATTGCTTCAGTGAAACCAAAGGTACGATATTTTTTGGACTTAAGACCCCAGATGAAGAAGTACTGAGGACACTGGCAATGATACCTGAAAAAGGAAGCATACGTGGAACGGCAAGGGCCACAAAACATGAT
>Ga0255431_1077_pt1 | contig 19122 bp, 16 predicted proteins | sample ANMaggSeSYBR02J5_FD_182633 | JGI IMG/M metagenome (GOLD analysis project Ga0255431, IMG submission 182633) | Sediment cell enrichment communities from methane seep in Santa Monica Basin, California, United Staets - ANME aggregate JGI... | ecosystem: Environmental > Aquatic > Marine > Cold seeps >... | reverse complement strand
GGTGCTCTTTTCTCTTTGAAATATTGATTGATCGATAGGGGTGACTCTTCCACATTTTTCATAACCTGAAGTACCATAGATGACCGGCTTTGCGGATCGTGGGAAGTCACAAATAAATAAATGTGAATAAATATCTTCTCTGATTTAACTTATCGGTTAAATGGAAATTGCCGAAACTCATGTAATAACTATATTAAATCTATATTAGATATTGTTATGTGACAGACTAATTAGAGAACTTCAAATGAAATGAAATTTAATATCATTTGTGAAACTGTTGAAGATGGCAAATATGTGGTTGAATGTACCGACCTTCCAGGATGCTTGTCAGAAGGAGATACACTGGATGAAGCTATGGATACTATTAATGAAGCCATAGTAGGTTGCCTTACATCGAGGCTTAAGTGTGCAAAGGATAAGTTCCTTAAGAAAAGTCCTTCAATGTTCCACGACCGGATCAATATTTCATTAGACACTGCAACGACTGCTGAATATGCCTAAACTACCAAGAGCCAGCGGGGACAAGCATGTGTCAGCTTTTAAGGCAGCCGGCTGAGTTCAATCCACCAGATCGCACAGTTCAAGCAGCCGCCTGGTATTCCCATGTCCGCCAATCGGCATGATATGTATGCCCTGGGAGTTGGTCCTGATACCAGCTATAGTCTTTGCCGCAATTCTCATTCCTTCTAATGCGGGATCTGCCACTGCTTCCATTTGGCTGATTACTTCATCCGGTATCTTTACACCTGGTATTTTCTCGTTCATGAACTTGGCGTTTTGTGCAGACCGTAAAGGTATGATACCGGCAATGACCGGTATTCCTATATGTCTTGCAGCATCTGCGAACTCATTGAACACCGCCGCATCGAATACTGCCTGGGTCTGGATGAAACTGGCTTTGGCCAATACCTTCTTGTTGAGCTTGAGTAATTGCGGTCCAAGCGGCCTGGCATAAGGATTTGCCACTGCACCGGCGCATAGGGAAGTGGGACTGTCAAGGGGCTTGTCCTGGAAATCAGACCCATTGTTCATTTTTTCAATAAGCTGTAACAACTGCACAGAATCCAGGTCAAACACCGGTTTTGTTGAAGGCTGGTCACCCATGGTCGGGTAATCACCTGACATGGCCAGTATATTGTGTATCCCAAGTGCATGAGCCGCCAGCAGGTCAGACTGGAGTGCCAGCCTGTTACGGTCCCTGCACGTCATGTGCATGATAGTCTCAAAACCCATCTCCCAAAGTTTGTGGCAGAGCACTATTGGTGACATGCGCATCATTGATCGCTGGTTATCTGTAACATTCACGGCATCCACAAGTCCCTGCAGTAATCCGGCCCCGTCCAGGGCACCCGAAATATCAGTACCTTTGGGTGGACTTACCTCGGCTGTAACTACGAATTTCCCTGATCCCAGTACATCAGCAAATCCCATCTTACAGCCTCCTGTCGTGGTTCACGGGCGGTCTTATGTCATCCAGTAACTCCAGCATACCCCTGCTTTCCAGTTTATCGTATATCTTTACCCAGATGCATTCACGCCCTTCCACCTCGCAGTCTTCATCAATAGAGCCGCCGCAGGGTCCGTTCACCTGGGATTTTGGGCATCCTGATTTGGGACATAATCCTGCATAGATCCCCACACTACATTCCCCGCACATGACACAAAAATCCTCAAAAACCTCATCCTTTAATGTACTTCCAAGGGATGTAGTATCCAGGCCTGGCAGCACGGTTTTTCCAGAGATACGGCCAAGCAGTGATACACCTGCGCCGCAGCTCATTACCAGGAGTATGCCGGCCTTATCCAATGCCGGATTTTCTTCAACCAGACTGTCCCAGGACTCGGTGCTGCAAGCATGTTTTACCATTTTGCCGTCCATTACATCCAGGCCGCTTCGCTGCAATCGGTCCGTCATCATGCTGACCTGCGCTTCCCCCCCTGTTTGTATCTTGCGTGCGCATATACCGCAGCCAACCACGCAGATACTTGTCTCAGGGAACATATCCAACATGCTGAGTATTTCTTCAATAGGTTTTGGTCGTGTGATTAACATATCATTTACCCATACCGGTAAGTGGTGTCCTTGAACCGCTGCAGGGCACTCCGGACCAGTCCGGCCATCACAGGCAGGTCCCTTGCCTGGCATTCCAATTTTGCAGCTAAGCGTTTCAACTGCAGTTCAGTTCCCATCAGGATAAGCTCTACGCTATCTGTTTCATGGGACACGGCATCCCTTGGCAGGGCGGCATCGCACCCGATGGAAAGGGCTTCCTGCTTTATTACCAGGGATTGCGTAGTTGTGACATTGTTTATTTTAAGCACTCTGCACACGGTCTTATCTTTCATCACCCTGCCGCCCATACCTGTGGTACCTATCCTGTTAAAATATCCGGGTGCATCCTTTGCACTGGTAATATCCAGTACTTCAATTGAGCAATCCGATTTTCCTGCTGTGATATTGCGTCCCTTTATAGCCTCTGCCACCCGGATGGCATCGTCAGTATCTGCCACATCATGAGTCCTGATAATATGTGCACCCTTATAGACAGCAATAGCCGTGGCTGCAATAGAACCCATTAGTCTGTCAGCGCTCGGCTTATTCACCACCTCGCCTATGAATGACTTTCTTGAAATGGCTGCCAGCACAGGTTTGCAAAATACCTTCAGGCGTTCCAGCTGGTCAATTGTCTCGAAATCATACATCGGTACTTTTTCCGGCACCCATTTCCCGATAGCCGGGTCGATGATGACCTGGTCAGGTGCTATACCGGTATCTTCAGCTTTTTTGATCATCCTACCAAGTGAGCGCATCACAGCATCCATACCTATCACGTCACCGGGCACTCTATCTGATGCCATGACCACAACAGGACAGCCGTATTCATGGACAACCTCTGCCATACCGGGGTCAGCACTAAGGCCGCTTACATCATTAATAATATGCGCTCCCATCTCAAGTGCTTCGCGGGCCAGGCCAGCGCACTGGGTATCCACTGAAATGGGCACATCCACGGTACCAATAAGCTGTTCCAGTGCCGGGATGAGCCGTTTGCGTTCTTCTTCTTTTGTGATCTTATCAGCCAGGGGCCAGGTGGAGCGCGCACCCACATCAATGAAATCAGCACCTTCTGCTACCATTTGCTCTGCTGCCGGAACCACATTTCCCTGTTCGGTCACTGAGCCTTTGTAAAATGATTCACCGCTCAGGTTTATTACACCCATTATGCGCACCGGATGTGCATCTCCCACTGTAATACCTGCAATAGTGATGTCAACTACCATACAACTACCTTGATCATTATCTAATTATCCTATCCAGTCATCCTGATATCCGGTTCGCAGATTCCAGTGTATGCTGTAGCAGGATAGAAATTGTCATGGGACCTACACCACCAGGGACCGGAGTAATAAGTAATACCTTTGGCAGCACAGCCTCGAAATCCACGTCTCCCATTACCTTGCCGTCCTTCTGGCTTATACCCGCATCAAACACTACTGCCCCCTTTTTCACCATACCAGCCTTGATAAGATGGGCCACCCCGGTTGCAGAGACCAAGATATCTGCCTGGGTAGTGTACTTTTTCAGGTCATCGGTATATACGTGGCAGACCGATACCGTAGCATTGCGATTTATTAGCATGGCTGCCATAGGTTTTCCCACAACATTACTGTGCCCGACAATGACCGCATTCTTGCCTTCCACTTCAACCCCGTACTCTTCCATTGCACGGATGATACCTTTTGGAGTGCATGGGACCAGGCCTTCGTTGCCTATAAGCAACTGGCCCATGTTCACCGGATTGAAACCATCTGCATCTTTTTCGGGTGCAATGGCCTCCATGGCCGCCTGTGCGTCCAGGTGGGGTGGCAGTGGGAGCTGGACCAGTATGGCGTGGATATCGTCCCTATTATTCAGGGAGTGTATCAATGCTATCAATTCTTCCTGGCCGGCATCGGCGGGCAGGGTATGGTCCTCTGCATGAATGCCTGAGCGTTCACAGGCCTTATGCTTTAACCTCACATACATTTTGGAGCCCTCGTCGTCGCCCACCAGTATGGTGGCCAGGCCCGGAGTGATGCCTTTTGAACTTTTTAGTTCTGCTACCCCTAAAGTGACCTCCTGCTCTATTTTCTTTGCCAGGGCACGTCCGTCTATTAGCTTATTAACGGATTCCATTCTTACCACATACCATTACATACCATTACATACCACCACATACCACCAGATACCTCATGTATAGATAGGGAATTGCATGCACAATTTCTTCATATTCTGCTTTACTGTAGTGAGTGTGTTCTTATCATCTATATGCTTAAACACGTTATCGATGTTCTCTGAAATGATCTGAATATGGGGTTCCTTCATTCCCCTGGTGGTGATTGCAGGCGTTCCCAGCCTGATACCACTGGTTACAAATGGACTGCGGGTCTCAAAGGGTATGGTATTCTTATTTGCTATGATACCTGCCCTGCTAAGTGCTGCTTCTGCTTCCTTGCCTGTAATACCGGGTTTGGTCAGGTCAACCAGCATCAAATGGGTATCTGTACCGTCCGAGACAATATCGTGTCCCATATTCATCAGGTCTGCTGCCATTTTTCTTGCATTGACCACTATCTGCGCCTGATAGTCCCTGAACTCCCGGGTCTGGGCCTCTTTGAATGCCACAGCCTTGGCTGCAATTATGTGCATGAGCGGGCCGCCCTGGATTCCGGGAAATACGCTCCTGTTAATGTCTTTTCCATATTCTTCTTTGCACATTATCATGCCGCCCCTGGGACCGCGCAGGGTCTTATGTGTGGTCGTGGTCACGAAATCAGCATGTGGAATGGGGCTCTGGTGTGCACCTGCCACTATCAGGCCTGCAATATGTGCAATGTCTGCCAGCAGGTAGGCACCCACCTCTTCAGCTATATCCTTAAAAGCGGCAAAGTCCAGTTCTCTTGGGTAAGCGCTTGCACCTGCCACTATCATCTTCGGTTTGTGTTCCTTTGCCATTAGCATCAGTTCATCGTAATCAATTGTCATGGTCTCCCGGCTCACACCATAGGGCACTATATTGTACAGCTTGCCGCAAAAGTTCACAGGACTGCCGTGGGACAGGTGACCGCCGTGGGACAGGTCCATACTCAGGATGGTATCGCCGGGATTTAACACTGCAAAATACACAGCCATATTGGCACCGGAACCCGAATGGGGCTGGACGTTCACATGCTCGGCACCGAATAAGTCCGCTGCCCGTTCTATTGCAAGGTCTTCTGCCACGTCCACGAACTCACAACCACCGTAGTACCGCTTGCCAGAATAGCCTTCAGCATATTTATTTGTCATTATACTGCCCTGGGCTTCCATAACTGCCCGACTTGTATAATTCTCTGATGCTATCAAGTTGAGCTTGTATTCCTGCCGCTCGGATTCATTTTTCATAGCTTCTGCAATCTTAGGATCCACTTCTGAAATATATGACATGTTACTTTATTCTCCTGACTGGGATTATCGTGATATTTGTTATGATTAATTTTATTCAATGATCCTGACCTTGTGTCCTTCAATAATTAGCTTTCCCCTGACAAATAATCTTACTGCTTCAGGGAATGTCTTGTGTTCCTGTTCAAGTATCCTGGATGCAAGGGTCTCCCGGGTATCATCCTCAAGTACAGGGACACTTTTTTGTATGATGATCGGGCCTGTATCCACACCTTCATCAACGAAATGAACAGTGCAGCCGCTCACTTTTACCCCGTGGTCAAATGCTTGCGCCTGGCCGTGCAGTCCAGGGAATGAAGGCAGCAGTGCAGGATGGATATTGATAATCCTGGCTTTGAATGGATCTAATAAAGTAGGGCCTACTACACGCATATAGCCTGCAAGCAGGACCAGTCCGATATTATAATCTTTAAGGAATTGTAGTATCTTACTTTCGAATCCTGCCTTTTCAGGATAACTGGCCGGGTCCATAAAAATTGCATCGATACCGTGGTTTTTCGAGCGCTCCATTGCATAGGCATCTTTTGTATCACTTATGACCAAAGAAACAGATGCGTTGGGTATAGTACCATTTTCAATATTATCAATGATTGCCTGTAGATTTGAACCTCTGCCAGATACCAGAACTGCAATGTTGATGTGGGTGTTGTTCATACGCTTAACTTCCTAGTGTGAAAGCAATATAAAGGCTTTTATTATTGAGCATCTGGATAGATAACAGGAGAATCCTTAAGATTTTCTAAAAATCAGGTGTTTTTCAATCAAATTTATGTAACATCGAGGAATATCTGGTGTACTAGGTGAAAGTAACAATGTCAGATAATAATAATATCACAGGCGATATGAATATACAGGAGATCGTATCAAAATATCCACAGACACTGGGTGTTTTTTTTGAGTACGGGCTTGGTTGTATAGGTTGTCATGCATCTTCATATGAGACTCTGGCAGAAGGTGTCATGATGCACGGCATAGACTTGGATGCAATACTTAAGGACCTCAACAACCTTATAGCAAAGATCGATGCAGAAAAGGAACAATAAGCTGAAAAAATCTACTTTTTTTTGCCTTGTACCAACTAACATAGTTATTGCCTTTTCTATCAGCTGTAATAATAAAAAATTTAACAATATTTTATTATTTTACCAAAATAAACGAATATTGCTTTTGGTTTTTTCTCTTAGTAATTGTCTTAAATCATTATAATTTTTATAATTAAGTGCATTAAATTCAAATATATCATCATGGTATTCCTCATTTGAATAAGGATACCTACTCTCTAAGAATCTATCAAAAAAATCAATTGTCTCTGTAATATAATCAACATCAAAATCATTATCAATTTCCCGAATCTTGTTTAATAATTCAGTTAATTTATGAGTCAACAATTTATTTTCTCGCATGAATTTAATAAAATGTTTATCATCATCAAAATCAATATTACCTTTGTCTTTCCACAAGAAAATTAAGCAATATGTTTTTAGCATAAGTTCTAAACTAAAGGAGGCCATCATCTTAAAAGTCAATATTTCACCTTGTTCATAACCAATGACAGGTTTTTCCGTTGGCCTTAATGAAATACTTGCTAAAATATAATCATCAGTCCAATGGTCGAATACCTGAATTCTTTCAGTTAATTTCATTTATTGGAAACCCATTAAAAATTAATTTATTAATAACCAAGTAATAATTCAGGAAAACTTAATTGTTTCAATTAAATATATATTTTTGCATCCCTTTTTAGAGACTTTTTAATTTTTTCTGGTCTTTTAAACTATAACGAACCACAGATGAACACGGATTAACACAGATTTCGCATGCAGTATCCGTGTTTATCTGTGTTCATCTGTGGTTAACAGAACTGATTAATAAGTATAATCAGAAAATAATAAAAAGTCTCCCTTTTTAAGGTATTGAATGACTGATAACAGCTGGGTATATGAAACAACATTTGGTGGGAAAAGGCAACATTTTATGGTCGTGTGGGTGGATTACCGGAAATAATGCTGATTTTGACCGCATGCCAATCTTTATTAATCTTTAAAATAGACCTCTTACAAATGAAACGTATAATCCTCATGGTCTCAGGTAAAGTGCAGCAAGCAGGATACAGGAACAGGGTGGTTGGGATTGGCAAAAACCTCGCCCTGTCCGGATATGCTGAGAACTTATCCGACGGCAGAGTAAAGATTGTGGCAGAAGGAGATGAAGATGTGCTTAAACAACTAACTGCTGCCATCAATATCAAGAATACTCTTATCAATGTAGAGAATGTTGAATCTTCTGATCGGGAAGCTACCGGGGAATTTACAGGTTTTTACAAACTTGTAAAGGACGGCGAGACAGATGAGCGTCTCGACACTGCTGCCGACTTGCTAAAGGAGTTAATTGGTGTGACGAATAACGGCTTTAGTACACTAAATAATACAATGACCTCCGGATTCAATAAATTAGCACTTGGACAGGATAAAATACTTGAAAAACAGGATAGAATGCTTGAAAAACAGGATTCAATGCTTGAAAAACAGGATTCAATGCTTGAAAAACAGGATTCAATGCTTGAAAAACAAGATATCAGCATCAATATTCTGGAAAAAGTACACGGTGACACGTCTGAAATAAAATATACCCTATCAAGAATAGAGGTGGATGTGAAGGACACAAGATGTAGCCTTTTATCTTATATTGAAGAGAAACATCAAAAGCTGGAAGGAGAGATAGCTGAAATAAAGGCAACGCTGGTGAAGATACAGGCTTCCGGTTAGTCTTCCCAGGTGGATCAATTACTACATATATGTACCTATATGTTCATAATTCCCGGTACACTTTCTGCATAAGTAGCGCATCCCCCTCCATGTTGGGGCTCTCACAGATCACTATACCCTTAATGTCATACTCTTTCCAGGCCCTGACCAGCTCTTGATAGTCCATATCCGACTCCTCCAGCATCAGGTGTTTCTTCTCCCCTTTGGGTCCGTATTCGATGCCTGATACATGGATATGCATATTATCAAGCCCTTCCCGGCCAAGGTAATCCTCAACCACGTTAAGTATCTGGCAGAACTCCTCGTACGAGTTCTGTGCCCCCTCTCTCGCATGCATGTGTGAAAAATCCAGGCATGGCATTACACCTTCCAGTTCGGCACTCATCTCCAGCAACTCGGTCAGTGTACCGAACTGGGAGACTTTGCCAGTAGTCTCAGGACGCAGTAGTACGTCAATCCCCGCATCTTCAAGCTCTGCAGCCATTTCAAGAATGTGTGTCTTCACTATTCCGTAAACCGTGTCAGAAGAGTCACTATGATAAAATGCCGGATGGAACACTACACCCCTGGCTTTGAATATATTACCTATACGGGCCGATTCCAGGATACGTTTCCTGCTGGCATCAACCTTCTCAGTTTCCCTTGAATTGAGATTGATATAATACGGTGCATGGACGCTTAGTGCCACATCCATTTCAATGGCGGCCTGCCCCACCTTTTTGGCGGTCTCGACTCCCATCTTCACTCCCCTGACAAACTCAACTTCCATGCAGTCCAGTCCAATCTCACGTACCCGTTTCACTCCTGAAAGGGTATCCCTCTTTAAGGCACTTATAGGTGTGCCAGCTGTCCCGAATCGTAACATAACCTTACCCTTAAGGGCTGACCATATATGATTGTTTTTCACTACACGATCCAATGGACATAATATGGATATATAAATATATTGATATTAATTGTGATAATGATGAGAAATATTTATATAGTATATTGTCTGTCTTAATAATTGGACAGCACTTATCTTCCTATTCCCACACAAACATAACTCAAAAAGTCTGTCCATCCTTTTTTTAATGCATGTTAAATATAATTTATATACTCAAGTTAATCCGGGTAAAAGCGAGAATTTGCTTGTAAGAAAACTTGATGAAAGGAAGTTAAAAAATCGATCAGTAAGCAGAAAGTTTAATGTCGATGCAGAAATGAAACAGGTATTTCCGTAATTATGTCAAATATTTTCAACAAACTTCACCCTAGCCTCCAGGCTGTTCTTTCATCAATGGGGTTCACCCGGCCAACTGAACCGCAGGTGCGCACTATACCAAAACTGTTAAAAGGTGATAACCTCCTGCTCATCGCACCCACAGGTAGCGGCAAGACCGAGAGTGCCATACTTCCTGTGTTCCACCACATCCTCAACAGGAATAAAGAGGGGCGCAGCGGAATATCAGCACTATACATAACGCCGCTTCGGGCACTGAACCGGGATATGCTGGCCCGGCTGGAGGTAATGGGTGCCCAGCTTGATATAGATGTCCAGGTGCGGCATGGAGATACTTCCAAATACCAGCGGCTAAAGCAGAGCAAATACCCGCCTGATGTACTTATCACCACACCCGAAACCCTGCAGATCATGCTAACAGGCAGCCGGTTACGCAAGAACCTGGAATCAGTACAGTATGTGATAGTGGATGAAGTGCACGAACTGGCAGCCAGCAAGCGGGGTGCCCAGCTGTCCATCGCACTTGAGCGCCTGGTTGAAGTGGCAGGTGACTTCCAGAGGATCGGGCTGTCTGCGACGGTAGGCAGTCCTGTGACAGTGGCCCGCTTTCTGGCAGGTTCGAACCGGGAGGTAGGTATAGTGGAGGTCTCCATCCACAAAGACCTGGAATTCAATGTAGTGACCCCACAGGTTACACCTGCCGATCGAACAAGTGCCCGCAGCCTGATGTGTACACCTGAAATGGCATCGCACCTGAGGGTGATTGGAGGTATCGTAGAATCACATATTTCCACCCTCATTTTCGTAAATACCAGGGAAGCTGCCGAAGCCCTTGGTTCCAGGTTCAGGATGCTGGAAATGTCTATTGGTGTACATCACGGCTCCCTGTCCAAAGAGACCAGGATCGAGATGGAGGAGATGTTCAAGTCCGGGGACCTGAAGGGGCTGATCTGCACCAGTTCGATGGAGCTGGGTATAGATATCGGGGACGTTGATCATGTAGTACAGTACATGTCACCCAGGGAAGTGTCCAGGCTCATCCAGAGGGTGGGCAGGTCAGGACACCGCATACATGAGACTTCAAAAGGGACTATAATTACCACATTCCAGGATGACGTGGTTGAGTCATGGGCTATCATTCACAGGGTACGATTAGGAATGGTGGAGGAGACGCTTATACATGAGGGGTCGACCGATACACTGGCAAACCAGATCACTGGCATGGTGCTGGACTTCGGGGAACTGGATAGTGAGCGCATACATAACATTGTGACAAGGGCATATCCTTACCATCATATCACCACAGAACAGGTAGATGCGGTTTTGCAGCAGGTGGGGGACAACCGCCTGGTCTGGCATGAAGAAGACGGTCGTGTAGGACGGCGGAGAAAAAGCTGGCAGTACTATTATGCTAACCTTTCCATGATACCTGATGAAAAGAAATATGATGTACTGGATATTGTCAGCGGTCACCCTGTGGGTGCACTGGATGAGATATTTATCGTCAATTTTATAAAACCCGGTGCAGTGTTCATTGCCAGGGGTGAAATGTGGCGGGTGATGGAGATACTGCATGACAGGCAGCGCATCAAGGTGGAGCCGGTACGCGACCCTGGCGGTGAGATACCTTCATGGGTAGGCGAGGAGATTCCTGTGCCATTCGGAGTGGCTGATGGGGTTAGCAGTATCAGGGCAGGAATAGGCAGTAAGATAAAGGCGGGACTAACCGATGATGAGATCGCCAGGGACCTGATGGATCAGTTTCCCACTGACATGGCTACAACTATGAGCGTGGTGGAAATAATGCGCAAACAGGTAAATGAAGGGTTTGCAATGCCCGCGCAGGATACTATTACAGTGGAAGATGCCAAAGGGTCTGTAATAATCAATATTTGCGGGGGACATAAGGTCAATAATACTATTGGCGGAGTACTTAGTGCCCTGCTTTCTGCCAGATTGGGCACGAGTGTTGCAATGGAAATAGACCCTTACAGGATCAAACTTGACCTGCCCGGGAAGGTCAGGGCAGCAGATGTAGTCAAGCTTATAATGGACCTGGACCCTGCTTATGTGGAACCTATTATCGAGATGTCTTTAAAGCACACTACTTTTTTCAAGTGGAAGATGATACAGGTAGCCAGGAAGTTCGGGGCCATAAACACTGATGCCAATTATGAACGGATAAGCCTGCAGAGGTTACTGGACGTGTACGATGGCACGCCAATGTACGACGAGGCTGTGAGGGAGATATTCCAGGATAAGCTGGATATTGGAAGGACAGTTGATATAATCGGGCGCATTGCTTCGGGCGAGATACTACTGGCGGCAGGTAAGGTAAGTCCAATTGGTATATCCGGTTTTATGGGTGGCAGGGACCTGGTGTCCCCGGCAAGAGCGGATGCTTCCATCATCGAGGCACTGAAGCAGAGGATAATGAATGACAGGGTGATCCTGTTTTGTGTAACCTGTAAGAAATGGGTCTCAAGAACCAGGGTATCCCGTGTGCAGGAAATACCTGAATGCCCTTTTTGTGAGAGCAGGATGATCGCTGCCTTGAAACCCTGGGAGGAGGAGGAGATAAAGGTGTTTAAGATTAAGGAGAAGACTGCTGATGAGCTGAAACGGGCACGCCGGGTCTACAGGAACGCCAGTTTGGTATTGTCCCACGGCAGGACTGCGGTCATTGCCCTGGCAAGCAGGGGGCTGGGACCTGAGACTGCATCCAGGGTAATAAGGAAGATGCGCAGGGATGAGGATGGGTTCTACCGGGATATTCTGGAGGCTGAAAGGAATTATGTTAAGACAAAGAGGTTCTGGGATTAGTTTGTTCGTATGGTCGCAAACTTCATTATTATTGAGTGTGCAATATATTATTGTATTAGCCGTATTATTCCTTCAAAAACAAATTCGTAACACGTTTTTTATCCTCCTATACTTGAAAAATGGGTTTGCTGGGAGCTTATTGTGCCTGTGGTCTGATGGGATTACCGCATATATTTGCTGGTGCAATGATTATTGTGGGTTTTGGTATATCGTTGTTCATAGGCCTGGTTGCGGGGGTATATCCGGCAATATAAGGCTGCAAGTATGAATCCTGTGGAAGCGTTGAGGTATGAGTGATGGAATTGTTTTTCAATTAGTCGTTTCTTCAGTCAGGCACTTAATCCTGTGCCTTCAATTTTTTGAATTGATTTCATAGAAATATATACTTTATATATAAAAATAAGCATGGAAGGTACAAAATATTGTGGAAAGAAACTTATACCGATAACGGAGGAACAGAAGAACATTTTGGAATTATTTGACTTGACTTTCAAAGAAAAGCAAATTGACCTCTAATTTTCGTTGAAAATCGTTAGCCATTGATCATGTTGCCGTTTAAAAAGTGTATAACCCAACTTTTAATATCAAATCAATACTGCTATTCATATTGATTTAAGCAGATAACTATTTATATTTGTATGACCTAATAATGTTATATGGTCTCATTGAAATAAAAGAGACATTTTATTATTTCCTGGTTACTACATAAGTATTTCGCAAACTATATATGTAAGCATGACGAATTTAGAATATATTAAATAGTCTCTGATTGATAGTGTTTTTCACTACATCTTTGAAAGTCAAGTCAAAATCACCAACTTGGAATCCAGGAAGAGCCTTAATGAATTTCTTTTACTTATAACTTTGTGAGGGTTATTATGTTGTATCAACCAGTACAACCATCCGATCTCCTTCATCAATAATCATATCCAGTGATGGATTAACAATATTTTCCTTATTCCTATTCACTGCAAGGAGGGTCATGCCGTTTTTTGCCCTCAGATCCATAATAACATCCCTTATCATTTTCCCATACATCTCTTCCGGGAAATCATCCTCAATGATATCATGGCCTGTAATGGAACTGGTGACATCTGATATCAGGTCTGACACACCAGGTTCATGTACGGCTGAAGCCAGCAGCCGTCCTGTAACGGTATCGGTATTGATGACATGATTCGCTCCTGCTGTTCTTGCAGTCCCGCTCCTCTCCTCGGACACGATGGTAGCGATGATATTCACTGCAGGATTCAATTCCCTGGCGAGCGCTGTGGCAAGAATGGTTGTGCTGTCATCTCCGGTTGCGATGATCACATACTCTGCCGCACCTAAATTAGCTTTGACTAGCGTATCTTTCTCTACAGGACTCCCTCTCACAAAATGCACCCTGTCCCTGAAGGGATTTGTCCCATACAGTTCCGAGATCAGGCAGATCTCATAAGACCTGTCCATCTCCATGACAATGGACCTGGTCAGCTCACTGGAACCTCCAAGCACCACCACATGTTTCTTTTGATTTGATTTGCTCAATCCTCTCACCTTCTTTTGATGAATGTCATATAATAATACAGCCGCTGCCGGGAGCATGAGTACACCGGCAATCATAGATGGCATGTATAAAAGTCGCGCCAGCGAAGATGTAGGGGATACATCCCCAAAGCCGACCGTTGTCAGTGTGGCAACCGTGGCATAAACTGAATCTATCAGGTTTTTTCCATCTATTACGTAAAGAATAAGGATCTGGGCAACAGCACTCCCGAGAAAGATGAGTAAGATCTTTCGTCCGCTGTTTTGTTCGGATTCTATCACCCTCATGATGGAATAACTCATTTTCCTTAGCGGCCATAGTACCATGTTCATACCTCCTGATTATGTCAGCACCTTCTCAAAACACCCCGTATCCCGTGGGTCATGGATCTTACGGGGCATAGGTATTCCTGCACCTTCAAGCCATTTGCGCTCCATCCGCCTGTCCGACTCCCACTCAAGCACCTTGCGGTTGCCGAACGTGGGCAGTTTTATGGTTGCAAAATTTGATGCACTCAGGTATTCCACTGAAGAACCGTGCGGGACAATAATGGCATTCTTTCGGGCCAGTTCATCTGTCCGCTCAAGGATCTCCATGTATGAATCCACGGACATAAAACTATCCGGTTTTGCCAGTGGAAATGCACCATAGAACCTGGGAGGTTCCCCCAAACAGATACCAAGTGTCTTGAACCTTTCTTTTTTTGCACCATTGAATATCCGAAAGCTTGTATGGGAGCAGACCATAGCGATCGTCAGATCATCTTTGTCATAATCCTCAACCATATCACGAATATAATCCTCAGTGATCTCGTCAGTCATTTTTTACCTGCCAGTTTCCTGTAACCATCCAAAAGATCAATGTTAGCCTTGATAACCGAACTTTTGAATTCTGCCAGACTCTTCGTGATATCTTCAAGACTTTCTACATCTTCCTGTCCGGTGACGGTTTTCCCATCCGGCACCACCTTGCCGGAGGGTATGTCTACCCCCCGGACGGTGGAATTATGAAGGACCAGCGTATCTCTTTTAATTATGCAGTCAAACACAACAACCCCGAATCCGATAAAGCACCCCTCCCCTATCCGGCAGGGTCCGTGCACAATACAACCATGGGCAAGGGACGTACTGCTGCCTATCACCACTTTTGAATTAGAAAGAGCATGGATCACCACATTATCCTGTACATTGCTTCCATTTCCGATATCAATGGATGAACCCGGCTCATCTGCCCTGACAACCGCATTCGGAGCCACGAATACATCATCTGCGATGATCACATTTCCCACAATGACCGCGGTTTCAGATATCCAGGCGGTTTCACTTATTCTGGGATATTGTTTTTGTGGATTTTGCATCAGCATTCAGATCACCTCATATTCCTGCAGTGGCTTTACACCGAAATTTTCCCTGGCAATTTTTACCACTGCCGCTGTCGCTGCCTTAAAGCCTGCAAGTGTTGTGATATACGGAATATTGTACTCGATCACAGTACGGCGTATCAGGATGTCATCCTCAGTGGATTCCCGGCCGCTGATGGTATTGACCACCAGTCCGATCTCCCCGGAAATGATCCTGTCAATGATATTTGGTCTACCCTCCCGTATCTTTGGGATCGATTCAACATCCACTCCCTCCTCCTGCAATACCTGTGCAGTACCAGAGGTTGCAGTTATCATGAACCCAAATGTCTGGAGGTCCCTGACCGGCAAAATTATGTGCTGCTTATCGCTGTCCTTTACCGAAATGAATATCCGCCCGGACTTTGGAAGATATACACCTGCGGCCGACTGTGCCTTATAATATGCCATATCAAAGGAACTATCGATCCCCATGACCTCTCCCGTGCTCTTCATCTCAGGACCCAGCAAAGTATCTGAACCGGTGAGTTTTATAAAAGGAAAAACCGATTCTTTCACAGCAACATGGGCGATATCTTTCTCAACCAGCCCGAGTTCCTTTATCGTCATGCCTGCCATAACACTGGCAGCCGCTTTTGCAACAGCAACCCCGATGGCTTTGCTTACAAAAGGCACTGTCCGGCTTGCCCTTGGATTTGCCTCAAGTATATACACATCCTCCTCACGAACAGCATACTGGATATTCATAAGCCCTTTCACACCCAGTTCAAGTGCAAGTGCACGGGTATAATTCCTGATCCTCTCAATAACGTCTCCAGAAAGCGTTTGCGGAGGTATGGCACAGGCAGAATCCCCTGAATGCACTCCTGCCTCTTCGATGTGTTCCATGATACCTGCGGTATACACATCCTTCCCGTCACAGACAGCATCCACATCCACTTCAACGGCATTCTCAAGATATCTATCTATCAGGACCGGCCTGCTGCCTGAGACGTTAACAGCGCTCTGCATATACATCTCAAGCTGGGTCCTGTCATAGACGATCTGCATACTCCGGCCGCCAAGCACATAGGAAGGACGGAGCAGTACAGGATATCCTATTTTTTCAGCAATGACACCCGCTTCCTCGAAAGTTACAGCCATACCGTGTGCAGGAGCCGGAATCCCCAGTTTATCTATCAATGCCCCGAACTTCTCCCTGTCCTCTGCAACATCAATGCTCGTTAGCGGCGTTCCAGCGACCGCCATTCCGCATTCGACAAGACTGGCTGCAAGATTCAATGGCGTCTGCCCCCCTAACTGGACGATCACACCATCCACTTTTTCCCTCGCAAGTATATTCAGGATATCTTCATGTGTCAGGGGCTCGAAATACAGGCGGTCAGATGTATCATAATCAGTACTCACAGTCTCAGGATTGCAGTTTATCATCACGGTCTCGATACCCATATCCCGCAGTGCATAACATGCATGGACGCAGCAGTAATCAAACTCTATCCCCTGACCTATCCGGTTCGGTCCGCCCCCGATTATGGCGATTTTTCGTTTCCCTGAAGGTACCACCTCTTCATCATCGCCGTTTTCGTACGTGGAATAAAAATAGGGGGTTTTAGCATCGAACTCCGCAGCACAGGTATCAACCATCTTATACGACGGAACTATTCCCAGGATTTGCCTGAGCTTTCGTATCCCTGCCTCATCCGATCCCACAAGCTGTGCGATACGGACATCGGAAAATCCCATTCTTTTTGCACGGGACAGCACCTCAGGCAGCAGGGTAGGGATAGTGTGTGAGGAAAGAACAGACTCCATCTCCACAATATTTCTTATCTTTTCAATGAACCACGGGTCGATCTTTGTAAGTCCTGTTATCCGGTCAACTGTTATTCCCTCCTTAAGTGCGGATGCCATCTGGAAAAGCCGGTTGTGGTTCGGAATACGCAGCAGACTGTCAAGTTCCTCACAAGACAGTTTTTCATATTCATCGACCACAAGGGAAAACCTATCTATCTCCAGCGATCTGACACCCTTTTGGAGAGCCTCCTCAAATGTCCGTCCGATCGCCATTGCCTCACCTACAGATTTCATCTGTGTAGTCAGGTGTTCATCTGTTCCAGGGAACTTCTCAAAAGCAAACCTCGGTATCTTCACAACCACATAGTCTATGGTTGGCTCAAAGGATGCAGGTGTCTCTTTTGTGATATCGTTCGGTATCTCATCCAGTGTCATTCCCACAGCCAGTTTTGCAGCGATCTTTGCAATGGGATAACCTGTCGCTTTGGACGCAAGGGCTGACGAGCGTGACACCCTTGGGTTCATCTCGATGGCAGCGAACCTGCCGTCACCAGGATCTACTGCAAACTGTATGTTGGAACCACCGGTATCCACACCGATCTCCCGGATTATCTTCAAAGATGCATCCCGAAGTGCCTGGTACTCCCTGTCCGAAAGTGTCTGGGCAGGTGCTACAGTTATGCTGTCGCCTGTGTGGACCCCCATGGGGTCCATGTTCTCAATACTGCATATGATCACCACATTGTCGGCACAGTCCCGCATCACTTCAAGTTCATATTCCTTCCATCCTATCACCGATTCCTCGATCAGTACCTGATTGATCCGACTGTATTTGAGCCCAAGTCTTGCAATATCTTTCAGTTCCCCAAGATTGTATGCTATCCCGCCTCCCGCACCTCCCAGGGTATATGCAGGTCTGACCACCACAGGATAACCGAAAGCTTCAGCAATGTTCACAGCCTCGACCACAGTGGAGGCGGTACTGCTTTTTGGGACACGGATGCCGATATTTAGCATCGCTTCTTTGAATGCCTGCCTGTCCTCTGCTTTTTTGATGGATGCAAGGTTTGCACCGATAAGTTCAACACCATACTTCTCAAGCACACCTGACTCTGCAAGTTCCGAAGCAACATTCAAAGCGGTCTGGCCTCCAAGGGTCGGCAGCAGTGCACACGGGCGTTCCTTTTCAATGATCTTTTCCAGCACATCAAGTGTGAGCGGCTCAATATAGGTACGGTCTGACAGTTCAGGATCGGTCATGATGGTCGCCGGATTGGAGTTGACCAACACTACCTGGTATTCTTCTTCCTTGAGGGCTTTACATGCCTGACTGCCCGAATAATCGAACTCGCATGCCTGACCTATCACAATAGGACCAGCACCGATTATCATAATTGTCTCAATATCTGTTCGTTTTGGCATTACCGGTCACCTGCCCCTATTGCTTATAGTGCCTCTATTGGCAATTTTGATCTCTACGATCATATTATCAAAGAATTCATAGGTATCATGCGGACCCGGACCTGCTTCTGGATGGAACTGTACTGAGCATATCTCAAATTCCCTGTGTCGCACTCCTTCCACGGTCCCGTCATTTGGATTTATCATTGTGACCTCAAGCCCGGTCCCTTCGATAGAATCCTTATCCACTGCAAAACCATGATTCTGGGAAGTAATGAATACCCGTCCGGTTTCGCAGTCCACAACCGGTTGGTTCACACCCCTGTGCCCGAATTTCAGTTTGTAGGTCTTTGCACCCATGGCAAGGGATATTATCTGGTGCCCGAGACAGATGCCAAATACTGGGATTTTCCCTACCAGTTTTTTTACGGTGGTTATGACAGGGGCAAGGATTGCAGGGTTGCCCGGACCATTGGAAATCAACACTGCGTCGGGTCCGGTATTGAGTATCTCATCAATGCTGGTATCATACGGCACAATAAGTACATTGGCACCCCTGTTCCTCAATTGTTCGATAATGCTTCGCTTTATCCCGCAGTCAATAACTACAATGTCAGGACCAATTCCCCCGTAAAAGTTCTTGTAGGTCCGGGTAGACACCCAGTCCACAACTTCGCATTCAGATATTCCGGACTGTGCAATCGTTTTCAGTATCAGGTTATGAGTGTCAGGTTCATCTCCCTC
>Ga0255431_1075_pt1 | contig 19217 bp, 16 predicted proteins | sample ANMaggSeSYBR02J5_FD_182633 | JGI IMG/M metagenome (GOLD analysis project Ga0255431, IMG submission 182633) | Sediment cell enrichment communities from methane seep in Santa Monica Basin, California, United Staets - ANME aggregate JGI... | ecosystem: Environmental > Aquatic > Marine > Cold seeps >... | reverse complement strand
CAGGATTTCTCCCTGTAATATAAGAGGTTTTGAAAACTCTTGAGAAATTTCTTTCATGGTCATGAGATTTTTTACAAAAGAAAAGCTTAATAAACCACAAATGGCAACTATCACGGCAACCCATGAAGCTAAGCCAAGATTTCTGGTCAGCAGGCTCCATTCAAGTTTCCGCTGGGTAGGGACAAACAGGCTTCTGTCAGCAGGTAGAATTTGACCAAAAAAATCGTGCAGAAACAGGCCGTTATTTGTTCCGGGCAAAATTTCTCTTTCTTCAATAAGGCCGAGAGACTGCAAAAAATGTGAGTACGGGCTTCCTTCCTGTCGCCCGCTGCTAAAGAAAAGACCTCTTAAAATTGGAGTCTCCTGGTAGGGATTTTCCCAAAAAGCCCCTTTGATAAAAGGATTAAAGCCGGATTTTATTTTCTCAAACTCTTCAGGAAAAAGGAGGCTGCCCGGATCAGCGCCCATGGACTCGACCTTATGGCAAAAAAGCAGCCGGAGATCTCTCAGACGATCTCCGATTGTATGCATAGCGCGGTCGACAAAGGCAACTACATCTGTTGACAGGTCATGATTCATGAACCCCATGGCCTGTTCAAGGCTTTTATCCGGAAGATGATCACAAAATTGAGTCATACCTTGAATCAAGTCGCATTTGGTCACAAGCAGGTATACCGGAAACTTTGTACCCAGAACCCGCATTAATTCATCAATCCTACGCCGGATGCTTCGACCATCTTTTTCAAGAGCTTCAGGGCTGGAGCCAAGCAACTTGTCAGCCGCAATGGTAACAATGAGGCCATTGAGAGATTCTTTTTTTCTGTATTTGACTAAAAGGGTGAGAAATCTCTGCCATTCCTCTTTATCACGGCCTTCATCAACAGGAATGGCATACCTGCCGGCTGTATCAATAATAATAGCTTGTTCAAAAAACCACCAGTCACAATTCTTTGTTCCGGAAATGCCCGAAATCCGGCTGACATCTGCGAACGGAGAAGAAAGATCCGCGCTTTTAATTGCCGTGGTTTTGCCGGAGCCACTTTCTCCGATCACCATATACCACGGAAGCACATAAAGAGGATTGCCATATTTTTTTAAATGAGAAGACTTGAGAGCCTCAATGGCCTCTTTCCAACGAGACTGAAGCTCTCTTGAACGCTCCTTCTCTTTATCATCCACGGTTTTCAGATAGGAATCATCCTGCTCAATAATCCGGTCAACAAAATGCTGTTCCCGACGTTTTAGCCATAGCTTTCTTAAAAAAAGCAAACCAAGACCTAAGCCTGCAAGGCCAAGCAAAATGAAAAATCCTGCCCACCAGGGCAAACCAAGGGATAGGACGATCCCGAAGAATAGAAGAACAATCAGTAAAATTACTGCTATAACAAAAAAAACTTTAAGAATTTTTAAAAAGATCTGCTTCATCTGCTTAATAAACTTTTCCTATATTATTCAAAATAAACCTGTAAATCAAAAACAGAACCGAGTAAAGAATAACCGGGGCTCCAAGACAAAGAATCGTAAAAGTTGAGAAGGTTTTTTCCCCTTTAGGAGAGGTTGCCTCATTTGACTCAACAGAATACGCTTCCGGAAAAAGCTCTTCTTTTTCAAGACAAGGAAGTCCCAATGAACTTCCTGTAAGAAGTTTTAAATTCGATGTTTTTAACTGCTCCAGGAGGTATTCGTCTCCTTCATTGCAATAGCGTCCCGTAAATCCGATAGCCAGACAGAGATAGTAGATTTCTCTCACATCTTTTTGATGCGGGCCAAGGGTATTTAAACGTTCAAAGAAAATCTCCCCTGCGTCGGCAGTCTGATAATAAATGCGCTGGAGTTGTTCACCCTGCCATTGATGTTTTTCTTTCCATGAAGAGTTTAAAATAGCCTCATCAATCCATGCAAAAATGGCAAAGCGTGCCAGGTCATAATCCTCCTGAGAAAAAGTGCTATTATTGAGACTTTCTTGACTCTTTACGATCAGGCGTTGAAAATCGGCCTTGACTTGATCAAAGGAAGGTTGTTTTTTGGCTACTGTTTTCAAAAAATATGTTGCGTATGCAAGGAGTTCTATAAAACAATCGGTTAATCGCATATCTACTTTTTCCCCACAACCATCAGTTCTACCTTTAAATCTTCAGGAGCTGCATCCCAATACAAGGCAATATTGTAATCTTTTTGCACACGGACCCATTGATCACTGTGATGGTCAATCTGAAAATAAATAGAGTAAGTCCGACGAGGCAATTCTTGTGGCGGTGCTGGAAGGTGTTGCAGCTTCACTCCGGGAAGAGCGCGGGCGATAAGAATAGGTAAAGATTCTCGCGAACTTGTTTTTGCGATTGTCTCCAGAGACTGAAGCACGAAATCAGGATCCTTTTCGGTTTCAAAAACCAGATAAAAACGGTTTCGTCCTTCAAAAATCGTTGGGGATAGATCACAAGTATAATAGGTTCCGTCATATACGAGTTGAATCACATATTCCGGCCCGGCCGTAATCTCATCCAAAAGCCGGGTAACCAGAGCCTGGGCGCCTGAAAAACATTTCCACAGGTTTTGATGATCATATCCGGATAAAAGGCGGGTTCCGTCTTCCAATTCTCCCATCACATTGACCTGCTCTGAAAAAGAAGTGAGTTCGCCGATCAACTCTCTTAAGAGGGCATACACTGTCCAGGGATGAACTTGTTGCGATTCAGTCAAATGAAAAAGGGAAGGAATGTAGCGGTTAAGGGACCTTAAGGCCAGGAGATAAACCATATCTCTTGCCCCGAATTCGACCGTATGAATCCCCCTTTCACGTTTATACGATTCAAGCTGGTGGCCGCGAGATGCGATCTGATCTCTGATTTCCCTGACAATCTTTACGAGAGGATCCGAACCGGAAATGGTAAGGGAGGGAGGAATAAATTGTTCGGAAAGCGTTATCTCTTCGCCTGATCTTTCTAATTGAGCAAGAGGAATAAGTATATAGTCTCCGGCCTGATCCTTTTCCGTTTCCCAAAATATTTTCAGAACATGACAAAGCCTCTTGATTTGAGCTGGCGGGCCGGTTTGATGCAGATCGGGAACCTCTTCAGGATTGGTTGTTGTCACAAATCTGGTGGTCACTTCTGAAAGATTTTCTAATTTGGAAAGAACGGTAACATTCTCTCCGGCATTGTTCCATTTTTTCAGGCCGAGAAAAACGGTAAAAGGTTTATCGCCATCCACCCAGGCTCCATCAAAAGAACGAGCCTCAACAAGAGAATTGCCAGGGAAAATCAGATAGGTCATGTCCGGAAACAAAAATTCACCTTTCAGGAGATTAAAAGAGAGATTGCCCAGAGCGGTTTCTTGGATTTCCAAATTCCCTACGCCCCATAAGTGGGGCTGAAGAAATTTATGAAAAGGTGTCAACAAAGATTGAAAATAAAGGCCTTCCTGTTGAAAATGTTGTGGTTGTAAAAACAGGCCTTGATGCCAAAAAAGAGGTTTTTCCATATTTCTGTCTTTCCTTTAGGAACGTGGACGAATTAACTTCTGCAAGTAGGCGCATAGCTTCAGGCCACCTTTGACCAATCTCAAATCACAAACGTATTGAAATAGCTCGCTATTCCTTCAACTTTTGCGATCTGAGATTGGTCAAATCTGACCCAAATCTATGCGCCTACTTGCAGAAGTTAATTCGTCCACGTTCCTTAACGGTTGTGTTCACGTGCGTGGTTTACCGCGTCGCCGTGAACGCTTTGTTCGGCTGTTGATATGGCGGCAGCCTGCCTTTCTTTTGGCAAATAGTTGAAGTATAGAGTAAGATCAATTGCCACCATAATGAAATTGAGCGCATAAAGCACAATGATCCAATCCAGAGAGTACAGGATCTTATGAATAAATCCGCAGACGTAGCCGAGACATAAAATAGCCATAAAAAGCGGACTCTTGCCTGAGACCACTTTTGTGCGGACAGATTTTGCAATTGAGATAGGCCAACTGATGCCAAAACAGATCAGCATGCCAGCTTCAAAAAAGCTCATAGGGGGTTTATTTCCCTTATTGAGAAATTTATGCTCATGTAGAATATCCGAATTTTTTTGCTGGTCAAGACACCTTTCTCACAAAGACCGGATATTTTTTTCCTACCCGCTGCATAAAGTCTTTATTGTTTCTCAATAAAAATTTCCCAAACGAAAACCACATTACCAAGTTCTACCTTTTTAATCAATAGCAGGCAGCAATTCTAATTATGGCTTTCAGCGTATTTCATAGAACGGAGTTAATGATAGCCGAAATTGCATAAAAAACGATAACTATTTGTAAATATTCTTGATATGAAACACTAAACAACAAATGTGTTATATCAGGAGGAAATAATGCCAGTCCATAATTCTAATTGCAAACCCAGCAATTTTAATTATGGAAATTGTCCTTATTTTACAGGCAAATAGAATCTATAACCTATTGGATTTTAAGTTATTTTTTTATAATGAGAATTGCTGCTTTGTAACAGTCAGCTTTGTGATAGTTGGTCCAAATTAATCGACATGGAATGTCACTTTCCCGGAGTTTGTTTTTCCACCGGGAGTGATGACATCAAAGTAACGGCCATCCGCCTTGGCCTTCGGGTCGATTTGGATCCTCACCGGAAGCTCCTCATCCGTACCTCCGGAGCTGATCTCGGCACTCACCCCAACGCCACTGAATTGCACCTCTGTGGCGCCCAGCAAGTTCTTTTCAGTGATGACCGCTTGCACGACAGCGCCTGCCCTGCCTGTACTCAGTTCGATGCCAATGATCTCAAACATCCGCTGTTTTCACAGTGAGAACTACTCCAGAAGGGCTTTCTGCAGTGCCGGCAGGAGTGACCACAGCGAATCTACGATGATCCGGCTTGGCCTTCGGGCCGATTTGGATCCTCACCGGAAGCTCCTCAGCCGTGCCTCCGGTCATGATCTCGGCACTCACCCTAGAGCCCCCGAATGTCACCTCTGTGGCACCCAGCAAGTTCTTTCCAGTGATGACCGCTTGCACGACAGTGCCTGCCCGGCCTGTACTCGGTTCGATGCCGGTGATCTCAGGCACAGCCGCTGTTTCCACAGTGAAAACTAGTCCGGAAGGGCTTTCTGCAGTGCCGGCAGGAGTGACCACAGTGAATTTACGATGATTCGTCGCGGCCATCGGGTCGATTTTGATCCTCACCGGAAGCCCCTCAGCCGTACCTCCGGAGCTGATATCGGCACTCACCCCAGAGCCATCGAATGTCACCTCTGTGGCGCCCAGCAAGTTCTTTCCAGTGATGACCGCTTGCACGACAGTGCTTGCCCTGCCTGTCTTCGGGTGGATGCCAGTGATCTCAGGAACAGCCGCTGTTTCCACAGCGAAAACTACTCCGGAAGGGCTTTCTGCAGTGCCGGCAGGAGTGACCACAGCGAATCTACGATGATCCGGCTTGGCCTTCGGGTCGATTTCGATGCTCACCGAAAGCCTGCTATCCGTGCCTCCGGTCATGATATCGGCACTCACCTTATAGCCATCGAATTTCACCTCTGTGGCACCCAGCAAGTTCTTTCCACCGATGACCGCTTGCACGACAGTGCCTGCCCGGCCTGTCTTCGGTTTGATGTTCACGATTTCAGGCACAGCCTCCCGTTCAACAGTAATTACCACCGCATCCGGTGCGCTTTTCAGGCCAGCGCTGTCCTCAACCACCAGTTCCAGAACGTGTCTGCCTATCGGCAGGATCACCTCAATCTGTTTGTTCGTTGTTTCAATTGGAAAATCTTCGATATTATATGCCATGCTGTGGACTCCTTTCTATTGTCATGCTCAGAGGTTGGCGATCATGCTGAAAATGCGCCAAATTTGTTGGGCCCTTTCGGTGGAGCGGATAGTCCTTCTTTTTGTCCCACTGATACTGCACGATATCGCGTCCACCAAAGGCCATAGAACTTGTGGCATCTATCTCCAGGGCGGCTTCATCACCGGAGGTAAAAACGGTTCGGTCTGCTCCTGCTTCGGCCACAGGAGGCTGGATCTAGCTTGAAGCCAACCTCCAATGGAATGTCGTGATCTCGCTTCCGCCAAAGACTTTGGAAGCAGAAGCATCCAGAACGACGGTAGCCGTAACCCCATCGGTAAAAACGGTTCGGTTTGCTCCTGCTTTGGCCACAGGAAGCTGAATAACAAGTTCAGACAACTCCCTCGCAGCTTCGGCCAATTGGTCTTGTCGAGTCAGGAGTGTGTTGATATCTTCTCCCTGGCGCAAAGCGCTTAGAAGGGCGGAGACGGCATCCTGATAGGCCTGAAATTCCGGACTCATAGTTATTAGAGTATACATGGCCCCGATCTCCTGACCCACATCCTGTTCGATGGCGGCGATGGCGGCCAGCACACCCGGCAGCCCATCTGAACGGAGTGAACCGTTACGGACCAGCATCTCCACAGTGAGAGCTGCATGGCGCACATCCTCCTCATACGGAACAGGAAAACGTCTTTCCAGGGCGGCAAAATCACGTCGCGTTCGCCCCATGATCTGAATGAGTTTTTCTGAGATAGCTAAAGAAATTCTATATTCGGCAACACCAACCGATCCGGCCCACGTAATGTAACAACGGTCGATCTGATTGCCTGACGGGTTGTTCGGGTCGCCTGGATTGGTGACCTCGGTAACCCCTGATTGAAGATCAATGCGGGCCAATTCAAGCTCGTTTTGGTTATTCGGCTTAACAGTGGTAAGTTCCAAGTGTGGGATCTCGGCAATGCGGGTATGGCCGCTGTAATTTGGGTTCTTCACGTTTTCAACGTAATCCGAGGGCTCATCCTCATATTTGATAGTAAGATAGATAAGTTGAGGGAGGGTATAGTCACTCGGATTAATAGTTAGTGTCCGTGGTTGCAAAAGGCATATCTCGTTTCCACCGCTATCCATAGCCGCACCGGACAGTACTTTTACGCTGAGGCTGGCCGGATCGGTCGTTTGCACTCGCAACTCCTCCCCTTCGCCCCGTATAACACCAGGCGTGTGGAGCCTCCGGTTGTGGAGCCTTCGTTTCTCAAGATGGTAATTCTGCCCGTCATTCCAGTCTTTGGCAGTAGTAAAGAATCCCTCAAAAAAGTTCAAACGTTTGGTGATATCGGTCATGTTTATCTCCTTTTTCTATTATCAACCAATGATGGTGTTTGTGCCGATTCTGGAAAGTATACCGATCTGCATCGACTGCAATAGATATTCGCTTACCACCGGCGTGAGTTTAAGGTAATAGAGGGTGTGTGCAGGTTTCTCAAGGTCGACAATGGCCCGTACCTTTTCCATCACCTTTTTTATCTCACTATGTCTTATCTCATCAGCCGGCACCCGTACCTCCACTATGAACCGGTACGGCAGTTCCTCTTCGTCAACGAGAATGGTATCACCTGTGTATTCGACACCGGCGCCGGTTCCGGTTTCGAGGGTATAATGATCATCAATAAGCCCGTCGCGACGGGTAACCGATGCGTTCTCATGAGAGACGGTATGATCATCAAGCATTCGTATCTCCACGCACCTGTCGCGGATTGTTACCTCTTTCACCCGGTCAGCACGGTAGTATAATTGCAGGGCACACCCCGTGGGCACTTCAGGGTGGTAGGCCGGGGTGACAGTATCAACAATGTAGTAATCGTAATAGGTGACAGGCTCCTTTCGTGCAGCGCAATTGATAATGGTCAACGAGGCATCTTCAGGTATAGTGCATCCAATCCGTGATGCCACGCCGATCTGCATGCCACCGGGCCAGCAGCATTCCCTGATTTCAGGCACAAGGCCTGTATAAATCTCAAGATAGCGTTTCAGACCACATACAGTGCCACGGCATCGGTAAAGCTCCACCGCCTCAGATAGGAGTTGCCGCCGCTTCGCTTCGCCCCACTCCTCATCCAGCACCATGGCCACCCAGTTGGCAAGCCAGGGCAGAAAGTCCGTATCCGTAAAGGCTGGGGCAAAGTAGCGGTCAATATTGGACAGCAGCTCTTCAAAACCCGTCAGTACCTTCTCGAAAGGCAGGAGAAACTCGCCCAGAAAAGGATCTTCGTGGTAAATAGCGGGCAGATATTCAAGATATCGGCTTTTCTTTTGTTCAGTCACAGTCTTTTCCCCTTCAGAATACTCTTAGTTCTATTTCACTTTCTTGCACATTGAAATTTACCAGATTGTTCGGGCTAATCATGATCCGATCGCTGGTCCCCAGGCAGCCACCGTCCCCCTCCCCAGTCCAAAGAGTGAGAGACTCGACGTAATCTACGCCCTCCGTTCCCTCGATAACCTCGTACACCTCTGAGGCATAGACGTCCCGTCCGAATGGCCAACCGTTCTTTTCCGCCTCTGGCCCACCATCTAAGGGGTGAAAGAATTCTTCCAGGTTGGTTATTATCTCTTTTCTTAGATTCGCCACCTGCACTTTAAAAATGCCCACGACATCTGCTCGAACGCGAACACTGGTGTAATGTGGACCAACCACGTGATGCCGACAGGTGATCAGCCGCCGTTCGTCGAGGAATTCTGCCACGTCTTTTATGAGCTGTCCTGAAGGTATTGGCCAGGCCTCTTTAGAGCAAGGAACCACAATAACGCTGACATGACCGGGCCTTGAAGTATCAGGGCCAAAAGACTCAAGATCCACGTTCGCAAGGCACTTTGCCCGGGCTATATTGAAATCTTTATTTTCCATAACCAGTTTCTCGAAATCTTCCGCTGTCACCGCCCGCCAGCGCTTTTTCAAGGTTGTGACAGTCTGCGCTTGAATTTCATCAAAATCAATGCCGTAATCGGCGCCGCAGGAAAGGCCGACCGCTTTTGACAAATCCGCGCCTAAAAGTTCCAGAAAACGGGCTCTGCTTGCCTCCGGTATCCGGTTTAAGCGGTAAATAAGTGCTTCGGTCAGCCAGGCAAAGAGTTCGATAAGCATAATTCCGGGATCAGACGCATTGTGGTCCGTCCAGTCAGATGCATAGCGGGGAATGAGCGCCCGCATTTCCTCTACCAGGTCGGCAAAGGTACGATCGTCCAAGTTTGGTAATGGGATGGGCATGGTTTCACCCTATAATCATTTCAATGTCATGGCTGCCCGAGTAGATCAGGTGGCCTTCAGGGACTTTTATACGGTCATAGCACAAATCAACCGCATCAACAGGAAGAAACTCAAGCAGAGGGTCACGCCGTGTGCCTGCGACAATGCAAAGGCTGTCGCCGGCCTTGAAACCCGAAACTCTCACCCCGCTTACCTTGCCACCTGTTTTTGTAATGCCATTTTCAGCCAACGGGAATCTTAAACGTTGATCGGAAGAGATCAAAGCGTTGCCAGGATTCCAGCCGGAGGAAAAATCAAAAGGAACAACAAAGCTGATATAATCATTCTTGTCACCGCAGATTGAGGCAATCTCAAGATTTTTTACGATCACAGAGTTATCGGCCGCAACAACTGTGACCTTATCGCCTACCTTAAAACCATAAACAGCAAGCTGCTTCAATTTTCCGTTCTCATCCTTCCTTTTTTCACCAGACCGTATTACAGCCTTGGCCAGGACCAGCCTGATACTTTCATCAAAAGTGCTGACTCTGCTTTCTGCCGGCAGATCAAAAGGGAGATACCGATACCCGCTTTCCTCCTCCTTCAAGCTAATGCAGTACTGTTGCAATGAACCGAATAGTCTCAGCCCTGCAACATGGTCCACGCCGGATACGGCCTCAATTTCGGCATAGATCTCAGAAAGGTATACATCGCGGCCAAGTTCCCAGCCTGTGCGTTCTGGGCCGCCCTTTAACGGATGAAGGAATGTTTCAAGGCGGTTGAGGACCGCGAGCTTGATCTCATCGGTCTTCTCAGGCTGAGCCGGCACAACTTTGGCCAGCACCGTGGCCTCAATGTACTCCGGCCCCTTGACGTATATCTGGTCAATATCTTTTAGGTTTGTCAGAGCGCTGTTTTTCAAATATGCCTTCACGCACCGCAGAAGAGCCGGACTGGGCGTAGGTTTGGCAACCCCGCTTTTCGGAGTAATAACCACAGTCACCCACCCAGCCGCTGGCAGACCATTGTCGTCGCGGGTTGGTAAACAACGAGCCTGACCTACCTCACCGCTTGCCTCCCTGGCCAGCCACGCAAAATCTTCTATTGTTACAGCCCGATTGCGGTGCTTGATACGTTGAGGCCCGCGGAGCTTGATCTCATCTAATGTCTCTGCATCAGAACCGCCCGCCCCGTTTTCAGGGTTGGTAACGCTCTTGATATTCGCCAGGTCCCCACTCGGATTGCGGAGCACAGTAACTGCTCCAGCAGCCACATTACCATTGACCCCGTTATGGGCACGGTAAAAAATGGCCTTGATATTATCAATCCCAACCGGTGGAATTTTTCCCCGCTTCCCGTCGCCAAACCGGATCTCGCCGCTGATCGGATCGAGTGTAAAATGATGTCCGGCAGGAGTGGAGGCATAAAAATCAGACACCTCGTGCCAGAGAACCCATACCCCTTTGCCGGAACCTGATGCAGGGAGCAAAGCCTGAGCTGACCTTTCGACCTTTTCAAGCTCTTTCCGTAGCTGTTTCAATTCGTGATCCAATGGCCTGTCAGGCTCCAGCACCGCGATTTGTACGCCGGATATGACAGGGGAGCGGCGGAGGGTAAAGATCTGGCCGGGTTTTCCATCACTCGATCCGAGCACCTCTTCCTTTATGGTCACGGCATTGATGGCAGAAACAGTATTCGGCCGAATCACCTTTAAATAAGGTGTTGAAATGGTTATGATTGCTTGATCTTTTCTCTTTTCTTCCTTCTCTTCGTGCCAGATGTATTTGACGATCTGTCGTCCCGCGGAGGTTGCTGATCCGGATGCATTAAGAGATACTGTCGCCTCGTCATTAGCCACGACCACTGTAACGTCCTCACCCGCATCGGCCACAGGAAGAGTGGAGGAAAGCCTCCAGATGTAAGAGGCAATCTTACTCTTACCGTCGAATCCTCTGGAATCGGATGCATCAAGGGTGACCGTTACCTCCTCGTTTTGTGCGGAAATTTTCTGATCGATCCCGGCTTTTGCCAAAGGAATAAGGTGGGGGCGAGCACGCAGCCAAAATGCCTTCTGACCGAACTCTGTGCTGAATTGATAGTCTCGGGGGGCAAAGAACCCTAAATATCCACGCTTACTCATCCCCTGGGTACCGTCTGAAACCCGCAAGGCTGTCCACCTGCTCCCGCTCCGATACTCCCAGAAGACTTGCCGGCTCGCCTTGCCGGTTTCTGTCTCCGCAACATCCAGAAGCAGCTCAATCCACTTTCCGGCAGGAAAGGGGTTCTTAAAACCGAGGCAGAGGGCAGGACCCTCCTCCGCGGCACTGAAGGGGGCAAAGGTTTGTCCAGACGTCAGCGCCGAAGAATGATTCCTTTTTTTGCCGTCGATGTAGCTCAAACAATTTTGGATAGTCTTTGAAGGGGTGGCTGGTTCAGCATAGCCGCTTAGTTCAATGTTTAGTCTCGTGATAATCGGAGCATATATTTCCGGTTCACGCCAGATATGTTTTCCCGTAACGTTATCAATCTGTATCTCGGCCGGCACATCGTAACCACCGGATTTTACACGCGCACGAACCCAGTAACCTTCATGGTCGTTGATCTTGGTCTTTGTAAAGAGCGAATCACCGCATGTTGGAACTGAAAACTCAATATATTTATTGCCACAGGCCGTGAAACCGCAAGTGGTGTCATTAAAACCGAACTGTGTCTCGGTCACACCATCCCTGTTGCTGGTTCCTATCAAAATCCAACCGTTGACGCTATAATACTCCCACACGATTGTCAGGTTATCCAGTTCGGCGCTGATTGCGTCATCCGGCACTCCTTCCCCTTCCAGAAAGATAGTGAGCGTGACTGTAGCCCCCTGTTTGGTGAATGCCGCATCGGATCTCAGGTAAAAGGCATCCATCCGTCCCGGATGCCGGCCAAGGGGGAAAAACTCGCCGGCGATATCAAGCGGCACAAAGCTCGTACCGCCTTGAATGGCAACCATGGCCGCGTCCGAGGTTATCTGCTTTGAATCAATTGTAATCCTGCGGCTCACTCTGATGCCTTTCAACGCCGGAAGATTATTACGAACACCGCCGCCCGTCAGTTCGCAGGCAATCCACAGCCCGCTATGGCCGTCCACTTCGATTTCAGTAAGCTCAGGAAGCAAGCTCAACTTCACATCACCATCTTTGCTGAATTCATGGGTCTCATCGTCAATCTTAGCATTTGCATCATCCTCCAGGTCTGCCCAGGCGCTGCCATTCCAATAGAGCCATTTGAGCTGCCACCCTTCGCCGGCAGGATCTCCAGGAACATCAAACTCAAAGCTTAAAGTGATCTCTGCGACCTCTCGGCACACATCATCGTCAAAATCAAAGAGTTTGTCATCCCCTAAGTAAAGTATCCGTTTTCGTTCCTGTGTCCCTTTGAAGGCGGGAAAGAAGCCGGATTCCATTCTTGTTGCCTTTGCAGTATTATCACTATAGTTTACCGGATCAAACGTGATGCATTTAACCAGTTCGACTGAACTGACGATGATATCCTGCTCGGTCTCAAACACGATCTCAGGCTCGGTCTCGGTCTGAACCGTGGCCACCTGGGTGCCCGCTGGAACGTAAATAGGAGAAGGGGCGTCCTTTGCAGGGGTAAAGGTAAGCTCTGCGGAGGCTGGCCTGGGGGGAAGGAGATCAACCCCTGCATGGTTGAGGAAGGAGAGAAAATGCTTTTCAGGCACCTGGTTGAGACGGTTTACAACAAGTTCACACATCCGGCCGAAAACACGGACCAGCGCCCAGCCGGCTCCTCCTTCCCGGCCATGCCAGCCGTAATCATCCAATCCGTCCTCTACCTTGGTGACGATATCGTCAGCGTTTCGTTTGTCCAAAAAAGGAGTATTAATACTCATGTTGTCTCTCCTCGCTCAAGGTAGAATGGATAAACCAGGTTGAAGCGGCTGTCTGTAGTACGTACCCGGTAGTCGATACTGATAAGCAGTAAGGCCGGATTACTAACATCAGGCTGAACCTTCACTTCCAGTAGATCGATGCGGGGCTCCCAGCGGGTCAACGCCTCCTCCACGTGAAAACGCACCAACCCTGCAGTGCGTGCGTTGTTCGGGGCAAACACGAATTCGTGGATGCCGGATCCAAAATCAGGGCGCATCAATCGCTCGCCTGGGGCGGTGCTCAGGATAATCCAGATTGCCTCCCGAACATCCTCCTCGTAGCGGGAAAGGGCGATTTCTCCCAGGTCATTGAGTTGCACCGGGAATTTCCAGCCTGCCCCAAGGAATTCCTGACCCATGATTAGGCCCCCCTTTGTGAAAATAGTGCTTTGCACATTTTTAATAGCCGGAATAGTCGGCGGTGACGTGGGCGCACCCATGTTGCCCACATGGAAGTGGGTATTGAATATATCAAGAAACGTATCATTGACCAGGGTCAACGCGGCGGCTGAACCAAGCTTGATACTGGTACTGTCGATTGTCACTCCGGAAGGCGCTGAGATGGTAGCAGTTCCAGTCACGTTGATAGTCAGATTGCCTCCAACGCTTTGGTCCTGGTTGCCACTGGTTTGCACCGTCAATGAATTAGCGTTGGCATCCAGCACCAACTTGTTGCCTGCCTTATCAGCCAGGGTAACCGTTCCACCGGCATCATCCAGAATAATGGTATGACCGGCGTTGGTTTTTAGTTCTATCTTGCCCTGATTGCTATCATCGTCCAGTACAATCTGATGCCCGCCCTGGCTCTGGATGGTTATGCAGGCTTTCTGATCATCAACATTGTCGTCCAGGGTGATCACATGGCCACTGCGGGAACGAATAGAACGCACGTGATTTTTTCCTTCCCCGTCCATCCTCTCGGGAGGAGGGTCGTCTTTGTTCCATAAGGCGCCGATGATGAACGGCCGATCAGGATCACCATGCTCGAAGGCTACCAATACTTCGTCTCCTACCTCCGGGATAAAATACGTGCCGCGGCCGCTACCGGCCATGAGGTTGGCAATACGTGCCCAGTAACTGTGAGCCCGGTCATCATCAGAAATAATAGCCACAGCCTCGGCCTCTTCGGCCAGCCACGGAAAGTCCACCTTTACCCGCCCCAGTCCGTCCGGATCTTTGATGTCGCGTACGATGCCAACTACCACGCCGAAAATCTTATTTAGGTGATGACCGGGGCTGGTGGTTGTATTCAAAAGTTTGATTAGGCTCATCTACCGTTCCTTTTGATTTCAAAATCAGTGCGATACCCAATGTTGTTAATGGTATGCGTGGCAGAGGTAACGTAATAGCTGCCGCTGAAACGTTCTCCAAGGCCATTAAGCTCAATGACCATACGAGCCCTGATTGCCGGGTTGCCGCTGCATGAACCTCTGCCGGTGATGAAGTTCAGCGCTTGCGTTTCCAGTTGGCTTCTGGCTACCTCGTTTGCCTCTTCAGCGCTTGCGATGTTGTGGTCTTCGATAACAACGTTCTGGTCGCCAAAGATTCGCCGCGCAATCTCGGGCCCGGTCTCCGTCCCCATCTTGACCCGCTCATCACCCGCTGTGGCTGTACCGACAAGCGGGGCTTTTCCCCGGCCCAGAGAGGTCTGGGGACTTCGTACCGTAACCTTCGTGACTGTATTGTAAGTGGAAAGCCGGGGGCTGAAACTGATGAGACTCTTTCCCCATTCCAGGGTCAGAGCCGGATGCGGGCAGTCCAGATAGCGGGGCCGCTGAAAGTAGAGAGTCTCCTCCTTCACCACCACCTCGTACCCTATACGTTCCGCCCGTTGCTTGAGAAAGGTGGCAACGTCAGAATTGGGCGACACCAGAAGATGCTCAGCCGCTGTCCTGTCCACCTCGGCATTCAGCTTCATGGCCGTGGCAATGTCACGAGCAATGTCGCTGTCTGTGCTTGACTTAAAAGGCTTGCGAATATATGCATGCCTGAGCCTGTCGTAAAGGGAGCGACCCTGAACCGTCAGTGTGGGCTGGCCGTCTGCAGGGAAAGTAGGGCTGATCGCTGTAATCTCTCCGAGAAGCATCGGCTGCAGGTTGTTAACATAGCCCATATTGATTTTCACTCTGCTCCCCTCGTCAAATATTTTGCTGTCCATCCATTGCAATTTCTTTCCGCCCGCAAAGAGCCGCCCTGGTTCCGGACACCTGTCCCGAAGAGTAAAGGTGAAAGAGTCTGCCTGGTTCGCGTTGTCGGTCACGCTAACAGAAGATACGTCCACGGTTACGCCATGGCGTAACTCCGTTTCCTTGATCTTGATTAAAAATGCAGGAGCATACTGTTCAACTTGATTCATCGTCACATCCGGCTATCATTCAATTGGAGGAATGACCAGTACCCGGCCCGGTTCGAGGGCCAGAGGGTCGTCCATGCTGTTTTCCTCGGCAATGGGTCGCCAAAATCCGGGATCACCATATTTTTCGTGGGCGATACTGCTCAGGGTGTCGCTTCGCTTAACCACATAGTGTTTTGCGAAGTCCGCTGACTCTAATTTCTTAGCTTCTTCGTAATGTTCCTTGAAAGCGACGTCCACCGTGGCTCTAACTGGCATGCCGCTCGGAAGAAAAAGAGTAAAACGCTGGTTTGCTCTCTCCAGAACGCCAATAAAATTTAGGTCTCCCCAGTTGAAGTGGCAGATGGGCGGGGCATGAAGCTCATTATTAATCTCCAGTAACTTGACGATCTTGTTGGTATGCTCCCGCACATCAGAGCCCTTTTCATAGGTGTCGAAAAAGAGCTGCATGGAAAGAGTACGGGCATTACCTCGAACGAACTGCAGTGGCGGAGCGGCCAGGCCTGGTATGGGCACCTCAGCAAATTGGTTTGCCTTGTTCAATTGATATTCGCTGGGGTTGAAGAGAACCTCGACGGATTCCTCCTTGCCCTTCATTTTGTACGAGATAGTTGCTTTTTCTAACTCCATTGAAACCTGTCCCTATTATGGCTAAATTCCGAAGTTCTCACGCTCTATCGTGATGCGCTGTTCAATAATGGCATAAACCTCATTGGCCAGACGCTCCAAATCAAGGTTTTTTGTGTCAGACTCGACCATTGATAGTAATGACGGTTCATTGACGTCCTGAGTTGATACGGTGCTCAACACCTCGTTTGCAAGGATGTTAGACGAGGCATCAGCCACGCCTCGCTGCAAAGGCATAGCTATAGGTGAACTAAAACTGTTTGATTGAGCCTCTATTTTCATGCTGTTGAGGCCATCCGCTTTCACAAAAGGCATTTCCGGTGGTCGCTCAGAAGACGGCCCCATCAATGGCCGCGCATTAATGAATGCACTCGTCCCGGTCAACGCCGACCTAAAAAGAGGAATCCCTATCTTTTCAACATGCTGCAAGATATTGAATGTACGATGACTTTCGAAGCGCCCCTGATCTGTCATTCCGGATATCCGCTGCGGACCCGCCTGGCCGTCCGGATAGCGCCGCAAAATGGCAACTCCCGGGCTACTCGAAGTGGTTGTGATTGGCATTTTAGTCTGAGTATCCTGAACATCGCTCCCATATTGTATTTTTCCGGTTGCCGGCTGCTGCATTGGTATTTCCCTGCCAAGTGAGATCGTGGGAGCTGCCTCACCGAAAAATTCCGACGTCCGCCTTGCTACTCGTCCTGCTGGTCCGTCCATGAAACGCTGCGTGATGGCAGTACCCAAATTGTTTGCACTGGTCATAATCGACACCCCTGTCTGAATCTCCACTACATCGCTTCCGTGCCGCGTTTTTTGGACTGCCGGCTTCAATTTCAGCGTATCCTTGCTCAGAAAGGTCGAAGGTTCCGCATTTTGGCCGGTCACGGGATAAGCCGAATTCTTAGCCTCGGTGGAATGATTCTCTTTCAGCGTATCCTTGCTCAGAAAGGTCAAAGGTTCCGCATTTTGGCCGATCACGGGACAGGTCGAATTTTTGGCCTCGGTGGAATGATTCTCCATTCCAGCCATCGGACTTTTTTCCAGTACTCCACGATTTGGAGCGTCCTGCACTTCTGTGGCCGATGCCTGCAACTTTGGTGCTTCCTCACCCTGCGAGATTGAGGAATGAATACTCAAACGCTTGACTTTTTCAACAACAGGACGATTCACGCTGTTTTGCTCTTTTGTCGGCAGAGCGGAAACTATGCGTTGCAAACCAGTCAAGGGGCCTGACAGGGGTACCGGACCTGGGTATCCAAAGTTACGCACTCTCGCGGCAGAAGCAGGTGATGCCGTGTCGGCCGATACAGACAGCGTATCCGGGAAAGCAATTGGCCGTGCGTATGGCAACGCAGACCATCCACCCGGAAAGGATACGTCATCAGCCGTCCAGCGCCTCTGTATGTCAGCAAGCAACGGTATCCGGTTGGTGCTCAACCGGGTAATGCGTCTGGCCAACCCAAGCGTCACAGCCGTGGGGATGACACCCGGCGAGTGGCCATAGCGGCCCCATATATTCTGCGCCAGCTCTGAATCCCCGGCATGGGTCTCTTCCGCACCCGACGTAGGGGCTGAACAAGCTTGATGGCGTGATTTCTCGTTTCTATCCATGGCTTATAACCATTGTGCTGCGCCGCCGATAACGCCACGAGCCTCCGACATCAGGCTGCTAAGCGTCGGTTTAGAGATACCATTGTGCACCAGCTCTATTGTTTCTATGGCCACTGTGTTAGAATTGGCCAACAGCTCCGGCCCACTCCACTTCACAGGGTAGGCCTCCATAAAATCCCACCACATGGCAGGGATTCTCTGCCGGTCCAGCAGGTAGATAGTGCCGTTCTTGCGCTTAATGATGCCTTGCATTACGTCCTGATGCCAGTTCCACAGGGTCTCGATGTCCGTCAGTCCGTGCTTCAGGATCAGGTTGGATGGATAGCGGGTCGGCCCGGCCAGCTTATGGATATAGTTGTTCAACCCGCCTTCCCGATAGTCTTTGACCTCGGTCTCAATCTGAAGACCGGTGATCTCTGTAAACCCGCCTACCAACAGTCCTTCTATTTCGACCAGGAAATTGAAGGCAATATAGGGATCATTGCGAATCCCCAGCAGATTGATTCCGGCGCTGATACCCAGCGTTGTCATGGGACACTCCTTTTATTGATCTTTGCTATTTCAGATACCCACAGTTGTCGTTCCCTGTGCTCAAGTCCCATAATCTGGTCATACGGCCAGTGAAAGTGACAGGCTATATAGGCTACCTCCTCGAACAATCTGCCCAGGGGGTAGCCGATCATTCCCCCTGGCCGGCAATCTCCACCTCAAAACTTTTTTCGCAGTGTGGACAGGTAACAGCAAGACGGTTATGGCCTGTATCGTTAATACGGCGGTAAAAATCCTGCAGGTAGGCAAGATCGGCCGAAAACAGCCCCTCTATCATTTTGGGGTTGATCTGCTGCAAATCCCCTAAGCGCGTGATAACCCGTGATAACAGAATAATAACCAGATATCCCGGATTGGCCTGGACACGGGGGTCCTTCATCGGAGCGATTTCGTCATACGCAGTCGCCAGCCTCATTACCCCCTCGCCATGGAGATTCTTCTCATGGTCAATATAACCGCGCGGAAGGGTAAAAGGAAACTCTGTTTGTAGGGTCATGCCTTCTCAACCCCCTCATGAGCAATCTCCAGAGTTTCGATAGCTACCTCGTTGCCCGTAGCGTTAAAGCTAGGGCCTGTCCACTTGGTGGGCCAACCCTCCCGGAAATTCCAGCGCGCTTTCTCCTCACCTGTATCATCCAAAAGAATAATTGATCCGTTTTTGCGCTCAACGGTTCCGTCCATGGCTTTCTTTCGCCAATCCCACAACTCTGTATCATCGGTTATGCCCCATTTAAGAGAGATGTTGGAATACTTCACCAGGCCAGGCAACTTGCGTGCTGTGAGAGATTCGTTGCCCTCCCTGTATTCAATAGGATCCTGGCTGGAGTCAAGGCCCGAGCACTCACGGAACCCCGCACGGGTGATCCCGTCCAGTTCCACAAGAAAGTTATAAACACGATACGGATCGACTCTGTCTCCTGTTGGCATAGCTACTCCTCCTTTTTGTTGTTGATATTCGAGACTGATAGGGTTGTTTTGCTATCGCTGTGAATGATTCGTAACACAATGAACTCATTAGGCACAGTCGTCGCCAAGCCTATTTTTGTCACCACCATCCCCGCATAGCGGACTTCCTTTGAGTTGGTTTCACTGTCACACTTGACGTAAAAGGCCTCGTCCGGTG
>Ga0255431_1074_pt1 | contig 19388 bp, 13 predicted proteins | sample ANMaggSeSYBR02J5_FD_182633 | JGI IMG/M metagenome (GOLD analysis project Ga0255431, IMG submission 182633) | Sediment cell enrichment communities from methane seep in Santa Monica Basin, California, United Staets - ANME aggregate JGI... | ecosystem: Environmental > Aquatic > Marine > Cold seeps >... | reverse complement strand
TTCCAGTTCTATGGATTCGATTAGCATATCTCAATCCAGTTTTTTTAGGTCTGATGACTGGCATGCAGGACAGGACAGCTTACTTCCCATACCTTTGAATCTGTTCCCGCATGCACTGCATTCTTATCTTGTCATGGCAGCAGCGCTCAGATCCACGCTATCGGCAGCGCTTGAATCAACAAAACACATATTATACTGCACCTCATAACATAGAAATCCATTATAGGTAGGTAATAAAATTTCTGCTGGGATGGCACAAAACCGTAATTTAATAATACATTAGACACATCAAGAAACAAAACCCCATAAAATATTCATAATTATATACAAGGTGTACACATGGAATTCAGAAGAACCCACTACACATCACACGTAATCCCAAAAATGAACGGACAGACCGTAAAACTCGCAGGCTGGGTCCACGAGATACGTGACCTTGGTGGCATCATGTTCCTTGTCCTCAGGGACAGGGAAGGTATGGCCCAGATAACCCTGTTCAAAAAGACAATAGACCCCGCAGTGCTCAAGACCGCAAAGGCCCTCAGTCGCGAATCCGTTGTTCTGGTTGAAGGCGAGGTCAAGGCCGAGGCCAAGGCCCCGGGTGGCTACGAACTGGTCCCAACAAAGATCAACCTGTTGAACCCGGCCAAATCCCCGCTGCCTATGGATACCACAGGTAAAGTGGACGCAGAACTGGACACCAGGCTGGACAACCGGTTCATGGACGTGCGAAGACCAAAGACCCAGGCAGTGTTCCACATCCGCCACCGTATGCTCTCTGCTGTAAGGGAGTTTTTAGAGCAGGAAGGATTTATTGAGATAAACACCCCAAAAGTAGTGGCGACCGCTACCGAGGGCGGTACCGCACTGTTCCCGATCACATATTTTGATACAGAAGCCTTCCTCAACCAGAGCCCCCAGCTCTTCAAGCAGCTCATGATGAGCGGCGGCATGGACAAAGTATTTGAGATAGGCCCCATTTTCAGGGCTGAGGAGCATGACACAAGGCGGCACCTGAACGAAGCAACCAGTATCGATATCGAGGCCAGCTTCATGGACCACGAGGACGTAATGGTGATACTGGAGAACCTTATCGTCCATGTGTACGAAAACATTGCTAAGACGGCCAAACCCAGCCTTAAGACGCTGGGCATTGAACTGACTATCCCAACAGCACCCTTCAAGCGCCTGACATATGACGAAGCCATTGAGATCAACAACGAGAACTCAAAGGATCTCCTGGAATGGGGTGACGATCTTGGCACAAATGCTGAAAAGGTCATAGGCAAGGTCATGGGTGAGCACTACTTTATAAAGGACTGGCCAACCGAGATCAAGCCATACTATACCCAGCCCTACGAGGACGAACCCACAGTGACCAAGGCTTTTGATATGATGCACCCCCGTATGGAACTCTCCTCAGGCGCCCAGCGTGTGCATGACCATGACATGCTGCATAAGCGCATACAGGACCAGGGGCTGAACCCTGACGGGTTCGAATTCTACCTCAAAGCATTCAGGTACGGAATCCCGCCGCATTCGGGATGGGGCCTGGGGGCCGAGAGGCTGCTTATGACTATGCTGGATGTGGATAATATCAGGGATGTTGTACTGTTTCCCAGGGACCGCAAGCGCGTATCACCCTGAGAGGAGAGCGTTTGGTACATAATTATAAGCTTTAATCTTCATAATATTATTACCACAAATTATTTTAGTAACTTAACTCAAATAGTAAAATGGATGTAAGATTAATTATAGAGAGGTTACAGTGTTAAGTGAAAACAGGGATATTTTAGTTGAAAGGCTTGAACAGAAGCTGGTTGCAAAAGAACGTGAGATCAATGAACTCAGGGATTCAATAAAAGAGTCCATTGTTGAAGAACTGCGTGAAGGTATGAAAGAAGACCTTGACTTTGACAAGAGGATATCAGTGCTTGAGAATAAGCTAAGGGATATTTCACTGTCCTATGACGGGGTCATGAAGGAACTGCTTGACCAAAAAATAATAATCCAGGACATGAAAGAAAAATACCTTGATGACGACAAGGTAAATCAGCCTTCATCAACCACCAGGTCTGAAAATCCCGGGACGTTATCTGACTGGCATGACAGAGTACATGTTCACAGAGAAGAACCGTATATCGAAGAAAAGAAAACTGAACCCTCATCCCGATTTATCATCGCAGAAAGTGAAGAGGACAGGGTCCCACTTAAGAAAGAAGATAAAAAGGACATTATTATTGCAAAAAGTCCTGACCCCGGCTCTACAAGGAAAGTCGAAATTGTTGTAGAGGACAGGGAAGATGAGGATGTAGTTATCGAATATAAGAAATAACAGTAAAAAAACACCGCATTATGAGGTATTAGTTGCACATAAAAGAAATTGAATTCCAGAATTTTAAATCTTTTGGAAGGAAAATCAAGATACCTTTCTATGACGGTTTTACCACGATATCGGGACCCAACGGGAGTGGCAAGTCCAATATTGTGGACGGGATACTTTTTTGTCTCGGTCTTTCAAGTTCAAGGACCCTGCGTGCGGAAAAACTTACAGACCTGATATATAACGGGGACAAAGGTAAGAAACCCGATTTTGCCCAGGTCATTATCCGGTTCGATAACACTGACCGCGAGATGCCAGTGGATTCTGACGAAATAATCATTACAAGGAAAGTGCGCCAGACCAACTCGGGATATTATAGTTATTATTATTTCAACAATAAGGCGGTCAGCCTCAGGGATATACATAACAATCTTGCCAAGGCCCGGATAACTCCTGAAGGCTATAACGTGGTTATGCAGGGTGATGTTACCCGTATCACAGAAATGACAGCCACAGAACGGCGCAAGATAATCGATGAGATAGCAGGTGTGGCCGAGTTTGATAATAAGAAAGACCATGCCATAAATGAGCTGGATATTGTTAAAGAGCGTATCGAGCGAGTGGATATCATACTGGCAGAGGTGGACGGCCAGCGAGAAAAACTGCAGCGTGAGCGGGACCAGGCACTGAAGTACCAGACCCTGCTGGAAGAGAAAGTACGCTATGAGGGTTATGTGCTGCTCTCCAGGCTCAAGGATGCGCAAAAAGAGTTCGACAAGATAGTGGAAGAGATCAGTTCTAAAATGGGAGGGGAGTTGGAACTTGAATCACTCCTTGTATCCAAACAGGAGAAGATGGACGAACTGGAGTTGAGTTTAAAGGGACTGAACGAACAGATAACCAGGATGGGTGAGGAGGAGCAGATAGGTATAAAGCGGCATATCGAGGAGATAAAGGGAGAGATATCGGTCAGCCAGAATACTATTACACTTACTGAATCCGAAGTAACTGACCTGGATTCCCAGCGCAGGAAAGGACTTATAGAGATTGATAATATCAAGGAGAATACGACGGGGCTAACCTTAAAGATAGAAGAAGAGATACATCGCAAGGAGGGTATTGCCAGTGAGATCGGGGACCAGAATACCCAGTTGCTGGTACTTCAAAGCAGGATCGCAGAGGTGGATTCGAAATTCGTAGAGACCCGTGATGAACTGTCAAACGTAAAACATGACCTTGAAGAGTCCCGTAATCGCAAGAATGAACTGATGCGCCAGGAGGACCGGCTGCTTGATGCTATGCGGCGGCGCAGTGCTGAAATAAAGGATATCGAGGAAGAGATAGAAAATTCCCAGCGTAAGATCAAGTCCGCTGATGATGACAGGGAGGATGTGGTACTGGAGATCCAGGCCCTAAACAAACAGATTGAAGACCTTAACAATGATATTGATGACCTGGAATCCAACCGCTCCCAGATGAGGAGTGTGCTCAAGGACCTGGACGAGAACCTGCGTAAGTTGCAGCAGGAGTACATGACAGCCGAGGCAAGGGTCAGGGCAGCAAAAGAAGTATCAGGATACAGTAATGCTGTAGAAAAGGTGTTAAAGGCCAGGGAAATGAGGGAGCTGCCCGGTATTTATGGTACCATCGCCCAGCTGGGTAAGGTGGACCAGGAGTATGCCACTGCCCTGGAAGTAGCAGCGGGTGGCCGTATGCAGGGAATTGTGGTGGATACTGATGAGGATGCCTCCCGTGCCATATCCTTCCTCAAGCACCAGCGGGGCGGCAGGGCCACATTTTTACCATTGAACAAGATGATGTCGCCTTCAGCATATCGTGATATTTCTGATATGGTGGGTGTGATAGATTATGCTATCAATCTCGTTGATTTTGACCGGAAGTTCGATGCTGCATTCAATTATGTGTTCAGGGATACCCTGATCGTGGAGGACCTGCCTACTGCAAGGCGATTAATGGGTGGTCTTCGTATGGTTACCCTGGAAGGCGAGGTTGTGGAGAAGAGCGGGGCCATGACTGGCGGCACCCTATCCAGGAGAGGACTATCCTTTGCAGCTTCTGAAGAGGATAAGATAACCAAACTGGCAGAGCAGATCACTGAACATGAATCCCGGCGCAGTACGCTGATAATCAAACTGGATACAGTGGAGGGGCATATCTCATCTGTCCGGACGGAAATGAGGGATGTCGAGACAGAGATCGCTAAAAAGCAGATGGCGATAGAGGAGATAAACAGCCGGGGTGAAAGGCTTTCTGTGCTTATTGCCGATAAACAGGCCGAGCTTGGGGATATCGAGTCGGGCAAAAAGGAACTGCGCGAAGAGATGGAGAACATAGAGGGCAATAAGCAAGAGGTAGAGCAGGAGATCACCAGACTTGCCACCAGGGCAGGTGAACTGGAGGAACAGTTGAAAGGTTCACAGGTGCCTGAGTTGAACGAGCAGGCACAGCGCATTGAAGATGAGATCAAAAGGCTTGAGAACCGTGAGCGGGATATAGAGGCTAATATCAATAACTTTAACACTGAACTGAAGTATGCCGGTGAAAGGGTCGGGGAGATCAGGACCAGGCTGTCAGAACTGGATGACAGGAAGGATGAACTGCGCCTGAAGATACAGCAGTTGCGCAGTGGAATAACTGAAATGGAATCTTCATTAAAGGATAAGCTAAAGCGGGAGCAGGAACTGGATCTGGAACTGGCGGATATGCGAAAAGACAGGGAGGATATCCAGATGGAATATGCATCGTGGCAGAAACAGCACGGGGAGATCAAGGTCAGGCTTGAGAATTCCCAGCGCCAGTTAATGGCCTTGAATGCCACACGGGATACTCTTGCAGAGCAGGTGAAGGAGTTTAAGATAGAGGTTGAGGATAGGGGTCTGGAACTGAGTGAGGATGTGCCAACACAGGAGGAGGTCCGGACCAGGATTGCTTCAATTATCAGGACAATGACCTCCCTTGAACCTGTGAACATGCGGGCAATTGAGGAATATGAAGAGGTGGAGCGACGTAGCAATGAGCTTCGGAGTCGTCGTGATATCCTGGATCATGAACGTGAGGAGATACTGGAGCGTATCTACAAGTACGAGCAGATGAAGAAACAGGCGTTTATGGATTGTTTTGATGGTATTAATCATCATTTCAAGAGTATTTTCACTGAACTGTCTGACGGTCCCGGAGAACTGGAGCTTGATAACCCTGAGGATCCATTTTCCGGCGGCCTTACTATGAAGGTCCAGCCAAAGGACAAGAGCCTGCAGCGGATGGAGGCTTTGAGTGGCGGAGAGAAGAGCCTGACCGCACTGGCATTGATCTTTTCTATCCAGCAGTTCAGGCCGGCACCGTTCTATGCTTTTGATGAGATCGATATGTTCCTGGATGGTTCTAATGCGGAAAGGGTGGCACAGAGAGTGAAAAAGGCCAGGGATAATGCCCAGTTCATTGTGGTGAGTCTGCGTAAGCCTATGGTACAGGCAGCCGAAAGGACGATTGGTGTTTCCATGCAGGAGAATAATATTACGAGTATTACAGGGGTTAAGTTGAATTGATGTTCGTTTTTGTGTTAGGAAATAATTGAGTTGGGGTTATTTTAATGCCTCTTGCATCTTTTTTTGTATTGTCAGGATTTTAGCATTTTTATGGTAAGTATAGAGGGGGTCCGGCAGACATCTGCCGGACCTGCCGCGGGTGATGACTCTTAGCGAGAGCCTGGGGGGTAATTGAGGTATGGGGGGTGATAAGGTTTTGGCATGGGGTGGGAGGTTTAGCAAATGAAATATGTTTCAGTTGGTGCTTTAATCAGCAAGAGCATAAACACTCTGTCCTTGCCCAAAATACGAATCGTATACATGCTGATATATTACATCGCACTTATTTTGAAATAAATCCGGAGTATAAATTCGAGGCAGAAGATCTAAAGTCTCTTCAATAGATACAAGGACTGCAGCTCTGGATTGCTGCCTTTTGCGCCAATCCAGCACAAACATCTCCTCTTTAAGAGTTTCCAAAAGCTTCTGTGCGACCTTTTTAACCTGTAATTCCTCTTTCTTGCCCAAAATCATTTCTGGCCTGGTCAATAGATCAAATATTGCGAGTTCCTCTTCGCTAAGTTTTTCAACAATTCCCCGTTTTTCTTCTGCATTTAGTTCTTGTGCAAAAACCATTAGTTTAGTGAAAAAAAACTCCACATTATGTGAGCCAGAATTATACTCATCAATCATTTCCTGGAACTTCTCCAGATAATCCATCCGACTTTTATTTAAACGAACCAATTGTGCTAATTTATTTTCAACTGAAGCTCTTAATTTTTCCGTTTCAATCCGTTTATGGCCTTTTTCAAAAGCTTCCTTTAGTGCTTCAAAATTAACCTGGCTTAAATCCAGGTAATTGCTGACATCAGATTGTTCAGATGGATCTTGGATGATATATCCTTCTGTAGCAATTGACTGATCTAATAATCCCTCAACTTCGCCCATAATATCTGAAATATCTGCTTTTGGTGTCAGGGAACGAATTTTTGCAGCTATTATAGTGATGAGTTTTTGGCTGGGTCCAAACTCATTTGCGGCTGGATCGGGGAGGATCGCTCTGTATATTTTAGCTACGTTCACTGACAGTGACAGGTATTTTTTCTTCGAATCATCATTAACTAAAATTGCTTCAACAGCATTATCAAGTAATTTAACCTGTTCAAAACCATCAACAGCTTGAATTTGAGCCAGGTTTATACCCCGTTTTTTACAAAATTTTTTTGTTTCATTAATCGCCTGTTTCAGGTACTTAACAAGCTCACTTTTATCCTTTACCGGAGTTTCACCCTCTTTGCTTTTTCCACCTGCTGCAGATCCATAGATCGCCAGGGCTTTTTCCAGATTCCGGAATACTCCGATATAATCCACGATCAGACCATTTAATTTATCTCCGAATACACGGTTCGCCCTGGCAATGGTCTGCATTAATGTATGGTTGCGCATGGGTTTGTCAAGATAGATGGTGGAACAGGAGGGGACATCAAAACCGGTCATCCACATAGCACAGACAAATACAATGCGAAAGGGATCATCCGGGTCCTTGAATTTTTTATCCAGGTCTTCATTTACTATCCGCCTTCTATGTGGGGCAATATCCAATCCCTTTTCTTTGAAGGTTTCAATTTCATTCTGCTCCTGGGATACAACCACTGCCATGTCTGTCTCTTTCATGAATTTAATTCTGGCCAGGTGTTCATTTCTCTCAATTTCATTAGCGGGGGCCGGCACCGACTCAAGTTCGTTGAGATATTTTTGCCAGTACTCCTGCACTTTATCATACATCTTTACCGCAGTGGCTTTATCTATGGAAATGACCATTGCCTTGCCAGTTGTCCCACGGCCCATGAAATGTGCAACAATATCTTCTGTGATCTTCTCAAGCCGGTCGTTCCTGGTAATCAGATGGTACTCACGGGCGAATTCACGGGCGACTTTTTTTTCCTGTTCTTCATCCAATTCTGCTTCTTCTATCAAGCATTCCAGGTCTTTATTGAGGTCTTTATTGGTAAGCTGGAGTTCAGGGATGCGGTTTTCATAATACAGCGGTACTGTAGCCCCGTCCTCTACCGATTGTTTGAAATCATAGATACTGATATAATCACCGAATACTTCTTTTGTTTTTTCTTCGCCAACTATAAGAGGTGTACCGGTAAAGGCAATAAAAGCTGCTTTGGGAAGGGCATTGCGCATATTGGTGGCAAGTATATCATACTGGCTGCGGTGTGCCTCGTCAGTGATTACAATGATATCATCCCGATTAGAGATTTCGGGGTAGGTTTCATCTTTATCGGTCCGGAATTTCTGGATCAATGTGAAAATGAAACGGTGGTCTTCACTCAGAAGCTGCTGCAGGTGCTTGCCACTTGTGGCCTGTATGTGTTCTTCTGTTACAATTCCCGTATTGGCAAAATTTTTATATATCTGGTCGTCCAGTTCCTGCCTGTCGGTTATGATGACAAAGGTATAGTTTCCGGGAATTTTGCGCAGTACCTTCTGGGAAAAGAAGATCATTGAATAACTCTTCCCACTTCCCTGTGTATGCCAGAAAACTCCCAGTTTCCCCTGATTCTCTTTAATTTGTAATAATGCTTCAGTGGCATTATTCACACCCAGGTATTGATGGTTCTTTGCCACGAATTTTGCGAGACCGCCGCTGACCTCACTGAAAATGGTAAAGCTCTCTATGATATCCAGCAGGCGGGAATGTTCGCAGGTTCCGCGGATTATGGTATCCAGTGAAATAATACCCTCTTCCCCTTCGCTGTTAATCTTTTTCCATTCTGCAAAGTGCTCCCACGCAGCAGTCATACTGCCGATTTTACTTAAACTGCCATTGGAAAGAATAATGATCGCATTATACCAGAAGAGTTGTGGAATCGTTGATTTGTAGTCGCGCAGGTTATCCTGATACGCATGTTCCAATCGCCTGTGTGATGCTTTGAGTTCAATGAAAACGAGGGGTAGTCCATTGACAAAACCCACAAGATCGGCCCGGCGCTTATACATATCACCTGACACCCAGAACTGTGAAGCAAGGAAGAAGTTATTGTTGAGGGGTTCATTCCAGTCAATGACCTGAACAGTTTCTACTATTTCCTCATTCTCACTATCCTGAAATAAGACTTTGACTCCATTTTTTAATAATTGACATATTTCGCGGTTGGCATTGGCAGGGCTCATTATGCTTCTATCCCGTACCAGTTCTTCAATAGCCAGTTCAATAGCTTCTTTAGGGAGGGCAGGATTTAATAGTTCCAATGCAAAACGTAATCGGGGTAACAGTACTACTTCGCTGGATGTCTCACGACCATGTGAGCTATTTTTACCGAACTTTTCATAGAAACAGTTGGCAGTTTTCCACCCCAATCCGGCAAATAGGGCAATAGCGGGTTGTTCAACAAGATTGTCTTCTGAGTAGTCATTTACCATTTCTCAATTTATCCTTTAATTTTAAACTATTTATTTTCAGATAACACTATTGTTATTTTTTTTATATATATCCACTTAATTAAATTGTCTAATCTAACAAGTCAGGATCTACTATCCATCCCTCAAGCGGATCGCAGTCTGATGGAATCCCATATCCTTGATCTCGCTGTTCATAAGCCCACCCAGTTTGAACGGCACACAATAAAGCGTCCAGATTATCGCCTGTGGGGTCTTCAATAAGACCAACCTTCAATTTCTCACTCAATTCGATGTCGAATCCATAGTAGTCTCGAAGTTCTCCTGAGCATAGCCCGCGTACAATTTCACTGCGAGCGGTCTTCTGCTCATCTGTTTGCTTCTTTTTGGTATCATTTTTGTATCCGTGCTTGCCGATCCACTTCATGGCGACAAGTTTTGGATAGGCTTCTACCACAATCTGGCTCCCATTTGTGGGCCGGCTTGGAAGTATGCTTACTCCGGACTTTAGAAGTCGAGGTGCTCCCTGATAGAACATTTTTCCAACCGGAGTACCGTATAATGTCATCGGGCTGCAAGATTTCGCTTTTTTGTCGGTTACTCGGAAATGGTGTTTATCTCCCTTTGGACGAAAATGACAATATTCAGTCAGCATATCCTCAAATGCTTGTTTATCCATTTTGGCTATGATCTCAACATAGCCTTCCCATGAAAGAGGTAATTCCAGATTGGTGATCAGCTTTCTCGGCAGGCTGAAAGGAAAGTCAATACCCAATATCCATTTTACTTCATTATCTAGGAATTCTTCAAACTGTTTAAAATCTTCAATGTTTCTCAAGTTATTCACTTGCAAAACGCCATTTTCAAGTGTGCATTCTGCATAGGTTATTGGCTTTTTCCGGCGTGGAGTACTGGTAAAGTCCATACCATATACTTTCATGTTTCTATCCCAACAGTTTCTATTTCGAGGTTGTCCACATCCACTTCACCTGAAATCAGTTTTGGTAGCAGCCAGGTCGCGAGCAAGGCGGCGCAGTTCTTCCCGGACTGCCAGGGGGAGCGGTGTTTGTTCCACTACGGTCCGGTCAGCTTCGATCTGCATGAGGGCGGCGGCTGTGGCCGGGGTTATGGTGTAGGTGGGGTGCCAGAATGTCATTTTTGAGACACCAATTAAAGTGTCAAGCCACCACTGAGGCCTGTGCCCCCTTTAGCGACACATTTAATTCATTCATCTGCACAACCGTTGAAGCATCCAGGATTTCTATCTCAAGTATCTTCTTGTCTTTCGAGTAATGTGCGATAATCCCTTCAGCAAGGTCAACAGAATCCACTGGTTTACCTTCTCTGAGTCGTATTATCAATGCATCTGCATCAGGGGAGTATTTTATCTGCAAAGTTTCTACCTCCTTTAAAGTATATCTTTTCGCGCCTGTTTATCATCCAAACGCATAAGAAGGATATAATGGGACCAGCTCAATTTGCCAGACAGTGTATGGCAATTCTGAAAACAAAGGTAAAACTGTTTCATATTTTGTAAATTCTGGTGTGAAAAACCTCTATCAAATTCCAAAGTCAAGCGTTTAGAGAGATGCGTTAATGTTTCTTTCCCATATTCTGCCCGGGTTTCACCATGTTGTTCATCCTCAACAATTAAACGTCCAACCTTAAAATACGCATGCACCATTGCAGTATTTACTGCATGAGAGACATTCCTTTGCGCATCGAACAAAACCCGCCGGATATGGTCATACAAAATCTGAGAAGAATTACTTGCAAGGGTCATATATTTTCCAGTCATAATCACACACCTTCAAGCGGCATGATATAATTTATCGATGTCCATTCGTGACGCAGTGCGTCATAATTTTGAAAATACACATCATAAAAAAACCACGGATTAACGCGGATAAACTCAGACAACCCTGTTTCAAATTCTGGGTTTTTCAGAGATGAGCAAACATGATGGAAAACGGATTGCGCGGATGTGCACGGATCCGTGAAAATCCGTCCAATCCGTGTAATCCACGTTCCGCATTGCTGCTGTGCTTTGCGCTCTTTGCGTACTTTGCGGTGATAAATAATAGTGGTGGTGAGACATTGTTTTCAAATATATTGACACCGCAAAGAGCGCAAAGTTCGCAAAGATTAAGTTTAATTTATTTGGTTTTTTACTATATGTCCCTTCAAACCCAACTTTTCAATTTCACCTATCTCCAGTTCTCGAAATGATTCTGCAATTGGGTAGTAGTTGTAGATATCATTCTTTTTTTTGGGTGTGTCCGTAGATATATAATCTGTTATACATATTCTAACTATTATATAATGTTCGCGGCTTGGAATTATGTTCTACATCTGAAAAAGTAAAGGAAGTATTATTTTGGTGAAAATCAAGATGAGTGGACGTTAGAATAGGTTATTTATGGATTAAAACTGAGAATTTTAGTCTGATACTGGAGAACATGGGTTATAATTCTATTTCTGATTACGGATTTTTATAATTTTTTCCAACATATTTATATCTATAAGCGTGACATCCTTGTCCATGATATTCTTTTCAAATCCACTTTTACTGATAACCAGATAGTGTTCAAGCCTGTTATCGGTTCCCCACTTAACATTTTTCGCTTTTTCCCGAAGAGTATTCAAAGTCTTTACTCCAACCAACTTGTTCGTATATTTAACTTCTCCAAACAGGATCTCCCCGGTATTTTCGTTAATTGCCACTATATCAATTTCTTCTCCTGCACTCCACCAGCTTCCAATCCTGGTAAACTGCATTGGAATGAGATTCCTGTTTTCTTTAATGAGATCGGTCACGACACACTCAAATACCAGACCTAAGTATCCCTGGAAATTCTTTTTGATTTCCCTAAGTACAAAATCCTCTTCACCCATTTCGATATATTCCATGTATGGAAAAATGAACCTGAAATAGAACCTGAAATAATTATCTTTTATTCTGTAAATGCCTTTACGGGATTTGATATTCTCTGTAACAGGAACATGGCGCTCAATGATATCAAGGTCCTGGAGTGTTGAGAGATATTTGGCAACTACATCCTTTGTAATGCCTGTATCATTCATTATTCTCCCTGCGGTAGTGTTCCCGAATGCTATCGAACGTATGATCGAGAAATAATACCTGGGTTCCCTAAGTTCTTCCCTCAGTATGAATTCTGCATCCTTGTGCAGGAATTCTTCTTTTCTTAATATTCTGGTCCTGATAGTTTCGAAGATGTCATTTCCATATTCTAACATGTACGCTGGTGTCCCGCCGAACACTGCATATATTGCAAGTAGTTCTTCAAGACCGACGGATGGAAAGAAATCTTTCAGTGCTGGAAAATCCAAAGGCTGGAGCTTGAACTGTTTTGTCCTTCTCCCATAAAGAGGTGAAGAATAGTTGAAGAAATGCTTCTCCATCATTCCTATGGATGAGCCACAGATGAATATCTTGATGTCAGTATTCTTCAGCCGATTATCCCAGTAATCCTGTAATATAGATGGCAGGGCAGGGTCGGACGACACCATGTACGGGAACTCATCTAAAATTATTACAAGACCCTTTTTCCCTGCAAAATAATGGAATGCTTCATCAAGGTCCCTGAACGGGAACTTTGCAAGTTGCCCATCATTAAACTTTTTAGCAACAATATCTGATAGGCGCAGTACCATATCTTTTGGAGATTCAAACCTGCCAAGGAAATACACTGCATTTTTATCAGCAGTGAGTATCTGCTTTAGAAGTTCAGTCTTCCCGACCCGGCGCCTGCCATAGAGTATGAAAAGTTCGGCTCTGTCGCTTAGAAGTGTATTTTTAAGAATTGCAAGTTCCTTGTTCCTGTTCACAAACATATCGAATATCTCATGTACGGTCAAGTAAGTTACTCTATTATACTCCAGATATTTAATCTTTAGGTTTCCTTGTGTATGGGTCAGTAAGTTATCTGACTATACTCTGGATAAAGTGGAGAGAGAAGCCCCAAAAATAGAGGGTGGGAAAAGTGCATCCGAAAAATAACTATCCCCATACTAACAGTACGTGGTCTTCGTATACCTAAATACACCCATTTGACCTACCGGTCATTTGGGAGTTTAGTAAAATATGGCATGAAGTATGAAGGCGACCTTTAATCCTTTGACACTATTCAATAGCCTCGCCCCTGGCTCCAGGAGAAAGCTATGGGTGTGTCACCTCGGGTGGCCCATTAAACTCTCCTTACAAAAGTAGGAGTACGCAATTTAAGCATATGACGAAATCAGGGTGCGGATGGTAAAGACGTGAATCAAGAACATCAATTTTATAATTAAATTTCAACCGCAAGAAATAATTATGTGTCTATACTTCCCTATACTTTAAAAAATCCAATACAACAGACCACTTCTCCCAAAATGTTTCAGGACCACCGGTCAAGTGTCTGCTGGCCCGCATCCGAAGCTTCCACCAACCTGCTCACCGCACTCTTCACCCGGACCTCGGAAAAATCATGCCTGTTACAGAGAAAATCAGTAATCTCAGACTCTTTAGGGGACTTCCACGATATATCATAATCAGAAATAACGTCAGGATACAGGAAAAAGTCCTTGATCTCCTGCAAATTCTCAATCCCCTCGCCCTTCTCAACCAGCACCGCCTCAATCCCACCGTGCTGCTTAATCAATTTCATAGCCGTTTTTGGTCCAACCCGCTTGATTCCCGGATTGTAATCAGTACCCACAAGCAAAGCAATATCGATCAACTGCTCCCTGGTGATGCCGTTGGCAGACAATCCATCCCCAAGTTCAATAATCTCAGGATTCACGTCAATATAGATATTCTTGCGTGGAAGCTTGCGTTTTCCAGTAACGGCCAGGTTCCTTACCACCCTGGGCGCACCGAAAAGCAGGGAATCATAGTCCTGGGATGCGGCAAGATCCGCATCTCCCACCTGTGCCATATACGCAGCCTGGGCCTCCCCCTCAGAGGGGGCCTGCACCACAGGAATGCCCATAAATCCCAGCAAGGTCTTGGCATCACCAACCATGCCTTCTTTTAAGTGTGAAGAAGCCTGGGCATGTACAAAAGCTTCCTCCTCCTTCCCCGCATCCACCGCCTCTTTCCAGCGGTGCATGGCCTTATCCCTGGTCTTTGACCTCTGTTTAAGTGTCCGGGCCTTGAACCCGGGTGGTTTACCGTCAAATACAAATACCGGCTTGATGCCCGCTTCTACAAGATTTGTGGTGCGGTACAAAAACCCTGAAAGGTGTGAAGTTACCTCACCCCTGGAATTCATAAGGGGTGTACCATCCCTTTGCCTGATAATACTCAGGAACTGGTAAAGGGTATTGAAAGCATCGATGGCCACCACCCTGCCTGCCAGATCAATTAACCGGATCTCGTTTTTTTCAAAGATATCGCCCAATTCCACGCCCATATTCTTTACTCCAAAAATTTATACTTGATGTATATTCTACACATTAGTAAAATATGACGCATCATCTTCTCCATAAAACCAACCGAAAACATTATTAATAAGTTGTTACCAATATAGTTAACATTGGGGCATTAAACGGTATCGTATCCATCCCCTCCGATCCGTCAAGCCCCATTTATTTTCATATATTTTTTTATCTGATCAAAGTGCCGTTTTCAACTTTACTTTCGGGCTGCAGCAGCACTGCTCCGTTCTCATCGGCAGCCAGGATCATTCCCATGGATTCCACGCCGAACAGTTTGGCAGGTTTCATATTTGCCAGCAGGACGATTTGCCTGCCCACCAGTTCATCAGCCACATGTGTCAGGGCAATACCCGCCACCACCTGTCTTGGGCTGTCCTCTCCGATATCGACCTGGAGTTTTAGTAATTTATCAGACCCCTTTATAGCTTCGGCAGAAACTATGGTCCCTGTCCTGATATCCATTGTATTGAACTCCTCAAATGTGACCACAGGGACCTGTGGTGTGGCCTTTTCCTCTTTTGCCATTGCTTCGGCTATTCGTTTATTCATAATAACCTCCATCTCGTCTATCTTCTTATCATCTATCTTTGTGAACAGTATTGCAGGTTTTGGCATTGACCTTCCGGATTCCAGTTCCACCAGCCCTTCATCATACCTCATCTGGCTGATATCACCCTCTAATCCCAGGTGACCCCACGCCTCATTCATCTTAATTGGTATAACGGGCTCACACAGCAGTACCAGTGCCTTTGCGATCTGGAGGCAGTCCTTGACCACCCCTGCACAGGCATCCCGGTCGTTCTTGATCAGGTGCCAGGGTTCGTTTAACTGGAAATATGTATTACCGTATGCGGAAAGACCCATTGTTATGTCAATTGCCTTCTTGAACTCATATTCTTCCATTGCCTCGGTTACTTTCCTGATGGTGGTGCGTATCTCATCCATGACTTTTTCAGATACCGCTCCCTCAGGCACTTCACCAAAGTTCTTGTGCGTGAAATGCAGCGTACGGTAAAGGAAATTACCAAGTGAACCCACAAGTTCGTTGTTCACCTTTTCCTGGAACACCTTCCATGAAAAGTTCAGGTCCTTGGTGTGTGAGGTATAGCTGGCCAGGTAATAGCGCAACAGGTCGGGATGGAATCCATGGTCCAGGTAGTCATCATTAACCCAGACCACATAACCCCTGCTCTTACTGAAAGTCTTATCCTCGATCTTTACCATGCCCGAAGCCACCACGGCTTTCGGTAGAGAATAGTGGGCACCTTTTAGCATTGCAGGCCAGAATATGCAATGATGATAGGCAATATCCAGGCCGATGAAGTGAATTATACTGGAATCACCCTGCCAGATATGTTTCCAGTCCAATCCGGCATTATTACAGTACTCTTCTGTGAACGAGATATATCCTATTGGGGCGTCAACCCATACATATACCACAAGTTCTTCATGACCAGGGAACCTCACACCCCATTCAAGGTTGCGTGTGATACACCAATCCCTGAGTTCCTGGTTCACCCATTCCCTGGCATAGTTTCGGGCATTGGATGTCCCGCCCATGGTTTCAAGGTATTTCAGCAGGAAGTCCTTGAATGATGACAATTTGAAAAAGAAGTGTTCCTGTTCCCTGTATTCTGCCTTGTTCCCACATATCTTGCAAATCGGTTCCAGTATCTCCCCCGGCTCCAGGTGCCTGTTACATCCCTGGTCGCATTCGTCACCTCTTGCAGGTGATTCACAGTAGGGACAGATACCTTCCACATAACGATCAGGCAGGGATCGTTCGCAATGGTTGCAGTATGCCAGGTCGATCGTCCTGGGATATACATAATTGTTCTCGATCAACCTGTTGACAATATCATTAGTACGGTTGTGGTTCACAGCCCCGTCTGTAGTGCCGAAGAAGTTGAACCGGATGCCCAGTTTCTTAAATACTTCGTCAAAATGATGGTGGTATTTCTCTATGAGTTTACCAGGAGTGGTATTTGTCTGTTCGGCACTGACAACTATAGGTGTGCCGTGGGTATCTGAACCGCATACAAAAATGGTTTTCAGTCCTTGCTTATGCAGGGACCTGACAAAGATGTCGGCAGGGATGTATGTTCGCAGGTGTCCTATATGGCATTCACCATTGGCATACGGCAGTCCGCAGGTGACCAGGACGGGCTTATCAGCAGGGAAATTAGACATTGATCTTGAATCCTCCATAATAACAGTATGTTTAAATTAGTATGCTTAATGTGATATGATGCTCATGAATGAATGTTAATTCTAAAATATGTTTCCCTGATTAGATAAAAAGGCATGAATAACGAGGTGAAGGAAGACCGATGCTGACAAAACGGATAATACCGTGTCCTGACGTTACCCTTGATGAGGCTGGCGGTTGTTTGGTCAAGTGGGTCGGGTTCGAAGACCTTTGCAGGGCAGGCGACCCTGTTGAACTGGCCAAGGAATATAAACTCCCGGGAGCTGATGAACTGGTCTTTTTGGACATTACTGCATCTCATGAGGGGCGTTCCACTATGATCGATGTGATATAGCGCACTGCCGATGAGGTTTTCATCCTGCTGACCGTGGGCGGGGGCATTAATTCGATTCGGGATCAAGTCCTTACTGTGCTCTGGTGCAGATAAATTATCTGTTAATACCCCATATTCGTCAGTTTAAAATAAAACAAGGCTCTTCCTGTGCATCTAGTGTCAAGTCAAGCATAACGTGTCGCACTGATTTTTTTAAATCCGCCTACGACATACAATATATGGTGAATGGTCGCTATACGTTTCATGGTTGACTTGACACTAGTTGGTAGTCTAATTTTACAGTTGGTTGAAATTTTCAATTTAAAAAAACGATGACATGCATAAAATTTTATATATATATGGACAATTTGATTGATGTATTCTCTTGATAGCGAATTAAACAGCTAAGCAAGTATATTCTGTTTACTCTTGGGCTGCCAACTTGAAACGCAGGAAGAGCCAAAGATTATTATCAACAGAATTACTTTTTTCACCTCTTTGCGTTTTAATCCATGTTCTTCAGATTCTCACCCATATTCTGTGTTTTCATTCTGTAGTCATGATAAACCCAGTACAAATTGTAACAAGGCCTGTATATCGAATTTTTTATTTGATTGATTTTCCGCCTATCTTCTTGAATATTTCGATATCACCCCAAAACTGCAGGCAGCTCCAGATCAGTGCAGCAGCCAGGCAGAGGGCAGCCCGCCCTATACTACGGCCTATTAGTGCAGGCAACCAGGATGATCATTGAGTTGTAAAGTTAAAAGCCAGCTAAGAATTATTTCAGAGATGCTATACGGTTATAGTTTCAACAGCCCTTTCCCTCTAATATATTTTCCTGCCCCTGAGGTACTGAACACAGCAGTTAAAATATTTTCAAGTGGTTCTAAGATTGATTCATCCTTTTCAAAAGCGTCTGCTAATTGCCGTAATCCTTCTTCTATTTTTTCAAAATGTATCTTTTCAAGTAGTACACTTCTATCGCCTGCTCTTATTCTTTGAGCACGATCGAGTAGTGTTTGATAACCATTGTTTAAAACAAGATCAGCCAATAGAACATCTTTGGAGAAGCTGTATCTATAGGTGCGGTTTGTAATTCCATAGGCTGCAGAAAAGTAATATATTTTTTTATCCAAGTCTTCTTCTTTTTTCATTAAGGCTTCAACCAGCCTTAGTTCTTTAATCAATTCTTTTTTGAAAAACTCTTTTTGAGACATTATATTTATTCTCCAAAATTAGTGGTTCATGTTCCCATCATCGAGTTGTGCGTATTTACAGTAGAAGTAGCAACGGGAGCGTGTGGTATTTCACCCCTTTGAGTATTGTGTCCCCAGATGTTCTCTAAACCAATGGCCTCCGTTGAATAAGGCTGAATAGATTGCTGCTGAAGCATCTGATCAAAATGCATTTCTCCTGCTACAGTTCTTACTGATGCATGGGGCCTTTGAGTCTCCCAGTAATCGTGAATTTCGTACAGTGTTTCATCACCTAGAATGTTTTCAATGAGAATGTTATTGAATTGTTCAATATTTTTCACGATGGCTGATTCAGGATTTATGCTATAATATGTAACTCCAGCTCTTGCCCTTGAATTCAACACACCCCATTTTGCAAATTTCTTCACAACCCGAGTGGCTGTTACTCTTGATACTCCTACTTCTTCTGCCAATTCAGTAATGTTGAAATCAATTCCATCTAGTGGCAATAAATATTCAAGCATCCTCAATTCACTGTTATTTCCCAACAAACCTTCGAAAGGACTGGTCATATCATTATCACTCTTGGTATTGTATTTTATGACGATAATTGTTATTTTAGTAATTCTTACTATAAAAAGATTTGCAAACTAATATATACAGTAGTGTATAAAATAGTTTACAGTGGTCTTATTTTACCTTTTGTGACAGGATAACCATGAGATCCTAAAGCAAAGTTCATAGCCTTTGAATCTGAAATATAGTATTTGATATTTTGTTTTCTAATTTGTGCAATATACCCTTTATTCAAGAGGTTTTGTATGGCCTTATCAAATTTCAATGAATTTTTTTTGACATACAAATTCTCTAATTTTTTACAATGGTATCCCCTATTAGATGCTAAGTTTCTACCCCTGTAAAGTACATTCAAGATAAAAAGTTCATCGTCAGA
>Ga0255431_1073_pt1 | contig 19424 bp, 24 predicted proteins | sample ANMaggSeSYBR02J5_FD_182633 | JGI IMG/M metagenome (GOLD analysis project Ga0255431, IMG submission 182633) | Sediment cell enrichment communities from methane seep in Santa Monica Basin, California, United Staets - ANME aggregate JGI... | ecosystem: Environmental > Aquatic > Marine > Cold seeps >... | reverse complement strand
TTTACATGGGAATTGGACGCAATCGATGCAGAAGTCTTTTTTTTCCCTATTATAACAGCAATCTCTTATTTTGCAGCCCCATTTACTTGTTCTTTTTTGTTCTTTACTTTCTGAGGCACATCCAAGACAAGTCTTATTAAAGGAAGGACATGCTCCACAAAAAACCCCACAAGGAGCTAATTCATTTGGAATTTGATTCATTTTTCCCCCCATTTTACATTAGATACTTGGCATGCTGCCTAACGTTTCGCGGATTTGAAAAGCCCCAACCACGCCACCGCCGGACTACAAGTCCGAGGCATCCACGGGCTGGAGGTCGGGCAATAGTATGAGCTGCGAGCAAAAGTGGGGTGGGATTTTATTTATATTTTGCGAATATTTAATGATAATACTTTGTTATTGATGTATGATATCCTTTAAATGTCCCTTATTCCTTTCTTCTCTATTCACTTTATAACTTCGTTTCTTTTAAGTAAAAATCTTCTTATTTTAATATTTTGTGCCCCGAAGTGAGCATTTCGCCTAACGTTCGCACTATGCGAAGATGCCCGAAGCGAAGCGTAGGGCAATTTGGGTGGGGGCGGTACCACGCCCGAACCGCATAGCTGCTGTTAGGTATAGTGCCCGACATCTTAATCTTTGTTAGTCACTCCTCGCCATTTGAGTTGCCATCATGTCGAAAAATCTACCGATCAATTTTTTAAATGGGTTTAATTTTACTGGATAATAGTAATTTGATTCAAACCATCCGTGTTCCCTGTAGTATGTATAATCTCGATAGTTCTCATTAAGCATTAATTTCATAGTTGATCGTGACATTCTAAACATCATAAGCTTAAATAAGGATGGAGTTGGGTATTCTTTTTTTAGTAATTTTGAATAGAATATTTTACTCTGCTTGTCAATTATCCTATCAATTTTTTTCTGTCCTTTTTCTGTCATCGGTTCAAGTGTTGTTATACAACAACCTTTAACAACATTGCAGCCTAATTTATTGCCAATGAAATTAAGATATTTTACAGTGTCTTTACCTCCATATATTCCTTGCGCAACTATACTGGTGAATGCTTTTCCAAAAAAACGCGGACGATGAAAAAAGAATGCAATTCTATCAAGGAATATCTTCATAAATGCTGATACTTGAAAGGAGTAAGTAGGAGATGCAAAAATTATACCATCTGAATTAATTATCTTTTCGATAAGTTTATCTCTATCATCTTTTAATGGACAAAATTCTTCACCCTTGTTAAAGCACATCATACAACCTTTACATGTTTGCAAATTATAATCACTTAAAGTAACTATTTCATATTCTATATCTCCAAATGATTGTAGTTTTTGTAAAAATTGTTCAGAAGCATTATAAGTATGCTTCTTCCGTGCACTACCAATAAATGCAGTAACTTTCATGACTGTAATTACCTTCATTATAAATAAATACATATCTCTTTTTTAATGGAAATAAAATTCCAAGCTATGTCGGGCATTACACCTTACATTGTATATCCGAACTTACTTCGCATATCCATCCTATTCAGTGTTATATCCGAATCTAGCCTATCTTTATGTCCTTCTGGACGAACTTCAATCATCAGATACCTCTCTTCATTCTTCTCTGCATCAAGTCTTTCGACCCACACCACAAAACCCTTTCGACTACGCGTCCACCCCGACCCCGGGTATACCCTATGCCAGCCTCCCAGTCACTACGGTATACCCCGTACAAATATACCGGGCCTGCATATGTCGGTTTTCCGTATTTATCTCCTGTTATGCTCGTCTGTATTATGTGCCTAGATATATTTCTCAACCACATCCCAGCCATTACCCACAGAGCCGTGGTAACAACTCGGAGCCCAGAGATGGTCATCACACCATTCCTTCAAATGAGGAAACTCCTTCCTGAGCACCCTGCTACTTCTACCTTTGATCATCTTTGATATATAGCTTACGGAATATTTTGGCGGATATTTCAGAAATATATGAACATGATCTGGATTAACCGCCATATCTATAATCTCTATATCAAGTTCCTTACACGTCTTTCTTATAATCGCCTCAGCCAACATCCCCACATCGCCCACCAACACCTTACCCCTATATTTGGGAGAAAACACCAGATGGTCTGTAAGTAGCAATACCGTGTGCCTGTCGTGCCTCAACTTCTTTGACATACTGAATGAAGATGAAGTTGTAAAATAAAAATGAATAGCAAAAGTGCTGTGAAAGTATTATCTCCTCACAGCTTACTCCCCCTCCCCCAACCTACTCGCAATCTCCACCGCCAGCCCCGCCACATCCACAGCCCGATGCGCCAGCAGCCGTACCATAGGCTCTTTCCCCGCCGCACCCAGGTCATACACCACATCCGGCACCCGGTTGTGAAGCTTACGGTATGTATAAATAGCAGTCCGGGTGCCCCATTCCATTATACTCACGCCACGGGGCTCGTGTGTCCTTGGATGTATATATTGACATTGTGCTCCTTAAGTCTAATCAGCTCCCCCACCAGTGCGCCACACACTCTGCATCACATCCCGCATCACAACCAGCAAATCACGCCAATCCTCTGCTGCAAACTGAGTCATTGCTTGCATGACGCGCTGGTGAATCTTTTGTCGATTCGGCTGTCTGAGGCGCACAATCAAAATGCCATGGTGGAGTTCCTCACGATACTGCGCAAACCCCTTATCTGTCGTGATCAACAATCGCCCTTCTTGCTGAGCTATCTCCCAGAGAGTATCATCAGTAATACCCTGCTGTGCTGTGCCGCGAATGTCACGCACGTCATGCCCCATCTCACGCAGCACTCGAACGGTGATCAATGGTATGTTTTCGTCCACGAAAATCTTCATACTGCACTCGCCAACGCCTCAATGGGTGTAACTTGCTCTTCAGCCAGTGACGCTGCGTAGTCAAGACATGTAAGAATATCCTCCCGTTCAAGTGAAGTATACTCTTCCAGGAGTTCCTCAATTGTGTCTCCATTGGCCAGCATGTGTATGATCTGGTGGACAGGTATACGGGTTCCTTTAATGCAAGCCTGCCCGTGGCAAACCTTTGGATTAATTGAAATACGGGGATACATAACATTACCTCATCAACACTGATAATAAAATGAAGATAATTACAGATAACGGTTTCGTTGTTTACGATGTTCCGCTGAAGCTTATGGTCAAACTCGAATCATCGTTTACCTCTTTTCACGATTCTTCTAAAGCCACAGCCAGCCCCATATCCTTGATAACCCCCAACACATGCCCAGGGGTCTGAAGCTATATAGAGGATTCCCGAACGTTTGAAACGCCCAGTAGGGGATAACAAGTCCTTTTCTACGTGGAGTGACTTAAATAAGTAACTGTTCTAAATATTTCAGGTCATATAATATCACATTATCTTCTGTGATTTTTTTCTTGAACCCCTTTGCAAAAATAATGTAGTATTCCTCTTCTCTTTCAAGCGGCACCAAGCTTGCCTTTTCCTTTAAGTGCTCAAGAACTTCACGTGCATTGACCTTATCGCTCCATTTACATTCGCAGAATACGGCCTGTTTGCTTGTTTCATTATATGCCACTATATCTATCTCTTGCTCTTTATGCCACCACTTTCCGATCCTTGTGAAGCGAAAAGGAAGGAGCCCTTTCTCGTTCAGCATATCAAGGATTTCCATGGCAATGTTCTCAAAATGCCGTCCCACGTATCTGTTAAACTGGGGCTTTATGCCTTCAATAACCACACTTCCTTTTCCTTTTTCTATATCCTCCATCTCGGGATATACGAACCTGAACCAGAAATCAAATAAATTGTCGGCAAGAAAATACATACCTTTCCTGCTTTTGTAGCTCTCGGTAACAGGCACGGCGCGGTAAACAAGCTGGAGGTCATTCAATACAGACAGGTACTTGTTAACTATGCTTATGCTGAGACCTGTATCGTTGGCTATTGGCCCCATCCTGTGATTGCCTTTTGCCAGGGAAAGCAGGATTGAGAAATAGTACCTGGGCTCTGTTAGTTCCTGCCTCAGTACGAACTCAACATCCCTGTACAGGAATGAATCTTCCCTGAGAATATTGTCCTCAATATTTGTGAAAACATCTTTTCCCGGGTCAGCTTCCATAATATAGGCTGGGGTTCCGCCATACACTGAATAGAATTCCACTGCTTTTTTTATGTTCTTTATATAACCAAGTATGTGGACAAAGGGAATCTGTTTGATAAGCAACTGCCCTGTCCTTCTTCCATAAAGCGGGCTGCTGTAGCCCATTACCATTTTTTCCATCATTGAGATGCTTGAGCCGCACAGTATCAGGAAGAGGTTTGAATTCTTGAACTTGTTGTCCCAGTAATCCTGCAGGATGGATGGAAGGCTGGGGTCTTCCTTGACCAGGTAGGGGAACTCGTCTATGGCTATTACCAGTCTCTCATCGGGCCTGCCTGAGAGGTATTCGAAAAATCCGTCCCATCCTGTGAATTCGGTCTTTTTGAGCAGGTCGTCGTTAAAGAATTCACCGAGTTTGGTGGCAAATATCCGGAGCTGGAGGGTTTTTGACTCTTCACGGGCCAGGAGACGGATGCCTCGATTGTTTATGAACTGGTCTATGAGTTCGCTTTTTCCAATCCTACGCCTGCCGTATATTACTATGAATTCTGCTTTGGGACTTTCGAACCTTTGGTTGAGGAGCGAGAGTTCTCTATGTCTGTTGATGAATACACTCATGGGTATTGTACTTGAGAGTGTATTATTTACAATTTGCGATGAGGTGGGTGGTTTTGCAAATTGTCACAATATCCCAGACAAAGTCCAGTATCTGATTATAGCACATCAACCTTGTGATTTTTGATCTTGCCCACCAGTGCATATCTCAACATTTTAACAGCCATATCATCAAATAAGCAGCAAAAACAATGAGACCGGAATTGTTACATAATTCCCGGTAACATCAAATTTGTTTTTTGAAAGCAATATCCCTTTTTTAAAAGTGTATAATCCTTTATAATCGCTTTTTTGTATCTGATTTTGATATTTCAGTTCAACTGGAAACAGCTCATTATTTCCCGATCTTAAAACAAAATCCACTTCAATCTTCCCGCCTTTCTTCCGCCAGTAAAATACATGTTCATGAAGCGAAAAAACATCACTGGGGTAAATATTATACATCAATCGAACCAGATGGTTCCCGACAACGGATTCTACTAATTTACCCTTAATTTCGGGATTACTAAGATATAAAAGGCTTGAATTGAAATAATCTGTCGATCCCATCACCCATGCCCGTAAAGAATGAAAAATAAAAGGGTCCTGGAAGTATATTTTTTTCTCCTTTTTAAAGATGGCACTCTTTTTAGAAATATCAATCGAATACAAGGTACTTAATACAAATGAATCTTCCAGATCACCAACGTACTTAGATACTGTATTATGCGATCCAATATCCGTATCTTTAACTATGCTTTGCCAGCTAATATTTGTTGATAATTTATTAGAAATACTTCGCAGTATCTGCTTAATGGATATCTCCTGAATTTGCCATCTTGCAAGATCACCGATCAATGAACGTATATATATCTCATAAGTACTGCTATCAATGCTGTTCTTTGAAAAGAATTCATTTACTGGCCTTGGGATTCCACCTGTGATCAGGTACTGTTCAAACAATCGATCCAATTCATCCTGGTATACTTGTAATTGATTGAGTACAGGATCTATTTTCCTGTCAAACAAACCAAGAACAATATCCTGTGTTTTTTCTCCCTGGTGAAGATCATTATCCTTTAACCGTTTTTTCATTGCCGGATCAACAGTTTCTACGAATTCGGCAAATTTCATCGGCAATAATATTTTATCTAATGTTCCGGTGCCTTCCCCCCGTCTTCCGGGCAGGCGTTCAATACTATGTTTGATGTCGATGGAATGCGACTCGGTTAATAGAACAGAGGTGTTTTTTAATCGCCCGGTATCAACTAAGTATTTTAATCCTTTTTCCCAGTTCTTTACAGATGATATCTCATCCAGGAATATATATTTTCGGTCTAAATTGAACGCCTGGGACCAATCCAAATACATGTTCATAACTTTAAAAAGTTCTTTTTCATTGTCTATGAGATCACAAGTATAATAAAAAATGCTCTTGGAATCCTTAACTTCCTGTAGCAGGTCTTTTATCAGGAGTTTGACTAATGTTGTTTTACCAACCTGGCGAGGTCCTCGTAATGTATAGATTCGATCGTTGTCAAATGTAATGTCATGTTTTATCCGGGGCTGCCACTGGATATTTGCTGCTTCAAAATCCTTTATTTTATCATCGTTGGATATCTCAGATGGATCTTTCCACCACGGATTCTGGCGGGATATGTTTATAAAATCCATATTTATTTATGATATGACTGGTTGTTTATATAGATTTGGTCATATGATTGACCAGTTGTTTATATACTAGTGGTCAATTTGATGACTAACTGAACTGTTGGTATACATCTTACACATCAATGCCTGTTTTTCTTTAATTCAGCAGATGTGGATTATCCTGCTGGAACGCAGGGGCGCTGGTAAGACCCTGCTTAGCCCGGATATATGCAGGAATTACACACACATTTGATCTCTGTTGCTGCATTCAGACCTATGATCCCTTAAAACACGTTTTGATGAATACAACACTCTTCCTTGACTGTATTCAAAACCCCTTATTTGACCCGCAGTCTCAAGTATTTTTGAGAATATCTCGCTTCATGCTAAGGCCGCCTCTGGTTCGGTTGTGCTTCGGGCTGTAGCTGCTGATGCTGGGGAACTCCGAACGACACCTCACGATGCTGCACTTCCTTTTCTCTTTGCACGGAAGCAGGTCCGGATGGAGGGATTTTAACCTGCAGTGGGGCATGGTTTTTTATCTCCAATGTCCTGTTTGCGTCAAGGCACGCCCACCCCAGCTGTCAACGACCCCGGATTTCGCTATCGCTCAAATCCGGGGCATCAAAAGTATGCTCAAGTTTTAATTCATTATTAGTTAGCAAATGTCAGTAATTCAATTGAGGCGCAAACTTATTAGTACGGATGTCTTCCACTCATTTCTGAGTTTAGAAAATAAATATACAAAATATTAAAGTATTATGAGTATTATCTTTGATTTGTATGACATCAGAACTGAAAAAAAGAATAGAAGAACGTAAAAAACAGAAGACTTTAGAACAGATTAAGGAGATTAATCATTGTTGTCCATTTACTTCTCAAGAAATTATGGAGGCATATTTACCAAAAACTAAATCACAGAATTGGTATTCTATATATTGTGTAGGACTAAATAAAGTACCAGAAAAAGCAGTAAACGGTCACAATGGAGGAACCCCATTTTATACAAAAGATAAAAAAATCATGAGGTCAGGTGCTTCAACTTGGTCAGAATTAGAAATACAAACTTGCCGATAATTCAAAATATACGATTAATTAATAACTAAAGATTTATTTGCATCAATTTTATTGAAAATGTTACAAAAAATTTCTTCTGTGGCCAATGGAAAATATCCGTGAGGATTATTTTTACTTATATCAGATCTTGATATCTTTATTCCTAAAGTTTCCATTAATATTCTGCTTGCATGCGTACCTCTACATACATGAAAATTTGTTTGATAAGTTGCCCATTTTCCAAATTTAAAAAACAGATTTTTATTGAAAATTAGAGGTTTATTGTTTTCTAGAGGCTCAATAACATATCTAAATAAATCTCTACTTATATCTTCTGCTGGATTAATTGGGGGACAATCTGGACTAAGAAATTCATAAAATTCATCAAATAATATTTCTTTTTTATCTCCTATTTTGTCTATAACTAAAAATTTTTCTTCGTCTTTAGATATTGTATAAGTTATATTTCCATTAGTAACAGTACAATAATTTGATGATTTCATAATGATAATAAAATTAATTCAATATTTAAATGATTTTTGTTTTATTTTTATGATTCCCAAACAGCTGATAAATATTTATTCTTGCAATAATTTACTAATGCGCCTATTTCTTAGGATTTAACCACTGTTGTTTTGGTACCATTTCATTCTAGGAGCATATATCCCCCATCTCGAAGTCACTACGGTATACCCCGTACAAATGTACCGGGCCTGTATATAGCGATTTTCCGTATTTGCCTCCTATTATGCTCATATGTATTGTGTGCCGAGATATATTTCTCAACGACATCCCAGACATTGCCCACAGAGCCGTGGTAACAACTCGGAGCCCAGAGATGATTCCCAGACCATTCCTTCAAATGGGGAAATTCCTTCCTGAGCACCCTGCTACTTCTACCTTTGATCATCTTTGATATATAACTTACGGAATATTTTGGCGGATATTTCAGAAATATATGCACATGGTCAGGGTTTACCGCCATATCAATGACCTCAATGTCAAGTTCCTTACACGTCTTTCTCATAATTGCCTCAGCCACCATGCCCACATCGCCCACCAGCACCTTGCCCCTGTATTTTGGAGAAAATACAAGATGGTCTGTAAGCAGCGATACCGTATGCCTGTCGTGCCTTAATTTCTTTGACATATTGGTTTTATGATGTGGCAGCGAAATATAAACGATTGGTAAAAGTGCGGTGAAAGTATTCCTCCCCCTTCACACGCTTACTCCCCCTCTCCCATCCTCCTCGCGATCTCCACCCCCATTCCAGCCGCATCCACAGCCCTGTGCGCCAGCAGCCGTACCATAGGCTCCTTGCCCACCGCACCCAGGTCATACACTACATCCGGCACCCGGTTGTGCAGCTTCCGGTACGTATCAATAGCAGTCCGGGTGCCCCATTCCATAGTACTGACACCCTCGGGCTCATGCGCCCTGTCAAATGAAGCCACTGCCAGCCCCATGTCCCTCACCACCTCCAGCACATCCCCAGAATAACGAATGTTCATGGCAGCCCGCAGCCCGGCATCGTGATGCATGGCAGCCAGCACGATCCTTGCCACATGCCTGCTGGCACCCATGGCCGGACAACCCACAGCCCGCACACGGCCCCCCGACCTGACGATACGCCCCCGCACCGCACAAACATCCCCGGTACCGGCTGCATCAGGAATGGCACTGGCAACATTGCAGCCAACTTCAGGTATAAGTGCAGTAAAATCCCTGGATGATTCCAGTATAGCAACCGCCTCCTGTACATCCACCACTGCCTCGTACATCCGGGCAGTCTTCACCGTATGTTGCGCCTGGTTCACAGGCCCCACACCCTGCCCGACAGACCGGCTTTCAAGAATAGCCCTGGTCACAAACAGCTTGGCACCCGCAGCCGCATCCCTGGGACTGGCCCCGCCAGCAAGGAATACGGTTAGGGCCGCCGAATAGGTGCACCCCGCCCCGTGGGTCCCGCCCTGACCAGTTCGCCGTCCACAAGCGTAAAATCCACGCCGTCATACAGCAGGTCAGCCCCTTCCAGGTGCCCCCCTGTGACTATTACAGCCTTCGCTCCCGAATCCACAATGCGGCGTGCCGCTTCCTTCGCATCATCCAGGTCATTGATCTTAATACCGGAGAGTACCTCTGCCTCATCTACATTGGGTGTCAGTACCCTGGCCAGCGGGATGAGTTCCTCCCACAGGGTTGCAACAGCCTCGCGCCTGATCAGGCTGTCTCCTGCCTCGGCCGCCATAACCGGGTCAACCACCAGCGGGATCTCGTACTCCCTGACCATCTCCGCCACCCTGGTGATAATACCAGACGAGGAGAGCATACCTGTCTTGGCATAAGCGATCTTCATGTCAGTTGCCACCGCCCGTATCTGGGATTCAACAGTGCCCGGAGGCAGGTCGTGTACATCCTGCACACCTGTGGTGTTCTGGGAAGTGATAGAAGTAATCGCACACGTACCATGGGCACCCAGTGTTGCAAAGGTCTTCAGGTCAGCCTGTATACCTGCACCACCACCTGAATCCGAGCCTGCTATTGTCATGACCACCGGATACTTTACCATCATATCACCTTCACCTCATACCTGGCTTTATACCCGGCATTACACTGGGCTTATAGTCAGGAACATAATATTCATTACTTATCATATGACCACTTTGCGCTCTTTGCGTACTTTGCGGTGAAAAATAATAGTGGTGGGAAGACATTGTTTTCAAATATATTGCCACCGCAAAGAGCGCAAAGTTCGCAAAGGGTAAGTTTAATTTGTTTGGTTTTTAACTATAATACCTGGCTTTATACTGACTTTGATAGATACAATACCTGACATACCTACTCCACATCAGTTATCTGGAGCAATACTTCATAATAGTATCCACTTCCAAGGTCCACGTCAGTCATTACGCTGCCTGTGACCACCACGTTGTCCCCCTGGGATACGTTAAAAGTATTTGGACATTTTGCCTTCAACTGTCCTGTACCATCATCAAGTGTAAGGAAATATTCATCAATGAGTTCCACGTTTTTGACTACCACGGCAGATACCTTCACAACCTGTCCATCCAGTGTAGCCGACATGGACTGGATATCTTCTATCCTTGTGCCCCCATCAACAGGCGTGACATTGATGTCACCTGTTACTATATCACCGCTGCCATGTGGGCCGCCATGCGGGAAGTTTGAAACAGATGTGGTCCCGTCAGAGACCGAATCAGCGAATAAAATAATGTCGAATATCTTTCCAAGCTGGGTACTGGTAAACTCGGTTTGCAGGCTGCCAGTGGCTGTTATCTCTGTGCCGTTGTCCAGTTGTGTCGAATAACCTGCCACCCACAGGCTGCCAGTACTGTCTGTGATCTCCATATATGTATAACCCGTAACATCGATGGTCTGGTTCACGATACCTGTCACACGGATGGTTTCATGTGCATAAGGGTCTGCCAGTGCTTCGCCTATATTGACATCCACTGCAACAGGAACCACCGGCAGTGTGTGATTGAATTGCTGCCGGGTAGCAGGTTCACTGTCGGTACATCCCGAAATCACCAGTCCGGTCATAACTATGGCTAACGTAATTATTGTTTTGATCATCATATTCATTGTTTTTCCTCTTTGCCAATTATTATTTTGGAACTTGAATTGGCGTGAAGATTAGAACTCATTTTTATACATAAACGTTGTCATCTCTTTTGAACTATGAAGCAAAGACCGGTCAGCCACCTGAAAGCCTGGGACACAGAACACCTGCGTGGTATCTGGAAGGGGCCATATTCACTGGATTTTTTTGACAGGCATGTAACACCTCCTGCCCATATCCTTGATGCTGGCTGTGGAGTAGGGAGATACACAATCCCTCTTGCCATGCGGGAATACGATGTCACAGGTGTGGATATATCCTTATTTGCTATCACTGAACTTGACAATGTGAGATTACGCCGCAATATGCAAATGGGCCTGGCTGCTGCGGACATATGCCATCTTCCCTTCAGGGATAATACTTTCGATGTAGTGGTTGCCTTTGGCGTCCTGCAGCACTTGCTGGAAGATGAAAGAAGTACAGTACTGACAGAGTTCGCTCGTGTGCTTGTGCCTGGCGGCACTTTAGTAATAGAAGTACTTGGCATAGAGGATATGCGCATAGGAGGCCGGGAAGTGGAAACCACCACGTTTTTGCGCAGTACAGGCTCGGTGTACCATTATTTTAACCTGCATGAGATCAAGGACATTTTTTCTGGTCTGGAGATTATAAACATCAAAGAAAACAGGATCAATAAGAACATTGCAGGGAAGGATTATACAAGGCATATGATCTCAGTGGCTGCAAGGTCGAGAGAAAAAGATATATAATTTGATATGGAACATTATATATTAAAGGGAAAATCTATGAACCGCAGAATAATTTTACTCATAACAGGACTGTTGTTATCATCAATTTATTTAACAGTGGGTACTGCAAGTGCTGAGCCACCCAGGTATCTGGAGGTTAAATCAATTACAATGACCCTCGAAGGTCAGGATGCTACCTTCAACATCAAATATAAACTGGATGCGATTGCAAAAGTGTATGTCCTTTTATTGGGTACAGGAAGCATAGAACCTGCAATCTATGGCCTGTTCGATGATTTTGATAATATCCAGGTACTAAGTGTCAGGGAAGATAATGCTGTGGTCAAAGTAAGGAATGTATCCTATCATGACCCTGAACAAGGAGGAAATTTATTGTTCCATGATTCCCACAACCTGGGTACTACTGTTGGTACTTTCATCCTTGTTTATCCCTCGGGCGTAGAGAGAACATTTTTTGACGTTTCAACTACACAAAACGCGTTTTTCGAAGCATGAAAATGAATCGGTTTATTTCTTCTTTTTCTTTTTATTGCTGAACACCGAAGGTAAGTGAACCATATATGTACCATCTTCCTTCAATGCCATGATGATCTCCTTGCGCTCCAGCAGTGCTTCAAGATTGAGTTCATAAGAACCTGGCCCCATTATTCGAATAGATTCAATGCGCTCATCCTCGGGTTCCTGTTCTATCTTTTCAACCTCCTCCACCTTGACCCCCTTATCTGCAAGGAACTCGTCTATCTCCTTGATGAATTTCTTTGCCGGCTGTTCTTCCTCCCCTCCGGTTGTACTCTCCGGGACTGCCCCGGGCTCATCATGTACAAAGAGGAATTTGTTCCAGCCGCAGTTTGGACAGCCGTTAAGAATCTCCACGGCACCGTCCTTAAAAATGTTCTCACATCTGGTACATTTGTGGGGCATAGTTCCTCTTTATTTTAGCAAAATACTATTAAGTATTTATTGTGAAGATACCAGTGCACTGATAAGATCACGGTCTTTTTTCAGTGTCTTCAACTGGTTTGCCGGGCCGATCACTGTTAATCTTGTCCTGACAGCAGGTTTTCTGAATATCCTGTCTATTAATTTCTGGTTATGACTGCTGGGATAGCTCTCGATCTCAATACCTGGAAAATCTTCCGGAGTGATCTCGGTCATGGTCATCTCGATGAGTTTCGCTTCTTCAGTGGGTGTCAATCCTTTTTCAAGCACAATGATCTTGCCCTCCTTGACGCCATCAAGTATCAGACGTATTTTTTCCATGGCTGTCATGTTAGCCATCTTTTCCTCTGAAATCAAGTCCATCTGTACTCCGATCATAATATCACCCGAAATGGTCCGCGATCTCTTCATAGAGAGTATCTATGTTCTGTCCTTCCAATGCTGATATTGGTACCAGTGGATGCTGGGGGAAGGCACTGCGTATCCTTGCAGGTGAGGATTCGGGCAGGTCGATCTTGTTGGCAGCGATCAAAATGGGCAATTTCCTTGCTTCCATGTTCCCGATAACGGTCACATTCACCTGGGTGAACGGGTCTTCGGTAGCGTCCATCACCAGGATAACTCCGTCCAGGTCATCAAGCCATTTAACGGCTTCGATGATACCCTCTGTGGCTTCCTTGGCCCTGCGCTTTGCCTCTTCTTCTTCCAGACCATGGGCCATGAACTCATGGAAGTCTACCTTGGTAGCCAGCCCTGGAGTATCCACAATATCAAGAGTGACCTTTGAGCCATTTGATTCAATGGTCACTCCTTCACGGCGGCGCGCCCGCCTGGTTTCATGCGGGACATTTGATACTGCACCCATGGCATCACCGGTCCAATCCCTTATGATCCGGTTTGCCAGGGTGGTCTTACCTGCATTGGGCGGCCCGTAGATGCCGATCTTTGCAGTCTTCTTCTTAAATAAGTGTTTAAATATAGATGAGAAATTCTTTTTTACTTTTTTGATCAATCCCATTCTTTTTCCTCCTTTTCAATCCCCTCATAGGATTATTCATATTTTTTACTTACACTGATTTTGATATAGTTGAATTTATCGCTATTTCCGCAATATTTGCACAATACTCACCTATACGATCAATACTATCCAATACAATTTGTAGGTCTATTGCATCCATGGAATCCATGGTGACCAGTATCTTATAAATAGCATGCAGTGCCTTTTTCTTTTTCTTTTTCATTTTTATATAGATTGAATTATTGGCTTTGCCGATATCAGATGAAAATAATAAATCTACAGAATTCTCCATAAGTTCGCTTGCACTTTGCCCTGCACCATTTAACATCCTTACAACATCTTCAGGGCGCTGTTTATTCGGGCTTATTGTGCTAAGCGCAATTTTTTTTGCATGGTATGCGATCTTTTCTATAGGCTGGGCTGCCAGAGTCATGTCAAGACTTATATCAGGTGTCATATCTTTTTTTGAATCAATTACCTGGCCGCTACGAAGCATAATCCGAAGCTGCTTTTCGATTGGCAGGTATAACCTGTCCACTTCATCGTCCCTGTTGGATACATCTATGGCCAGGTCGGAGTCACTGGATGCCATGGCATGAATTGTACCAGTCTGTATGGAACTTGCTACCAGGTACATCCGTTGCACAGACTTGTGCAGGGACAGTTCAACGTGATTTTGCATATCCTGGACGATCATACTGTCATCAGTCTACTCAACGATCTCTGGTCCGATGAGCTTATGTGTAATCTGCCTGATGGTCTGTTTCTGTTCGAAGGTGATCTGTTTTGGCACCAGTTCAATCACATTAAAACCTGCAATATAAGATGCTATGATCTCCCTCACCAGCGCATCCCCTGTCCTGTCAACAACATCCGGTTGTTTTTTTGTTGGAGGTGGAGACAAAATATCAGGTGAAATAAGCAGATTGCCGCAGGGTCGGGTAGTAATCCCTACATTCATAGCGCTGGTCAGGCCTACATGGTCGGCCTGCTCTTTGGGCAGGGAAACTATGTAAGTTGACCCTCAGGTTTGCCGGATATTTCGAATCTCCATATTCATATCCCGTTTTATATATCTTTATATGTAAATATATATATATAGATCTAAAGCGGGATATGAATTTATATGCTATGATATTTTCAAGGGATTGTATTAAAACATGATGATTATTATATAAACGACAGCTAGCGATGCAAAAAGATATTACCGCAATATTCATATTAAGTTAACATATATCGTATACAGATGTTAGGAGAGGTTTCTATAAATGGATGACATTCGTGATGAAGGGAGAAATATTTCATACATTGAGATGGGATGTAATAACATTGGACTGTCATGCACAACTGGCAAGATCAAGATATGGTTTGGCAAGAAGGGTACAGTTCAAAGTGTCAGGAAAGTATTAGAATGCTTTTCCAGGGTAGATTCCTCTTTTGTCCATGAAACTGAGATCATCTGTGATTATGACCAGATACCTTTGTATGAAAATAATGACTATACATTAATATCCTATGGAAAGGCCGAAGGTGGATATAAGGTTATTTATAATATCCAGTTTTCAAAACAGCATGCATTAAATTTTTTTATTGAAAGTATTATCAATGATCTTAAGAAAGGGGAAGTGAAGAAGACCATTCACTGGAATGGGAGTATGGCAAGTATCATGCTGATATTTAATGAACTTAAATCAATGGAAGGGTGGAATATTACCAAAAAGGAATACAGGGAAGAAGAATGACATCGAATCGAAGATTTGCCGAGAGGGTTGAAAAGATAGACATTTCAGGTATCAGGAAGTTATTCGAGGGGGCAGGGCCCAATGCCATCAACATGGGTCTCGGACAGCCGGACTTTGATACCCCCAATCATATTAAACAGGCAGCTATAGACGCCATTAATGAAGGGTTCACCGGATATACCACGAATCTGGGTATGCCGGAATTAAGAGTGGCACTGTCTGAGAAATTCGAACAGTTTAATAAATTCCAGGTCGCTCCGGATGATATTATTATTACCTCAGGTGCATCGGAGGCACTTCACATAGCACTTCTGGCTCTTGTGGAACCAGGGGATGAGGTACTGGTACCTGACCCGGGATTTGTGTCATATGTGGCGCTTACCGACATTTCAGGTGGCAGGGCGGTAAGTGTGCCTTTAACTGATACATTTACCCTGGATGCAGAAATTGTTGCCGAATATCTCACTGATAAGACCAGGGTGCTGGTGGTCAATTCACCATCCAATCCCACTGGTGGTGTGCAGACCAGGGACGAGATACAGGGACTGTGCGAACTTGCAGATGACCATAATATTATTATTGTCTCTGATGAAGTGTATGAGCATATTATCTACGAAGGAGAGCATGTGAGCCCAGCCAGTATTTCCGGGAATGTTGTTACCATCAATGCCACATCCAAGACCTATGCCATGACGGGCTGGAGGCTGGGTTATGTGGCTGCTCCACATGATATTACCGAGCAGATGCTGAAGGCTCACCAGTACGTACAGGCATGTGCAAACAGTATCGCCCAAAAAGCGGCTCTGGCTGCTATAACCGGGCCCCAGGAATGCGTCTCAGAGATGCGGGAGAGTTTCCTGCGTCGAAGGAACTTATTAATAAAAGGGCTAAAGGATATCGGCATTGAATGCGTTGAACCAAAGGGTGCGTTCTATGCGTTCCCAAAGGTTGACAATTCAATGGAGGCTGTCATGAAATTGCTGGAAGCAGGAGTGATCACTGCCCCGGGTTCGGCCTTTGGGCCCAGGGGTGAGGGGCATATCAGGTTGTCCTATGCCACATCTGATGAGGATATTGTGCGGGCACTGGATATCATGGGGCAGGTGCTGTAAAGTAATGATCATAGGGGCATCTTCCTTTGCATCCCCGCTTGAGGAATTGATCAATGAGGTTGACTCTGTGGAGCTGTACGTGCCCAAGATGGAATTATATGAAGGGCGCAAACTTCAACATGACCTGATCAGGAAGGTGTCAGATATATTATCCACTTCCAGTGGTGTAACGTCTGTACATGCGCCCTACTATGCTGATGTCCACACATATCCTGCCAAACTGTGCGTGGATACGGCAAACATGAACGGTCCTGATTTCAGGCTCATGGAAGAGTCCATTGAACTGGCAGCATATTTCCAGTCCAGGGTGATGGTTTTGCATCCGGGGCTTGTTGGGAATAACCGCCGGGATAGCCTGTCGAGGATGGTGGATAACCTGAAGCATTTAGCAGAGTTTGCAGATAACCACGGCGTGATGCTGGGCCTGGAGAACAAGGAGGGTACGGCTCCCGGGAACCTGTGCTGCGAGGCGGATGAACTTGTCAGGGCAGTTGAAGAGATCAATTCAGGCAACCTTGGTATCACCTTTGATGTGGGGCATGCCAACCTTACTACAGGGGGCAGGCCCGGTATGGTCAGGGAGTTTATGGAGACTGTGCGCCCGCTTGTCGTGCATGTGCATGTACATGATAATATGGGTGTGTGGACGAGTGAGTATAACGGGGATGTGCATATGGCACCTGGCAGCGGGACGGTTGACCTGGAAGTAATTGGGGAGTTGGGGTATGGCGGCATCCACAACCTGGAAGTGTTCTCGATGGAAGATGTGATAGCTGGTAAGGAGAAGTTGCTGGCGCTTTGAGGGAATATACGTACAGGGTATACCTATACCCTGATTGAGAATGGTTTTTATCAGCACATAATTGATTAAAGATGAAAAAAAATATGTAGTTAAAAGTAGATAGTAGTGCAGGTGATCTTAATGGCTATTGATGCAAAAGGGGCAGCAATTATTGCTAAAAAATATTTTGAAGAAACAAAAACTACCACTTATTTTCTATTCGAAACGAGTAAGGTTACAAAAGAAGACGATTTGTGGCTAGTCAAATGCGACGTGAAGAATATTTTTGAAGAACAAACGAAAAAATACACAATGATAATTGATGACGATGGAACCATTATGGATGTCCAGATGTATGATTAAAGCTCCCAAGATCATTGTAATCGATACAATCCCTCTCTTATTATTTTTGATAGGGACCTATGATACTAATCTGATATCAAAATTTAAACGACTTAAGACGTATAAATATTCAGTTAAAAATTTTACAATTCTTAAACAATTCCTTGCACATGCACAAATAATTATTGTTACCCCCGGTGTTCTATGTGAAGTATCAAATTTTGCTGGAAATTTGAAAGTAAATCGGTTCTCAGAGTTTCTTAAAGAAAATAGTGAAAATTTCAAGAATATGGAAGAGTTATATGTTCCAAAAAAAATAATTCTTGAATCTGAAGAAGTGTTTCAATTTGGTTTTACAGATACTTCTTTAATAATTGCTGCCAAAAATAATGGTGGTGAAATACTAACCGGAGATTTTCCATTATCCCGATACTGCCAAAATTTAGGTGTGGGAGCTCAATATCTTAATGATATTTTTTGGGGAATAGATGAGATATTCAAATAAATCTTATGCAATCATCGATATAATCTTTCATGTGACGGATTACCAAAGGCTTTGGATTAAGGTTGCGGTAATTTTGAGATGACGATGAAGCAAGACTTCAAACTGTGTGCTGCGACTCCGGGCTTTGGTTGATTAGGAGGCTGCAGTGGGATGGCAAGGACGCCCGTGCAGATGCCTGCGCTTATCCTGAGGCAACTTTTGGAGATAGGGCTCCCTCCATGATTAAGGACTACATCGAAAAATTAATATTGTACAGGCTATATTGTAATTTCGTAAGGATTCTTATCGTTAAGATAGTCTATATGATATAGAATAACCGGTGGTTAATAATGGGGTTGAAAGGAACTGTACGTTCAATAAATGCAGCACATCGCAGCCTTGACAGCGCCGGGCCAGCAGTCGCATTGGGTCTTAACCTTATCATTTTGTCTGCAAATCTGAAGCCTTTAGGGATTCGACAGCACTAAAGCCGGTTTGTTTTTTGAACGCCATCTGATGGATAAAGTTGCTCATCGAATCTGATGGATCAAGCATTTCAAAATTTAATCCTTCAAGTGTTTTTCGTGGAATTACTACACTGAGAATAGGCTTTTCTTCCATATAACCGGTCTGACTGTTCAAAAGATTCCCCATACAATTGACTATCACCATTTCGATGGGTAGTAATGCAAAAAACTCTCTCGCAACTCGCAATACACAACTACAAATGTAATCTTGATATAACTCGAAAAACTTACCTTTAGGCATCTGTTTTACTGAAAGTTTCCCACTTTTCAATAGACTCTTAATTTCTGAAGGAATAACCTCTTCACTGTTCACTTGTAGAGTTGCTTCAACCAAAATACTACTCACAGCTTTAAACTTGAGAGATGAGCCAAGTTTGCTGATATCATTGAAGGGGTCTGTCTGTTTGATTGCATCTAAATAGGCTTCGGTATTACCCGAAAGTATCCTATTGGAAAGTTCACGGGTTGGATCCCAGTCTGCATATTCTTGTTCGTATGCTTGCATGCTCTCTCGATATTCTTTCTCATCTGCTTGTCTTGCTTCTTCAACATCCCGGGCAAATTTGTCACGCTTAGACTCTACACGCTTCAACATCTTGTCGGAAAATCTCGGCCTAAACTTATCCAGTTTTGCTTGTGCTAATTTTTCATTGTTATGAGATTTTGCCGGCTTGATGGGTGGTTCAGAAGATTGAAGTATTCCCCAATCCCACAAATCACTACATT
>Ga0255431_1072_pt1 | contig 19494 bp, 18 predicted proteins | sample ANMaggSeSYBR02J5_FD_182633 | JGI IMG/M metagenome (GOLD analysis project Ga0255431, IMG submission 182633) | Sediment cell enrichment communities from methane seep in Santa Monica Basin, California, United Staets - ANME aggregate JGI... | ecosystem: Environmental > Aquatic > Marine > Cold seeps >... | reverse complement strand
TAACCTCCCAGTGGAAAAGCTAGGGCTGTTCTTTATCATCATATTACTGACCTACATAGTCAGATTTGTTTTCCTCCAAATCGTTGATAAGAAAATAATCCTCCTCGCACAAAAGACCAGTACCGAATTTGATGATCTTGTAGTTCTGGCCTCAAAAACCCCATTAGGTTACCTGATATTGCTGCACGGCTTTTACTTCGCCATAATCTCCTTACAGCTCCCTGAAACAATAGGAGTCGTAAATATTGCAGACATTGTCCAAAAAGCATATGTGCTGATCCTGTCATTCATCCTTTTGTATTACATATTCAAGCTCATTGACGTGGTAGGCCACTTCATCTACAAGGCCACAGAAAAGACCGATAGTAAACTGGACGACCAGCTCGCACCCCTTATCGTAAAAAGCCTGCGTGTATTTGTGATTGCCCTGGGTATACTATTCATCCTGAGCAACTTCGGGTATAATATCGCGTCCCTGCTGGCAGGCTTAGGTATAGGTGGCCTGGCCTTTGCCCTGGCTGCCCAGGATACTGTAAGCAACCTGTTCGGTTCCTTTACTATCTTCTCTGACAAACCCTTCCACATAGGCGACTGGATAAGAATAGGCGACTTTGAGGGTACTGTGGAAGATGTAGGTTTCAGGTCCACCCGCGTCCGGCGGTTCGACCAGGCCCAGGTCACGGTTCCCAACAGCCAGTTCATCAAAAAAGGGGTGATCAATTATTCTGCAATGAAAAAGCGCAGGATAAAGTTCAACCTTGGGGTAACGTATAGTACCACAGCCAGCCAGATGACTGAAGTGGTCGAGGGCATCAGGCAGATCATCAAAGAAGACTATCGGTTCGACCATAACTTCTATATGGTGCACTTCACTGACTTTGGTGACTTTTCCCTGAATATCTTCGTCTACTGTTTCACCAAGACCACAATGTGGGACGAGTACCTTACTGTCAGGGAGGAATTCCACCTGAAGATAATGCAGATGCTGGAAGAAATGGGCGTGGAGATAGCCTTCCCCACACAGACGGTGTATGTTGAAAAGGCATAGAAAGTTGCCCATTCTAAACATTAAAAGTTTTTAATTCAGTATCAATACTGATATATACAATTACACCAAATGTATTAATTATGGAAACAGTAACCACTCGCCTTTCAGAAGATGAAGTATTAAAATTGGACTGGCTGGCCCGGTTCCAGCATACCAGCCGATCACAGGTTCTGCGAAAAGTGATTGATGAAGGCTTGGAAGAAGAACTAATTGAACAGGCACTGGAGCTATACCAGAAGGGGGAAATATCACTGTGGAAGGCAGCCGAACTGGCTGGCAAGAGCCTTTCGAGTATGATCGATGAGGCTCACAGACGAAAGATTCTTTACCAATACTCGTTAGATGACTTTCTGCAGGATATTGATATGCTGGAGCATATTGGATGAAATATCTGGTAATCAATGCATCTCCCATTATTTTGCTCGGCAAGATTGGAAAACTGGAATTGCTTATGATGGCCGGACGAAAATCCATTGCACCTATACGAGTGGTTGAGGAAGTTAAACGAAAAAAGACACCCGAAACACTTGCACTGGAAAATGCGTTAAACAATTGGTTGAATACATTTGATGATGTGCCAAATGCTTTAATGATTTCCTCGATCATTGGTGAGGATATCAAACGGGGTGAAGTAGATGTTATTGCAAAAGCCCACCAGCTTTTAGGGGCAGGGCATGATGTGATTGCAGTGCTGGATGATAAGCCTGCACGTAAAGGGGCGCAGGCATTATCCATTCCGGTAACAGGTACGTTGGGGATGTTTTTTCGTGCTGTACAATTAGGGACTATTACTCCAGAATTTGGAATTGCAACCGTTGACGAGCTAATTTCAGTGGGTGCAAGGCTGGATGCCATGTTGGTGAGGAAAATTATTGACAAAATGAGCTCTATATGACCTAATTATCACACAAATCCAATAAGTAAAACGTCACTTTTACTTATGTCTGAAATATATATTACCTTATGAACATTCCCGGCTACGAATACCTCCCCCACCCTGCAGATGTCAGGTTCAGGGCATACGGCGCCACCCTGGAAGAAACCTTTGAGCAGGCAGCCCATGCCATGTTCCATGTTATAATTGATACCGCTGCATTGAATCTGGAACGCTCAGTGGATATTAAACTGGAATCAGTTGGACTTGAGAACCTGCTTTACGACTACCTCTCAGAACTACTGTACCTGTTCGAGGTGGAGGAAATCGTGTTTGGCCAGTTTCGGGTGAATTCCATTGAAAAGACCAATGGCAGTTATATCCTTCATGGAAAAGCTTCGGGTGAGAACATAGACCTAGAGCGTCAAAGTTTCGAAACCGAAGTAAAGGCTGTCACGTACCACCTGTTGAAAGTCACAAAAGAGAAGGGGGGGTACAGCGCACACCTTATAGTTGATACGTAAATATATGCAGTAGCGTTCAAACCGACCGTCAGGATAATATCATACAACAGAGGATTATCGAACATGACACAGCAGCAGGCAAAGGAACTGGTACGAAAAGTGGAAGAAAATATCTTTGAAATCCCCGTGGACTTTCAGGAAGGCATGAGGGTCCCTGGCCGTATATTCGTGTCAGATAAACTCATGAACGACCTGGAGGTGAACACGTTACGCCAAACCGCTAACGTGGCAGCACTTCCTGGTATCCAGAAGTATTCAATGGCCATGCCCGACGCCCATTTTGGCTACGGCTTCCCCATCGGCGGTGTGGCAGCTTTTGACGCCCATGAGGGGATAATCTCTCCAGGCGGCGTGGGATTTGATATCAATTGCGGGGTACGCATCATCAGGACCGATATGGAGGCAGGAGAGGTCAGGTCGCGCATAAAGGAATTGATGGACGAGCTGTTCAGGGCCGTCCCCTCTGGTGTGGGCTCAAAGAGCAGGCTGAGGGTGTCCGGCAGCGAACTGGACGATGCCTTTAACTACGGGGCACGCTGGGCGGTAGAGAGCGGTTACGGAGTAGAAGCTGATATTGAACACTGCGAAGACGGCGGGTTCATGGATGCGGCTAATCCCCTGAAGGTAGGAGAAAAGGCCCGCAAGCGGGGCAAGCCCCAGTTCGGTACACTAGGCAGCGGCAACCATTTCCTGGAGGTACAGGAAGTGGATAAGATATACGATTCCCGAATTGCTAAAGCATACGGGATCAGGGAAGGGACGATAACTATCATGATCCACTGCGGCTCCCGGGGTGCGGGCCACCAGATATGTACTGATTACCTGCGGGTCATGGAGCAAGCATCCAGGAAATACGGCATTGATCTGCCTGACAAACAGCTGGCATGTGCGCCTGCCGACAGCCGGGAAGGACAGGACTATTTCAAGGCTATGGCCGCCGGTGCCAACTATGCATGGGCCAACCGCCAGGTCATCACCCACTGGGTCAGGGAGACTTTTGAAAGGGTCTTTGGCAGGGATGCAGACGAATTGGGCATGGATCTGGTCTACGACGTGGCCCACAATGTGGCAAAGCTGGAAGAGCACGAGATTGACGGTGAGAAGAAGTCGGTCTATGTGCACCGAAAAGGTGCCACCAGGGCGTTCCCTGCCGGGCACACCGATATTCCTGTAGCGTACAGGTCAGTAGGCCAGCCCGTACTCATACCGGGCAGCATGGGCACACCATCGTATATCCTGCATGGCGGTGAGCAGGCAATGGAACTGACATTCGGCTCTGCCTGTCACGGTGCGGGCAGGGTCATGGGCAGGGGCGATGCAAAACGAAAATTCAGGGGAGAAGTGATTGGGAAACAGCTGGCAGATAAGGGTATCACGGTTAAGGCCACCCACCCGTCCATGCTGGCAGAGGAAGCACCGGAAGTATACAAATCCAGCAGCGAAGTGGTCAACGTAGTGCATGAATTGAATATAGCCCGCAAAGTGGTCAGGGTTAAACCCATCGGTGTGGCAAAAGGGTAAGATTTAATATAAAACATTTTAATAAAATTGAGACAGCCATATCCACAAATAAAATGGAAGCACTCCGGTTATATTAGTGATGAAAATGATATCAGGGTCAGGAATATATCGGTACGGGCTGTCAGTATTTTTTATTCTATGGGTATCATTTTTTATACCCTTAACCGGGGCCCAGACCATTATCGAGGTGGGGGAGACCAACCCGCCACAAAATATTGTCCTGTTGATCGTTGATGGTATGGGGTCTGCGTATGTAACTCCGGGAAGTACCCCGCTGGCACTTAATGGTGACCCGGTAGATACTCCTGATGTGCCTTTTTTTGAGAATATGATCCTTGACGGGATACTGCTACCCCAAATCATTGTCCCGACTCCCAGTACCGGACCAGCCCATTCGGTTATCATCACCGGTTTTTCCGGAGCAGAACAGGAATTGGTAGGATATGATGATGCTACTATCTATGATGTGCTCAAAGACAAAGGCTTTCTTTGTATTGCCATCATGCACAATGGTGATTTTTCCGAAATGCGTAATGAACAGGATATTATCCTCCACAGCCCATCCAATTCAATATTAACTCCATCTCTTCAGGTGCAGGTAAATGATGCGGGTGTGCCCAAGGATATTATCAGGGGACTTGAATTTTGGGAACAGGAACTGCCCGAATACCTTGAAGGGACCGATGGACTGGATAGCTATATTGCTTATTCGGACTGGGAACTGGATGCTTCGAGGGATATTGTTTCACTTATGGCCGGGCAGCATCCGGATATGAAATATATCCTTACCATTAATGTGGGGGTGGTGGACAGAGCCGGGCACTACATGGGTGTGGATGGATATATCGGCTCTATTGAGGGTGTTAATAGCAAGTTGAAACCTCTGTATAGTGCTGCCCGGGATAGTAATACTGCACTTGTCATCACTGCCGACCATGGGATGGCTTTCAAGACTCCGGAATCGTCCAGGGGCGGGCATGCGTCAGAGGATTACTATTCAAGTGAAGCTATTACTGTACCGCTATTGATCATCTCCCCCAATGTGGTTGTTGGTATTGAAAATGGGAATTACGGCCAGGAGGATCTGGCACCTACATTGCTTTCTATTCTGGACATACCTGCTCAACTGAGGTATTCTGACGGGGAAGCAATTCCGGTAAAGGATTATGCTGATTTGCGGGTCAGTGTCAATACGCAATCTGATGTGGAGATAGTCCGGGGTTCTGAAATAGTGTCCGGCGGGTCCGGGGATACCATGTATAATTTTACAGGATTAAAACCAAAAATCAATTATACTGTCAGGGTTTTTAACGGAAAGGATACACTGGAACAGTCAGTGCACCTGAATGTGGATCGACTGATAAGGTTTGAAACGGTTGTTTCCAATGATGATACAATAGTGTGTGACAGCAGGACAACGAGTAGGTATGTTGCTTCGGTCCTGATATTTATTGTTATTATTGGGGGATTGCTGTTTATCGCCAGGATCAGGGATTAGGACCTGAAAACAGGGTACTGTGTGGAAATATAAATGACCTTCAAGAATATTAACAATGACAATGGAATATCGGAAGTAGTAGGCGTTATCCTGATCACGGCGATTGTGGTAGTGGCTTCAGTTGTTGTCTATACTGCGGTCAATGTCTACAATCTGGAGCAACCGGTACTCGCAAATATTGATATTGAGAGTGTGAATATATCCAACTACCAGGAAGTGGTGCTGGTGCACAGGGGCGGGGATTCTTTTGATGTGTCTGAGATCAGTATTTTTATTAGTGTGAACGGGGAAACGCTGGATCATAATCTGGAGGACCTTCCTGTGGTGGGGACCTCCACTGGTTTCTATGGCGCTTTTGGGGGCGTGCTTTGGGGAACTCCAATGAACCAGAGCCATGATAATATCTGGGACCCAGGGGATACGGGTGGTTTCAGGATAGCGAAAAGCAACAGGGAATTGCATCCTGGCGACCTCCTCAAGGTCACCATCTACCACCGCCCCTCGGGAGCGATTATTTCATCACCTGAGCGTCGGGTTTGATATATTACACCTGAAAAATCACTACACAGGCCTCGTTACATCTTGTCTGGGGGTATGGGTGACTACATTTATCCAGTTTTATCATCTAATTTTTATTTATCATTATCATTATCAATTAAAATTCAATTCATGTTGTTGGTTTGGTCAGGAGATAAAATATCGACAATTACCCTAATATACAATATATCTCAATTTAATTGATTAACACGAGATTGTCGGAAAAGTACCTGAAAAGCGCCTAAATTGAAACTTCCAGAAATATTGTCAAAACTAAATCACTATGCTGCGCCCGGTCAAGTTTAGATAGCAAAGCTGAAATATTCGAAAAGTAGGCTTTTCCGACAATCTCAACACACCAACCGTAACAATTCTGATAGATTTGTGGTATGATTATGTGGAATAAGACTATTTGGCGAATATATTTTTTAATTAAGGAGAATATATTATTGGAATGTATATTATTATTAGCTTGTACAGTGTTTTTATTGATTTTATATCTTGACTTGCCACAGGGGGGAATAGATAATTTACAGATAACTATCTCACAAATTCTTGCAACAATTTTCACATTAGTCTTTGCTATAACAATTTTTGCGGCACAAATGATGGGAACATTCACGGCAATGGATAAGATGATAGATAATTGGACAAAAAGATATATGGCAATATTTGCCTTTGGAATAATTTTACCTCTGATTCAATTGAGTACAGATAAGGATTTATTTGATATAGACTTCACATTAAGTATTTTTAGAATTACAACAGAAAAATTTAATTTAGGTGTCGATTTATTTATTGCGACTTTTTGCATTTTTGCTCTAATACCATTTTCGATAAAAGTCAACAAAATCATGAAATATGAAGCGGGTATCTCAAAGTTATATGAAAAGGCATCAGAAGCAATTGATTCCAATCATATAGAAACAGCAATAATTAATATCTTCGAATTAATAGACTTGGCTCAAAATTCCCTACAAGATGGACAAGCCTATACAATGAATATAATTCATAAATTAACATTAATAGGAGAAGCTGTTAAAAAAAGAAGATCAAAGCGACTGGCACAAAAATTTATGCATGCGTTAGGATATCTAGGAGTTAAGGCAGTTCATAATGAAAAAATAATTGTTCAACGTATATATGCTCAATTTGATAATGACCCTAATCACATTGGATATGTACTTCCATACATAATTTACCAATTGAAAGATATTGGCATAAAAGCTATTGATTGGGATATTAGTGATAAATCAATCCAATCTTATTCGTGCAAAAATCTATTTAATATCGGCTTTAAGTACGATTTAATTCGTTTTAATAAGATTGTAAAACCAGGGAAAAGACATTTATTCAATCCAGCGGGTTTTATAATGGGGGAAGATTATAGTAGAAATACCAATTGTATAGTATATTATTTATTAGAGATTGCAAATAAAAGCCTCTCTAAAAAAGAATATATTTTTTGTTGGGACTCAGTCTCAGGACAAGAAGAAATTGAATTCAAAACATTTTTAAAAGAAGATACAGATGCATCAGATTATGGTTATCATACTATATCTAAATCTAATGGCGGCAAAGAAATTAATCTGTCGGAGAGTTATTCAAATCCAAATAATTCTCAAGTGCCTTATTATTCATTCAAATTAAATGAAGAAAAAAATATTGTCATATTAACTCATAATTTGGTGCCCCATGTGATTTATGAAAAAGTGTTTTCAGCAGAAAAAAGGAATGGAAAGACAAATATATATAAGTTTAAATTCGAAAAAACTTTAGAATATTCTCTATTTTGTATTTGGGTTTTTGGCGCTAATTTTATGAAAGATTCGCCTGAAGATGGTCTAATTATGGCGAATACGATAAAATCATATAAGCATGTCAATAAAACTATTATAGATTTATTTGAAAGCGATTATATTCGTGAGAAAACTAAAAAATATGTTTATGGAGATCCCGAAATGGAAGAGCTATCCCAGACAAAAAAATATGAATTATTGCAAAAAATCGAAGAATATAGAAAAGTGTATGACGATATATGATACATTATACATTATAAATCCTGATCCTAGTGTCAAGTCAACCATAAAACGTATAGTGACCATCCACTCCATCTTATATGGCGTAGGCGGATTTAAAAAAAATCAGTGCGACACTTTATGCTTGACTTAACACTAGTATACATGGGCGTAAATTGGTCGTGTCCCTGATTTACTGAACTGGCACTCTGAACGTTAATAATTCTTTCAATGTCCAAATATGGTCTGTAAGTTTCTGAGCCACAGCAGGTGTCCTTTGCAACCATCTTTTGTTCCAACAATTGACCATTAATCGTAGTGATTTATGCGGCTTAACAAAATTATACCATGCCTGGAAGAAGTCTATTGCTCTTGAATGCATTAGAGTACTTTTACTAAAATTCATTCCTTTGCGTATAAATCTTGCAAGAGAATTTCTGATAGTAAGATGTCAAGTAGCCGGAGGCCGTTGCCAGCCTCAAGCCCTTTAAGAACCGTACGTGCGACTTTCACCGCATACGGCTCACGCATTCCATAACCCTTATCGTGCGGCAGTTATCATTTCGATAATTGCCTTTGCAATTCCGGTCTGCATCCTATTAACGCATTTAGCGTCTGCAAGTCTCTCGCCTTTTGAGGGCGTAATTGAATTACTTGCATTCACAGGTTTTGCCTCCTTTCATGCAATGAGACACCACTCGATAAGTTAGCACCATTTCTGGTTAAGGCAAATTTTGAACCTCTATACACCTCATTACAAAATGTCATTTGCTTTTTATCGATTCCTTTACCCACTATGCCATCGTTTGCCCTCACGGGGTCCCTACCCGGATTTTCCGGGAGCATATTGGGCTTACCAAGTTCTACATCACAGATAATTGTGAACACCTTAGAAGCCATCTGTAAGCCGGAAACCGTCTGTCCATTCCCTACAACGTCTCCGTAGCCGTTATAGTCTGATTTCGTACCTTTTGGTTTAAGCGTGACAATCCGTTTTCGCTTATCCAGTGTTACGACTCTTTCGATGGTTCGCATTACACTCTTCATAGCGTTCTTATCCTGGCAGTTGATCCGAATCGGATTTTCTGATTTTTCCACGTTGTTCCGCGGGCTTACTACGTGGGCGTTACCATCCACGCATTCCGCGGTAGGATTACCCCGAATGAAAGGGGTAGCCGGTTTGGCAATCTGTGATATAACTTCTTGTCGTCAGACGGATTGCACTGATCACGCGGATGCACACGGATACGATTAATTTGATTTTCGTGTTTAATCTGAAAGGAGAAAACAAAATGCTTCACGCCGAGTCAAACGTTGCGCCGGCACACCCAACCGCAGCAGAGCTGCGGGGCATGACGTGCCGTCGCTTAACAACTCAGTTTTTATTCGAAATCTAAACGTTTCACCTATTGCATAAACACAGTGGCATGCATGTTTTAACTCGGCCATACATATAATATATGTACTTGCGGTTGAAGTTGATGCTTGTTTTGTCCCAATCGCAGCAGAGCTGCGGGGTATAACGACGAAGATTAACAGACAAAAACATCAGTTCGTTTTTCAAAGTCTATGCTACTGATAAAGAAGTCGCGCTATTATTAAATTTTGGTAGAACACCGGAATTCAATAGAGTGATAATTACGAATGATAGGAAAGAATGATTTGAATCAGAAATCCCAAATCCGTGCGTATCCGTCGAATCCGTGTTCCCTCTTCCTTGATGAATACTATTTCATAAATCAACAAATTCAATTAATATAGAGGTCACGATTTGTAGGACACAACCAAATAATGATCCTGTTGACGTTCATTACCACCTAAAGCTGTCGTAACGCCTTGACCGGATCCAGCTTTGCACCTCTCCATGCCGGGTATATGCCTGCAATAACGGATATTACCAATGATATCAAAAATCCGGCAGCAAGTATTTGCATATTTATTACTGTTAAATGTTCGAAATCCGCGATCCCCAACTGTGCTACCAGCATAGGCCTGCCTACACTGTCTATTAAAAAAGAAAAAATAATCCCAAGCAGGTCGCCAAGTATGCCACCCAGTACGCCTATGATGATACATTCGGATAAGAACAACTTGATTATATCCAGTTCTGATGCCCCTATAGCCTTGGTAATTCCGATCTCATGGGTCCGTTCATACACCGAGACGATCATCGTATTAATTATCATGAGCCCACCAACGATCAATGATATGCCCGAAAAGAAAGCAAGCACAAGGGTCACAGCATTCATTATTTTGTTGACCGAATCTATTTCATCCTGTGCACTATAGCAGGTCAGCCCCAGTTTTTCAATAGCAGTTCTTGCAGCCGGAGTCTGGCCAGACTTGTCCAGTTTAACCATAATGCCGTCATAAACATCTTTCCCGGTAAGCTCTTTTGCCATATTTATATCAATGAATGCCTGATCATCGGTTTCGGTCCCTGTAGGTTTTAACCTGCCTGTTATCATGAAGGTAATATCCTTATCTATCGCCCTGCCTTCTTCTCCGTATAACCTAATCCTGGCATCTATGGCGTGTCCGATCTTGGCCCCCTCTATCTTACTGAATTTTTCCCCAATATCACTTCCCAGCACTATCTGGTATGTTCCCTCCTCAAACCACATGCCGGCTTCAAGTTGTAGATCTTTGGCATCCATGTACTTCGCTGAAATACCATTAGCCTCAAAATATGTCTTATTTGGTGTCACATATGCATCCTTAACATATGGGTCAACTATGGACCCGTATTCCCTTACCGCACGTACCTTTGATTCGGTTATCAGGATAATATTTCCATTACTGACTCCAGGGGATACCTCTATCAAGGTCAGGTCATGGGATTTTTCGATCTCACCAACTGCATTGACACGGATCCCTTCACCCAGGGATGTAACTCCCACCACGGCCGCAACGCCCACCGATATCCCGAGCAAGATCAGCAATGTCCTGACCTTTTTGGTTTGCAGCTGCCTTATTGCCAGTAAGAATGACTCAATCAACGATCTCACCATCCGTTATTGTTATCACCCTGTCGGCATTGTTAGCCATTACCATGTCGTGGGTTGTGACAATGAATGTGATCCCCTGTTCTTTATTCAGCTTCTTCATGAGATCAATGATCTTTTTTCCGGTCCTGGAGTCGATGTTCCCTGTCGGTTCATCTGCCAGGATCAGCCTGGGATGGTTTGCAAGTGAACGGGCAATGGCCACTCGCTGTTGTTCACCTCCGGATAATTCCGAAGGAAGGTGAAGCGCCCTGTCCCTTAGTCCCACGGATTCCAACAGTTCTTCTGCCCTCTTCTTACGTTCTTGCTTTGGAACTTTGTTGAAATACATGGGATACCATACATTCTCTATGGCATTCATTGTTGATATGAGGTTGAATCCCTGGAAGACAAAACCCATTGTTTGCCTGTGCAGTTTCACGAGACTGCCGGCATTCCCGTAGTCGATCTTCACATCATCTATATAGACATCACCGGCAGTAGGCTTGTCCAGGCATCCTACTATATTCAGCAGTGTAGATTTCCCTGACCCGGATGGTCCCATTATCGAAATAAATTCGCCGCTTTCAACAGCCAGGTTCACATCATTGAGCGCCACCACCTGGTTCCCTGAGCCAAAAGTGTAGTACTTTGACAATCCATGTGTCTCAACCATACACATAATTACTCACCTTTTACCTGCTACACAAGCAATGGACATTGCAATAATCCCTGCCAGTAGTCCAAAACCTGCTGTTTTGTTCTCTTTCTCTTCTCCTTCCTCTTCGAACTCCAGCACTAGAATCGCATTTGTTACCAACATGTAATCACCGCTGTCCTGTATGCCGGCAAAATTATCTTTAGGTTTGAGGTAATTTGTTACTTCCCGTTCGTCAATAGCGATCTGGACTGATTCACTTGTCATGTATATATCTTTCCAGACTTTTCCGCTGCCGAATAATATCCTGATAATATCGCCCAGAATGGGCGTAACTTCTGCTTTCTCGTTAAAATAAAGCTTATTGCGAGTCTGTTTTGCGCCCTGGGTTAAACCACCTGACGGAGAAGCAGTTACCAGGTATGCCCTGCTCACTTTTTCCGTATCTATCCCACCTTTGAAATATGTGGTCGTTGTCGCCATTTCCGGGGTGATACCATGTTCGGCATAGATCATATCACAACCTTCATTGACCCAGTATTCGATAACTGGCGAGTCCTGGTATTCATATATAATGAGCAGTCCGATTCCCTGTAAACACAATGTCCGCTCGTCGTATGCCGAATTCCTTAATGATATCGAATAAGTGCCATTTTCGTGTATCCGGTTGGTCAGGTCATATACATCTGTGCCTGAAAAGAAGTCGTACCTCGCTGCAAATCCTTTGGTATCAGTATATCTCGAATCATGTGACACCGGGCTTGCAACACCGTGATGCATGACTGATGCATTGATTGTCGGATATATCCCCTCCAGGCCTTTTTTACTCCATACCCAGTACGCATATGCCCTTGCAAACCTGATACTTGCATTGGCTGGAACAGCAACTTCAAAGTCAACTGTGTAGGTATCATTTGACATCATCTCTCCACTGTATTTGCTGTTGCCAAGGGAAAAATCTACACCGCCCCTGTGTACATCATGATTAACAGTTGTCAGCGGCTTGTCCCCGGCATATGATGCCGACACCGGAAAAATAACTATCATCAGGAGACTAAGTAAAATTAAATACGATTTCATCCACATTATTTTCCTCATCTGATTCAATTACATAGTTCTTCTCGTCTACTATTGCTTTTAGGGTATGTTCGCCCCCCGCAACCGTTACCATCATTTCCTCTTCCAGTGAAGAACTGCCCTCCATCTCCTGGATATGCAGTGCCGCAATTTTTTCTTCATCAATATATAAGTTGATATCAAATTGTCTGGCTGGTGACTCCCCGTTATTCACAATGACTATGGGAACCTGATAGTCTGTTTGTTGGTATTCGGTATCGGGTCCGGTACATCCGCTTAAACATACAGCTACAAGAAGAACTGCCATCAAGAAAGCTTTTTTTCTTCTAAGACTTCCAATAACCAGTAACATCAATAACGCTGATGATGCTTTGGCCAGGTTGTTTTCGTCTTCGGTCTTTTTTGGTTCTCCTATGGAAATCGACAAATCTGGTCTGGTATTGACATCTACTTCTGTCTCATAGACATTATTATTTTCATTCGACTCCTGTACTACATTTTCCGGATCGACTATTATCCCCAGGAGATGGGACCCTGGTGTAGCATGCCAGTTGATCGTTGACCTGGTAACACCACTGGCATCCATATACACCTCTGTCGTTGAAGCCTCACTGCCGTCAACATCCAGCCTGATCCTGACCATCCCTTCATGCAGTCCACCCGGATTACCTATCACCACCGGTATCTCAACACCATTTCCTTCAATAAGATTTATTTCATCCATCTCAACTTCTATTGATAGATCCGGTCCGGGATCGGCAGCTGTCCTGTGCTTCAATACCAGCGATGCGATGACCGGGTGAAGATAGTCTTCACCTTCATTATCACCGATCTCTCCATCCCCGTCCAGGTCACGTCCTAAAAGGAATGTAAGAATATTATCTGTCTGTGTATATTCAAGCACATCGAAGCATTCAATATCAAAATAACTGCTTTTAATACCTGAACCGGAACATGCATCACCACTTACCTCATTGGCAATATCCGTTACTCCTGTCTGGTATCCCATATCAAGGAGATATTGGGGTGTGGTCCCAAGCTGGTGACCATTAAATTGCAGGTAATCAGGCAGGCCCTTTGAACTTGTCAGGTAAACTACTGTGATATCTGCTCCGTTAAGACTGTTTTGGTCCTGCATATCATTGAAAAATACAGATGTCTCATAATTCACATTTTCCTGCTTCTGGCTCCATCCCCCACCATGGAGATTCACATTTCCGTCATATATCTTATAGGTGATCTCTGGTGCATTTCCGTCTTCATAGACTGCGGCAAGTACAGTACCATACACCCTGCCGTCAAGCTTATTACCGGATTCTCCCTGGCTTGTTTCAATAATCACTGCATTCTCGTTGTTTACAACAATATCAGTTACATCATAGTATACCCAGTAAACCCCATGGCCTGAACAGTACACGTTTGAGCTGTCATCATTAATACCAAGAAGTGGTACTTTATCCATGCTTTTGCCGTTCATGTCAACCTGTACCCACCCTTCATATTCTTCTTTGCCACCCCAGATACCAACATACAGGCGTGCCCACCTTATATGACCATCCGGCACATCAAATTCCATGGAATAAGGCGGAAATTCCAGGCCGTGACCACCGTCGATATATACTCCACCATTAACTGTGCCTTGTGAAGCGATTGTAAACGGTATGCCGCCATGTGAATAGCTCGCCTGGACTGCCGGAATGAATATAAACAGCATTAGGATAATGAGAATAATTAAAACATTCTTCATAATATTTCACATTATTTCCGGATATTTTCTGATTGTTGTAACATCTAATAAAAAGTTACTCACTCTTTAATCCTGTGTATCTTCCAATATTTCTATTGCCCTTTGAAGATGGCTACCCGCCGTGTCCACAGCCCTGGCAGCCAGTAACAGTTCTGCTTCAATATCCTTTTGTCCCATCTCTCCAGCTTCTTGTGCCTGCTTTCGAAAGCCGTCTGCATGGCTGCTATTATGCTGGGCCCAGTGTTCAAGTTTTATCTTTAACTTTTCAGGTTGCATATTATATCATAGCTCCTCTTACTTTTTTAGCAATATCGTATCCTATAGCCCCCCCTATCAGGCCGCCGATGGCGGCAATACCCACTTCTCCCCAGGCATACCAGGGGGCATAATATACCTTCCAGACAGCAGGTGCAAAAAAGAAATAGAACATCCAGTAAGCATAGGCACTCCTAGACACAGCATAGATTATAGCCGTGCTTCGCCTGTCTGCATAATCTTTCTTGAATAACAATACCAGAATATCCACAATTATGCCTTCTGTCATATACCACCCCATCCATACAGTGATATTGGAACCCCACACCACAAGCGCTACAAGTTCTACAACAGTGAACAGCAGCGTTGCCGTACCCGGCTTTCTTACAATCTGGAGTGCTATTATCATCAACACGGCAGTGGGTATGGTAAAAAGCAGTCCGCCAAGGGGACCCAGCAGGTCGTTGAATGTCTGCCAGAACCACCTGAAAACAACACCGATAAGGCCAGCCAGGAGGGCTATGGTGATAAGGTCAATGGTAGTGAACTGCTCAAGCACATTGAACTTCCAGGCAACTAAAAAGGCCAGTAAAATGATACATATGCTTGCAAGCACAGTGCCGAAGGTTATCCATGAAGGTGGAGGGACAATCTCAACAATATGGGTATAGCTGGTGGAACGGATGCCTGTAGCGTCTTCGTAGCTGGTTGATATTGCAAAACTTCCCTTTTTCTTGAATTCGATCGATTCGGGCGGCTTTACACTGAAAATAAATGATATGGATTCCCCTGGCCCCAACTCCCCTACCCGAGCTGTTACAGTGTTATTATCAGCACTGATATTTTTCATTGCCTGTACCGGGATTTCTATATCCATTTGAAGCGGGACATCCACAGACACCAGGATATTGTGCAGTTTTTCATCCCCTGTATTGGTCAGGACAACCTGGCCCCTTTCATACCATGATACACCGGCAACCAGTCTGTTTTCCTGGTAAATTTCCTTGTTCTTCAAGGGTATGTCCATACCGATCTCAAGTTCAGCCGCAGCTAATTGTGGCAAAAAAAAGATCAGTAAGATGAGAATGGCTATTAGCTTCACTTTTTACTCCTCACCCTGTATACCAGGAATATCACTGAAATAACCAGGACCATAATAACTGCTCTTGGTAAATTTTCTCCTTTTGATCTGGCCATTGGGTAGATCTCAATGTAATCGTCTCCCTGGTCTTCCATGTACTCTACAAAAAGAACTGCATTAAAAGGATGGATATATGACTCATCCCCACGCTCGAACAAGACTGAATTATTTGCAGTATCAACAAACTCTGTGACATCCCACCTGTCCAGGTCAAAGTATGCACCGGACTTTCTCCTGCCAACATCTTCACCCAGCAGATTGGAATTAAAATATAACTTATCGATCTCACCCTCATTACCTGCTATTATCATTGTCCAAAGGGTGGCATTTGTTGTCTCTATCGGGATATCACCATCACCCTTGAATATTACCTCTGCATGGTCTATTTTAGACCTTTGGGAGAGGGCATGGTTCCCTTCGGCAATCCAGAACCGGGTTTGTGGCATAGTAGTATCATTATACACTGCCACCAGGACAATGCTGTACGGCGCACCGTTTGTGTTATGATAAGTTATTGATACAGTGTTCATACCGGGTGATAATTCATTTGTAACATTTACGACATAATCACAAATCCCCCATGCAGACACATAGGAAGGTTCGCTTGATCTACCCAGGCTTTTTTCATTGATGCTGACCTCGATCCAGTCGCCTTTGTTATAATTCCATACTGGTACATACAGACGGGCATATTCAATGTTAGCGGGCAGGTCAAAGTATTCCACATAAGGATCTTCATAAGTAAGGCCGTGACCGCCACCCACGTAAACCCCACCATGGATTCTGCCCTCGGCTATTGTATACAGCGGCGTGCCATCGCCCCGCCATTCACCGGCAGAGGCCAGGGGTACCAGCAACAGGATGAAAATGAAAATAGCAATTTCCTTCATATTACATCCCTGGCACTGTGCCGCCATAACCTATAACACTTAGATATAAACCGGTACCTATGAATACAATGATATATGAAAGAAAAATATAATCAGCCCTACCCAGTTTTAGTTCATTCATATAAGTCCTGTGCTTTGTTGCCCTGAAGGCCCTTGAATCGGCAGCGATCGCCATCTGCCGGCCTGATCTTAGAATATTGATGACCAGCGGGAAAAAGAGGTATTTTAATGCGATTATCTTGTTGGTGATACCCTTCATCTTAAGGCCCCGTACCTGCATGGCATTTATAGTTATGAGACTTTCTTCTATCATGGAAGGAGCAAAACTTACTGCCGAAGAAACCATAAAAGCGATCTCGTTCGGAAAACCGAAGTTTCTCTTGCCTATCCGGATAAAACGTACAAGACCTGCAATGAGCTCACTGGGATGGGTGGTGGCCACAAGCAGGAGGGCGGCACTTACCGATGCCATAAACCGGAATGACTGGATGAAACCATACACGGCACCTTCCATATATACATGGATCCCGCCTGTAATGGGTCCGATTACCGGAAAGGTTGCCGGGATTATGGTAAATGTGGGTGTTTCACCCCAGTAATAGAATAATGATTGGGAGATCATGAAACCGAAGACCATAGTGAACAGTATGAACGCAATGGATTTGATCTTCTCTTTGGAAGGGCGCAACATTGCCCAGAAAGGCAGGGTTGACAGGAATATCGCCAGCAACATCCAGGGTACACCGGCCGTGATGGTCAGGGTGGAGATACTGAATACCCATATTAACTTGACCCTTGGATCAATGCTGTGGATTATTGTCTCCTTTTGTTCATAACGGAATATTCCCCGCAAAAAAAAACCACCAGAATTATAATGCTTTTACGTATACGTATTACAGCCAATATAAGGCTATATTATTTATACTTAATTGGTGTTATTCGGTTGGATAAAAATAAAAATGATATCAATAAAAAATCTTACATATTATTATCCTGGTTTTGAAGATGCAGTACTTGATAATATCAACCTGACAGTCGAAGAGGGCGAGTTCATACTTTTGCTTGGGCCCAGCGGTTGCGGGAAATCAACTCTTGTCCAGTGCCTGAATGGTATAATTCCCAAAGTTTCCAGCGGAGACCTGAGTGGTGAGATATTCATAAACAAAAAAAATGTCAGGGACTATAAGGTCTACCAGTTATCCACTGATGTCGGGCTGGTGTTCCAGAACCCCGACACCCAGTTGTTCGGGCTGACAGTGGAGGAAGATGTTGCCTTTGGTCCCGAGAACCTGGGTATTGAAAGAGAAGGGATACGTGCACGTGTGAAGCACTCCCTGGAAACGGTGGGATTGGAGGACTTTAAGGATAGGTTCACTTTCACGCTGTCCGGGGGTGAGAAGCAGCGAACAGCTATTGCAGGCAACCTTGCTATGGAACCCAAAATACTGGTGCTTGACGAACCCACGTCAGACCTTGACCCTGCAGGTACGAAAGAGGTATTTGAGACTTTGAAACACCTGAACCGGGATAGGAATATCACAATAATCCTGATTGAGCATAAGATCGATGAGGTGATGGGGCTTGCAGACAGGTCGATAGTGATGGACAAGGGCAGGATAATCCTGGATGGCAATACCTTTGACATTTTCATCCAGAACCTTGATGTCCTGGAGGAAATTGGCATTCATCTGCCCCAGTTGATGCGCATTTCCAGTTTGCTGGGGGTAAAACCTTCCTATGACGAGATTGTATCTGGCCTGGGCAGTCTGGACGGCTTTTCCAGAGACCTACCAGCTACATACCATCCGGCCAGGGGTCCCACCCAGGTGGCATTTGAGAATGTCGAATTCGGTTACCCTGACGGCAACCTGGCATTGAAGGGTGTGAACCTGGAAATAAGACGGGGTGAATTTGTGGCCCTGATCGGGCCCAATGGCTCGGGAAAAACCACCCTGTTGAGCTGCCTGATAGGACTTAACAGGCCAACTGCGGGGCGAATACTGATAAACGGGCAGGATATCCGGAAACGGGGTGTGGCAGAACAGGCCCAGGTTGTGGGGTACCTGTTCCAGAATCCGGATTACCAGTTATTTACTGATAGTGTGCATGATGAGGTGGCTTTCGGGCTGAAGAACAGGCAGTCAAGACCTGATGATATTGATAAAAGGGTGGACCAGGCCCTGGAAATGATGGAACTTTCAGTTTACCGTGACCGGCACCCGCACTCACTGAGCAGGGGCCAGAGGCAGAGGCTGGCGGTTGCTTCGATACTGTCCATGGAACCTGATATTATCGTGCTGGATGAACCCACCACCGGGCAGGACCGGGGACACCTGAACAAGTTCCTGGCCCGGATGAAGATGTTGAACGAAGCTGGAAAAACGATAATCCTGATAAGCCATGACATGGGTGTGGTGGCAGAATATGCCAGCAGGACCATTGTGATGAAAGATGGGGGGATATTGATGGATGACGGTACCAGGGAGGTTTTTTCGAGACCTGATATTCTTGGGGAGGCGTCCATTGAGCCGCATCTGCTGTCCAGGGCGTGTAATGATGTGAGGAAGGTGGGGGGAGATATTCCGGTGCTGCTGACTGTGGGGGAGTTGGAGCGGTATGTGGGGTAAGTGGGGGGTTGGGTCCCACATCTGGGTAGAGTTACTGACCCCGGACGCCGCTCCGTTTAAATCCGATGTATCACATGGTTGCATGAATTTAAGAC
>Ga0255431_1012_pt1 | contig 19578 bp, 15 predicted proteins | sample ANMaggSeSYBR02J5_FD_182633 | JGI IMG/M metagenome (GOLD analysis project Ga0255431, IMG submission 182633) | Sediment cell enrichment communities from methane seep in Santa Monica Basin, California, United Staets - ANME aggregate JGI... | ecosystem: Environmental > Aquatic > Marine > Cold seeps >... | reverse complement strand
GGATAATCCTTACAGATGCCCGATATCCAGCTATTGATGCTTTCTACTTGGTCAGGACGGGTGGCAACTGAGAGGCGGGCCTGTATGTCCTGCCGATTGATGTGGTGGAGGAGTACTGGAAAGGGGACGGTGACCTGTGCTTTGTTGTGGATGGGGTCTGTGATACTTCGTCCCGGCTGCCCGGGGTCAAAGGTGAGGGGAGATACTGGTGTATGTGGGGCTGGAGTGAGGTGTAATGGGTTGATTGGAAGGGCTGCGGTCCTGCTTGTGGCCAATGGGATAATCAGGATGGCAAAGCAGCTGCCGGAAGTGGCAAGGACTGCGGGGTGGGGCAGGGCTGCACTCTGCCTGGCTGGGGCTTCCTGTGATTGGTGGGGTGGCAACTGATAAGAAGACCTGGATATCCTGCCGGTTGATGTGGTGGAGGAGCTCTGGAAAGGGGACTGTGACCTGCGCTTTGTTGTGGATGAGGTCCATGATACTTCGTCCCGGCTGCCGGGGTCAAATGTGGGTGAGATACTGGCGTATGTGGGGCCGGTCCTGCTGGTGGCCAATGGGATGATCAGGACGGCAAAGCAGCTGCCGGAAGTGTCAAGGACTGCGGGGTGGGGTAAGGCTGCACTCTGCCTGGCTGGGGCTTCATGCGATTGGTGGGGTGGCAATATCGAAAAATATGAGCATTGGGCCTAACAGAAAACTATTTTTTTGAAGGAATGTATTTATTGGTGTTTATGACTGCTATAACCACAGAAAAGATTGTTGAAATTCATGATTATATAATTGAAAAATTGGGGGGGAGTAGGTGGTATTCTAAATTCAGGAACTATTGATTTCTTGGTATTTGAACTTGACAAGGGAGCCGATAATTTTGAAAAAGCGGCTATTGTTTTGAATGGAATAATAACAAGACATCCTTTTATGGATGGACATAAAAGAACTGCATTTCAAGTTGCCGATATTATTCTAAGAGACGAAGGTTATCATATACATACAGACAAAATTCAAATAGAAAAATTCTTGCTCAAAATTGCAAAATATGAGTGTGAGATTGACGATATCAATAAATGGTTAAAAAAAAGATGTATACGACTCAAAAAGAGTCGGCAGTTACAATTGAGCCAAACGTACCATTAATTCATGATTATGATGCATACTTTCTTTAAGATGCATTATTTCAGATTCGGTAAGTGCAGTAAAAATATACTCTTCTTTCTTTTTCATCGATTTTTCATTTGAAATTCCCACAGACTTATCTCCAATATTATTTTAAACAATATTTGTATATATTTATACATTTTACACATTGTGTTTAACATGTATATTATGTATATCATGTATATATGTATCTATGAAAACTTTCTATATGTTCGCTCTATGCACCCTCATTTGATGCCTCGGAATTCTATTTGAAGTAATCACTACGAAGTCTTATTCCTTTTATTTCAAGCTGCTGCATCCACATGCTCTCCGCTTCCGGGTCCGGATGTTCAGGATGCATGGCCCCCATTAGAATAATATCAGGATAATCCTTACAGATGCCCGATATCCAGCTATTGATACTTTCCACCTGTCAGGACGGGTGGCAACTGATGGGAGGACCTGTATGTCCTGCCGGTTGATGTTGTGGAGGAGTACTGGAAAGGGGACGGTGACCTGCGCTCTGTTGTGGATGAAGTCTATGATACTTCGCTCCGGCTGACGGGGTCAAAGGTGGGGTGAAATAATAGTGTATGGGGGGCTGGAATGAGTTGAAATGGGTTGATCAGAAGGGCTGCGGTCCTGCCGGCGGCCAATGGGATATTCAGAATGGCAAAGTAGCTGCCGGAAGTGTCATGGACTGCGGTGTGGGGTAGGGCTGCACTCTGCCGGGCTGGGGCTTCCTGAGATTGGTGGGGTGGCAATATCAAAAAATTAATAAGATAAAACGCATATTGTTCAATTTGATTGAAATTTCTTATAGCAGGTATTTCAGTTCATAATATGTCTAAATCTAATATGAAATATACCTGAAAACACTATACACAGGCCTCGTTACATTGGTAAGGGTATAGCGTGACTGCGTAGATGGCGAGTATTGATAGCAGAGGTCGGGTTGGATGTGTGGCCGAAGGATTTTGTGGGGTGAGAAGTAAAACTTATTGCAAGAGAAGATGTAAGAGGAGTATGTAATGATTGTAGTTCGCCAGAAGGATGCATATATAGTCTTGGTTCGTATATAACACTAAATAGACGGGATATTCGAAGCAAGTTCGGATATACAACATTAGCCTACATCCATTTAGTAGGAGGTAAACATGAGTATAGCAAAAGAAGAGGTTCGGAAGATGCTTGATCAAATTCGAGATGATGCATCGTTTGAGGACATTCAGTACCATATCTATGTGCAAGAGAAGATTGAGCATGGGATGAAAGATATTGAGGAAGGCCGTGTGCTCAGTCAGGAAGAGGTAGAGCGAAGGATGTCCAAATGGCTCGGAAGATAAAGTGGACTGAGATGGCTTGGAACGATCTCGAGGAGGAGGCAGACTTTATTGCTAAGGATTCCCCGCATTATGCTGTGGCATTTGTCCGTGAGGCACGAGACGCAGCAAGTTCATTGGCCTACTTAGCAGAGCGAGGTCGCATAGTGCCTGAGTTCAACAACCCGAGTATCCGTGAACTTTTTGTGAGAAGTTATCGTATGATTTATCAAGTAACAGAAGAAGCTGTATATATTATCGGATTTATTCATGGGGCACGGGATATGTGGGAACTCTGGAAACGAGAAGAACGACCATATTCCGAGGACGTCGGATAACAGCGGATAAAAGGCTTTGCCACGCTGCGCCTTGACCAAACCACCAGTAGTAATTTTACAAATCCGGTGAATAATAACCAAACACCACATCACCTTCAGCGAATACACACCATCCACCCCACCTCTATTCAAACGCACCTCACAAACCTACCTCCAATCCGTTTGATGCCTCGAATTTGAGCGAAGCGAAATCCTGGGTCGTTGACCATGATGTCTGATTCCTACTATTCCAGGCTGCCGCATCCACATGCTCTCCGCTTCCGGGTCCGGATGTTCAGGATGCATGGCCTCCAGTAGAATAATACCAGGATAATCCTTACAGATGCCCGATATCCGGCTATTGATGCCTTCTATCTGATCAGGACGGGTGGAAACTGAGAGGAAGACTTGGATATCCTGCCGGTTGATGTGGTGGATGGGGCCTGGAAAGGGGGCGGTGACCTGCGCTCTGTTGTGGATGAGGTCTATGATACTTCGTCCGGGCTGCCGGGGTCAAAGGTGAGGGAGATACTGGTGTATGTGGGCTGGAGTGAGGTGTAATGGGTTGATTGGAGGGGCGCGGTCCTGCTGGCGGCCAATGGGATGACCAGGACGGCCAAGCAGCTGCCGGAAGTGGCAAGGACTGCGGGGTGGGGTAAGGCTGCACTCTGCCTGGCTGGGGCTTCCTGCGATTGGTTGGGTGGCAACTGAGTGGAGGACCTGGATATCCTGCCTGTTGATGTGGTGGAGGAGTACTGGAAAGGGGACTGTGACCAGCGCTTTGTTGTGGATGAGGTATATGATACTTAGGCCCGGCTGCCGGGATCAAATGTGGGGGAGATACTGGTGTATGTGGGGCTGGAATGAGTTGGAATGGGTTGATCGGAGGGGCTGCGGTCCTGCTGGTGGCCAATGGGATAACCAGGACGACAAAGCAGCTGCCGGAAGTGTCAATGACTGCGGTGTGGGGCAGGGCTGCCCTCTGCCTGGCTGGGGCTTCCGCGATTGGTGGGGTGGCAATATCGAAAAATTAATAAGACAAATCGCATAATGTTAAATGTGATTGAAATCACCTATAGAAGGTATTATCGCAAATATTGATGTCAGAGGTCGAGTTGGCCTGATTGATCGAGAGGGTTTATGGTGTAGATAAAAACAAAGGATATTGTTAAGTAATCTGAAAACGATTTTTGAATTATGCATGCTAAGAGTTCAGATATAATATTTGTAACTATTCAGCCATACAAATTATGGCTACTGATAATGAAAGTACATATTGTAGCTTTTTATGAAACATTCATAGCTAATGTCTTCCGATATCGATTTCATGAATACAGAGATATTATAGAAGTGAAGAGTAACGGCTTATGTTAGTGTTTTATAGGCTGAATAGTTACTAATATTTTAATATTGAATTGGGATACACTGGAATTAAATCCCATTTTATTGCTAATGCCGAAGAATCAAAAGTCACAACATCTGGCTTTATGGACCCACCACAAAAGAGGTATTTAATGAAAGAATCAATATATCTTGATACAAGTGTTGTAAGTTATCATACTTCCAAGCCCAGTCGGGATATTATAGTTCTAGCTCATCAGGAAATCACACGACAATGGTGGCATAAAGCTGTGAAGCGATATGATGTTTTTATTTCAGAGGTTGTAATTGAAGAAGCCAGTTTTGGTGACCCGGAGGCTGCCAAAAAGAGACTGGAAGAGCTAATAGATTTTCCTCACCTGGAATTAGACAATAAGGTTGAAGAAATGGCTAAAATATATATGGAACGATTGGATATTCCTGAAAAATCGTTTCGTGATGCTGCTCATCTTGCTCTTGCTTCTACACATAACATTGATTATCTTGTAACCTGGAATTGTACCCATCTTGCGAATGGTGAAGTAATTAAAAAATTGGTAATGATAAACAATTCTCTTGGCATTCACACACCGATTATTTGTACGCCAGAAGAATTAATGGAGGTGTAATCCATGTGGAAAGACCCAATTGTCCAAGATGTCCGCAAAGCAGGTGAAGAGCTTGCAAAACATGCAAATTATGACTTGCATATCTTCTTTGAAAACCTGCGAAATAATGAAAAAAAACGAAATTATAAAGTGATTTCTAGAATAAAGCAATAAAGGACATTTTAAGGATCTCATACATCACTAACCCAGTATTAACGTTGTATATTCGCAAAATGTTAATCAAATCCCACTCCACTTGTGCTTTTCGTTCACCCCATTGCCCAACCTCCCGGCCATGGATGCCTTGTACTTGTAGTCCAGTGGTGGAAGAGTTGGGGGTTACGAAGTTTTATTCCTTTTATTCCAGGCTGCCCCATCCACACGCTCTCCGCTTCCGGGTCCGGATGATCAGGATGCATGGCCCCCAGTGGAATAATACCAGGATAATCCTTACAGATGCCCGATATCCAGCTATTGATGCTTTCTACTTGGTCAGGACGGGTGGCAACTGAGAGGATGACCTGTATGTCCTGCCGGTTGATGTTGTGGAGGGGTTCTGGAAAGGGGACTGTGACCTGCGTTCTGTTGTGAATGGGGTCTATGGTACTTCGTCCCGGCTGCCGGGGTCAAAGGTGGGGGAGATACTGGTGTATCTGGGGCTGGAGTGAGTTGTAATTGGTAGATATAGGGACTGCGGTCCTGCTCGGTGATCAATGGGATGATCAGGACGGCAAAGCAGCTGCCGGAAGTGTTAAGGGCTGAGGTGGTGGGGCAGGGCTGCACTCTGCCTGGCTGGGGCTTCTTGCGATTGGTTGGGTGGCAATATCGAAAAATTAATAAGACAAATCGCATAATGTTAAATGTGATTGAAATCTTCTCTCAAAGGTATTTCAGTTCATAATATTTATAAATCTAATATGAAATATACCTGAAAACACTATATACAGGCTTCGTTACATTTGTATGGGATATACCATGACTGCGAGATGGATCGACTATGCCCGTGTAGAATCTTAATATTATTTCGCTAATTTTCCATGTTATTATTACCTTCATTATTTGGTAGTGTCCTACAAATCGTGGCTTTTACCTAATAATCGTTATGTGATAGGACAATTCACAGAATTCTGGCATAATACTTGAAATCAATATCAGTAACGGACTTGAATGATAATAACATGGTTTAGATCATGCAATTTAGGACACGACCATTATTTATATCTTATTTCACCACTGAGAAGCATAGTAATAAGAAGAAATGACCCTTAGGTACGAAAAAGAACAAACAAAAATTCTTCTCAGATACTCGCATTCATTGCCGATTCTTTTATGATTTGTAAAATACTCGTTTATTATTATTTTGAATTGTTTCTTTTTACTATTTTTTCTGCTAATGATCTAGTTAAACCAAGAAATTGTTTTACAAAAGCTCCAGCTAGGAAAGATACGCCTGCTTTTATTTCAATAAGCTTTTCAGTTTTATTAGTAGCTTCAATTTCCTTAATCAAATCTTGCATAGTTGAATTCATTAAGCTGACGTTTGAGGCATGCTGTTCAGTTGTAATATTTGAATCAAAAAGTATCATATCAAATAATAGATATATTCCAATTGCCATTAAAGGAGCAGCTATTACACGTAATATCTTTCTTTCAAGATCAAACTCATTTAATTTATTGTAAAAAGTCTTATCATTGAATTCTGTTAATTCATCGTTTTTATATCTTTCTTTTACTTCTATCCATTCGCTTACAGTAGAAGCAAAAAAATACATTAATGAACCAATTAGACTAAAAACAACCACAAAAGGGGGTATAAGTGAAGGGGTATTACAAAATCCATTTATCAAGATCGTTCTTGGCATCCATATTGCTACATTGATAAAAACTAAAGTAATAATTATTGAGATTATAAAAATAATTCTTATTTTATTTTTTTCCAAGTAACTACAAATATTATATTTTGTTTCCCATTTTAAAAAATAATATAAAATAATAATAAAAAAAATAGATATTAAAATTAAACTTATGACATTTTCGATATTAATATAATACCATACACTCATACTTAATTCCCCGCATTAATATTTTCGTCTCTTATTATATATAGAATTATGTTTTTTGAGACCATTACGATTCGTGTTGGTGAAATATAATATAAGTTCATTTGACCCTCCAGACCTTACGCGTAACAATTTTGAACATTATTACTCTTCTCATTTTCATACGAATTTACTAAACTCCCAAATGACTGAGATATTTTTCTTTTCTTAAATTTGCGCCTGGATTGAAGTGCTAATATTTAGCAAGGTGAGAGTGATCATTGAATTGAACATCCCCCTCGATCTCTAGACTGAGTGTAGCGCCGTCCGGCGTCCATGACTACGAAGTTCTATTCCTTTTATTCTAGGCTGCCGCATCCACAGAATCTCCGCTTCCGGGTCCGGATATTCAGGATGCATGGCCCCCAGTGGAATAATACCACAATAATCCTTACAAATGCCCGATGTCCAGCTATTGATGCTTTCTATCTGGTCGGGACAAGTGGCAACTGAGAGGCGGGCCTGTATGTCCTGCCGGTTGATGTGGTGAAGGGGTTCTGGAAAGGGGCGGTAACCAGCGCTTTGTTGTGGATAAGGTCTATGATATTTCGGCCCGGCTGCCGGGGTCAAAGGTGGGGGAGATACTGGTGTATGTGGGGCTGCGGTCCTGCTGTTGGCCAATGGGATGATCAGGACGGTAAGCAGCTGCTGTAAGTGTCAAGGACTGCGGTGGGGGGCAGGGTTGCCATCTGCCTGGCTGGGGCTTCCTGTGATTGGTTGGGTGGCAATATCGAAGAATTGATTATTCCAGGCTGCCGCATCCACATGCTCTCCGCTTCCGGGTCCGGATGTTCAGGATGCATGGCCCCCAGTGGAATAATACCAGGATAATCCTTCCAGATGCCCGATATCCAGCTATTGATGCTTTCTACCTGGTCGGGACGGGTGGCAACTGAGAAGAGGACCTGTATGTCCTGCCGGTTGATGTGGTGGAGGGGGTCTGGAAAGGGGACTGTGACCTGCGCTTTGTTGTGGATGAGGTTTATGATACTTCGACCCGGTTGCCGGGGTCAAATGTGGGAGAGATACTGGTGTATGTGGGGCTGTGGTCCTGCTGGTGGCCAATGGAATCATCAGGACGGCAAAGCAGCTGCCGGAAGTGCCAGGACTGCGGTGTGGGACAGGGCTGCACTCTGCCTGGCTGGGGCTTCCTGCGATTGGTGGGGTGGCAATATCGAAAAATTAATAAGACAAATCACATATTGTTAAATGTGATTGAAATCTCATATGGAAGGTATTTCAGTTCATAATACGTATAAATTCAATATAAAACATACCTGAAAACACTATGTACCGGCCTCGTTATATTTGTACGAGGCATATCATGACTTTAGTATGTAGTTAAAGTAACCATGTCAACATAAAAATGGGTGAAATTAAAATGAAAGTTTGGATAAAAGCTCTATTGGTACTTGTTATAGTAATATTTACAATAAAAGTATCAGCGTATGCAGTATCTGGAACATGGCAACCAGTATTCGCCATGGATTCAGGGAGTATGAATCCAAATATGTATACAGGCGATGTGATTTTTGTACAATCGCCTCATCGCACAAATATTACAACCTATGAAGATGGTGAGAGGCTTAATTACCTATCGTTTAATGAATATGGTGATGTAATCATATATCATCCATATGGTAATTTCCATAGAACACCCATACTGCATAGGGCCATGTACTGGGTGGAAGAAGGCGAGCCTATGTGGGCCAATGGGTCTCCTGCAGCTTATGCAGGATATATTACCAAAGGAGATAATAATAGAATAATTGATCAAGCGACCCATATCAGCAACCTTAAACCTGTGAAACCAGAATGGATTATAGGCGTGGCGAGGGTAAGGATCCCTTCCATGGGATATTTATTATCGGGTATATATGGAACACTTCTTACATATGCTTTGATATATGCAACTATTGTAGGATATTTACTTAGAAGGAATAGGAAATTTTTAAATCCAAAATAACCATCTAAGGATGCCCCCGAATTTAAGTTGTACCATTTAGCTATACAGACTTATTCCTTTTATCCCAGGCTGCCGCATCCACATGCTCTCCACTTTCGGGTCCGGATGTTCAGGATGCATGGCCCCCAGTGGAATAATACCAGGATAATCCTTACAGATGCCCGATATCCAGCTATTGATGCTTTCTACCTGGTCGGGACAGGTGGCAACTGAGATGAGGACTTGGATATCCTGCCGGTTGATGTGGTGGAGGAGTACTGGAAAAAGGACTGTGACCTGCGCTCTGCTGTGGATGAGGTCTATGATATTTCGGCCCGGCTGCCGTGGTCAAAGGTGGGAGAGATACTGGTGTATGTGGGGCTGCGGTCCTGCTGTTGGCCAATGGGATGACCAGGACGGCCAAGCATCTGCCGGAAGTGGCAAGGACTGCGGGGTGGGGCAGGGCTGCACTCTGCCTGGCTGGGGCTTCCTGCGATTGGTGGGGTGGCAATATCGAAAAATTAATTATTCCAGGCTGCCGCATCCACAAGTCTCCGCTTCCGGGTCCAGATGTTCAGGATGCATGGCCCCCAGTGGAATAATACTGGGATAATCCTTACAGATGCCCGATATCCAGCTATTGATGCTTTCTACTTGGTCAGGACGGGTGGCAACTGAGAGGCGGGCCTGTATGTCCTGCCGATTGATGTGGTGGAGGAGTACTGGAAAGGGGACGGTGACCTGTGCTTTGTTGTGGATGGGGTCTGTGATACTTCGTCCCGGCTGCCCGGGGTCAAAGGTGAGGGGAGATACTGGTGTATGTGGGGCTGGAGTGAGGTGTAATGGGTTGATTGGAAGGGCTGCGGTCCTGCTTGTGGCCAATGGGATAATCAGGATGGCAAAGCAGCTGCCGGAAGTGGCAAGGACTGCGGGGTGGGGCAGGGCTGCACTCTGCCTGGCTGGGGCTTCCTGTGATTGGTGGGGTGGCAACTGATAAGAAGACCTGGATATCCTGCCGGTTGATGTGGTGGAGGAGCTCTGGAAAGGGGACTGTGACCTGCGCTTTGTTGTGGATGAGGTCCATGATACTTCGTCCCGGCTGCCGGGGTCAAATGTGGGTGAGATACTGGCGTATGTGGGGCCGGTCCTGCTGGTGGCCAATGGGATGATCAGGACGGCAAAGCAGCTGCCGGAAGTGTCAAGGACTGCGGGGTGGGGTAAGGCTGCACTCTGCCTGGCTGGGGCTTCATGCGATTGGTGGGGTGGCAATATCGAAAAATATGAGCATTGGGCCTAACAGAAAACTATTTTTTTGAAGGAATGTATTTATTGGTGTTTATGACTGCTATAACCACAGAAAAGATTGTTGAAATTCATGATTATATAATTGAAAAATTGGGGGGGAGTAGGTGGTATTCTAAATTCAGGAACTATTGATTTCTTGGTATTTGAACTTGACAAGGGAGCCGATAATTTTGAAAAAGCGGCTATTGTTTTGAATGGAATAATAACAAGACATCCTTTTATGGATGGACATAAAAGAACTGCATTTCAAGTTGCCGATATTATTCTAAGAGACGAAGGTTATCATATACATACAGACAAAATTCAAATAGAAAAATTCTTGCTCAAAATTGCAAAATATGAGTGTGAGATTGACGATATCAATAAATGGTTAAAAAAAAGATGTATACGACTCAAAAAGAGTCGGCAGTTACAATTGAGCCAAACGTACCATTAATTCATGATTATGATGCATACTTTCTTTAAGATGCATTATTTCAGATTCGGTAAGTGCAGTAAAAATATACTCTTCTTTCTTTTTCATCGATTTTTCATTTGAAATTCCCACAGACTTATCTCCAATATTATTTTAAACAATATTTGTATATATTTATACATTTTACACATTGTGTTTAACATGTATATTATGTATATCATGTATATATGTATCTATGAAAACTTTCTATATGTTCGCTCTATGCACCCTCATTTGATGCCTCGGAATTCTATTTGAAGTAATCACTACGAAGTCTTATTCCTTTTATTTCAAGCTGCTGCATCCACATGCTCTCCGCTTCCGGGTCCGGATGTTCAGGATGCATGGCCCCCATTAGAATAATATCAGGATAATCCTTACAGATGCCCGATATCCAGCTATTGATACTTTCCACCTGTCAGGACGGGTGGCAACTGATGGGAGGACCTGTATGTCCTGCCGGTTGATGTTGTGGAGGAGTACTGGAAAGGGGACGGTGACCTGCGCTCTGTTGTGGATGAAGTCTATGATACTTCGCTCCGGCTGACGGGGTCAAAGGTGGGGTGAAATAATAGTGTATGGGGGGCTGGAATGAGTTGAAATGGGTTGATCAGAAGGGCTGCGGTCCTGCCGGCGGCCAATGGGATATTCAGAATGGCAAAGTAGCTGCCGGAAGTGTCATGGACTGCGGTGTGGGGTAGGGCTGCACTCTGCCGGGCTGGGGCTTCCTGAGATTGGTGGGGTGGCAATATCAAAAAATTAATAAGATAAAACGCATATTGTTCAATTTGATTGAAATTTCTTATAGCAGGTATTTCAGTTCATAATATGTCTAAATCTAATATGAAATATACCTGAAAACACTATACACAGGCCTCGTTACATTGGTAAGGGTATAGCGTGACTGCGTAGATGGCGAGTATTGATAGCAGAGGTCGGGTTGGATGTGTGGCCGAAGGATTTTGTGGGGTGAGAAGTAAAACTTATTGCAAGAGAAGATGTAAGAGGAGTATGTAATGATTGTAGTTCGCCAGAAGGATGCATATATAGTCTTGGTTCGTATATAACACTAAATAGACGGGATATTCGAAGCAAGTTCGGATATACAACATTAGCCTACATCCATTTAGTAGGAGGTAAACATGAGTATAGCAAAAGAAGAGGTTCGGAAGATGCTTGATCAAATTCGAGATGATGCATCGTTTGAGGACATTCAGTACCATATCTATGTGCAAGAGAAGATTGAGCATGGGATGAAAGATATTGAGGAAGGCCGTGTGCTCAGTCAGGAAGAGGTAGAGCGAAGGATGTCCAAATGGCTCGGAAGATAAAGTGGACTGAGATGGCTTGGAACGATCTCGAGGAGGAGGCAGACTTTATTGCTAAGGATTCCCCGCATTATGCTGTGGCATTTGTCCGTGAGGCACGAGACGCAGCAAGTTCATTGGCCTACTTAGCAGAGCGAGGTCGCATAGTGCCTGAGTTCAACAACCCGAGTATCCGTGAACTTTTTGTGAGAAGTTATCGTATGATTTATCAAGTAACAGAAGAAGCTGTATATATTATCGGATTTATTCATGGGGCACGGGATATGTGGGAACTCTGGAAACGAGAAGAACGACCATATTCCGAGGACGTCGGATAACAGCGGATAAAAGGCTTTGCCACGCTGCGCCTTGACCAAACCACCAGTAGTAATTTTACAAATCCGGTGAATAATAACCAAACACCACATCACCTTCAGCGAATACACACCATCCACCCCACCTCTATTCAAACGCACCTCACAAACCTACCTCCAATCCGTTTGATGCCTCGAATTTGAGCGAAGCGAAATCCTGGGTCGTTGACCATGATGTCTGATTCCTACTATTCCAGGCTGCCGCATCCACATGCTCTCCGCTTCCGGGTCCGGATGTTCAGGATGCATGGCCTCCAGTAGAATAATACCAGGATAATCCTTACAGATGCCCGATATCCGGCTATTGATGCCTTCTATCTGATCAGGACGGGTGGAAACTGAGAGGAAGACTTGGATATCCTGCCGGTTGATGTGGTGGATGGGGCCTGGAAAGGGGGCGGTGACCTGCGCTCTGTTGTGGATGAGGTCTATGATACTTCGTCCGGGCTGCCGGGGTCAAAGGTGAGGGAGATACTGGTGTATGTGGGCTGGAGTGAGGTGTAATGGGTTGATTGGAGGGGCGCGGTCCTGCTGGCGGCCAATGGGATGACCAGGACGGCCAAGCAGCTGCCGGAAGTGGCAAGGACTGCGGGGTGGGGTAAGGCTGCACTCTGCCTGGCTGGGGCTTCCTGCGATTGGTTGGGTGGCAACTGAGTGGAGGACCTGGATATCCTGCCTGTTGATGTGGTGGAGGAGTACTGGAAAGGGGACTGTGACCAGCGCTTTGTTGTGGATGAGGTATATGATACTTAGGCCCGGCTGCCGGGATCAAATGTGGGGGAGATACTGGTGTATGTGGGGCTGGAATGAGTTGGAATGGGTTGATCGGAGGGGCTGCGGTCCTGCTGGTGGCCAATGGGATAACCAGGACGACAAAGCAGCTGCCGGAAGTGTCAATGACTGCGGTGTGGGGCAGGGCTGCCCTCTGCCTGGCTGGGGCTTCCGCGATTGGTGGGGTGGCAATATCGAAAAATTAATAAGACAAATCGCATAATGTTAAATGTGATTGAAATCACCTATAGAAGGTATTATCGCAAATATTGATGTCAGAGGTCGAGTTGGCCTGATTGATCGAGAGGGTTTATGGTGTAGATAAAAACAAAGGATATTGTTAAGTAATCTGAAAACGATTTTTGAATTATGCATGCTAAGAGTTCAGATATAATATTTGTAACTATTCAGCCATACAAATTATGGCTACTGATAATGAAAGTACATATTGTAGCTTTTTATGAAACATTCATAGCTAATGTCTTCCGATATCGATTTCATGAATACAGAGATATTATAGAAGTGAAGAGTAACGGCTTATGTTAGTGTTTTATAGGCTGAATAGTTACTAATATTTTAATATTGAATTGGGATACACTGGAATTAAATCCCATTTTATTGCTAATGCCGAAGAATCAAAAGTCACAACATCTGGCTTTATGGACCCACCACAAAAGAGGTATTTAATGAAAGAATCAATATATCTTGATACAAGTGTTGTAAGTTATCATACTTCCAAGCCCAGTCGGGATATTATAGTTCTAGCTCATCAGGAAATCACACGACAATGGTGGCATAAAGCTGTGAAGCGATATGATGTTTTTATTTCAGAGGTTGTAATTGAAGAAGCCAGTTTTGGTGACCCGGAGGCTGCCAAAAAGAGACTGGAAGAGCTAATAGATTTTCCTCACCTGGAATTAGACAATAAGGTTGAAGAAATGGCTAAAATATATATGGAACGATTGGATATTCCTGAAAAATCGTTTCGTGATGCTGCTCATCTTGCTCTTGCTTCTACACATAACATTGATTATCTTGTAACCTGGAATTGTACCCATCTTGCGAATGGTGAAGTAATTAAAAAATTGGTAATGATAAACAATTCTCTTGGCATTCACACACCGATTATTTGTACGCCAGAAGAATTAATGGAGGTGTAATCCATGTGGAAAGACCCAATTGTCCAAGATGTCCGCAAAGCAGGTGAAGAGCTTGCAAAACATGCAAATTATGACTTGCATATCTTCTTTGAAAACCTGCGAAATAATGAAAAAAAACGAAATTATAAAGTGATTTCTAGAATAAAGCAATAAAGGACATTTTAAGGATCTCATACATCACTAACCCAGTATTAACGTTGTATATTCGCAAAATGTTAATCAAATCCCACTCCACTTGTGCTTTTCGTTCACCCCATTGCCCAACCTCCCGGCCATGGATGCCTTGTACTTGTAGTCCAGTGGTGGAAGAGTTGGGGGTTACGAAGTTTTATTCCTTTTATTCCAGGCTGCCCCATCCACACGCTCTCCGCTTCCGGGTCCGGATGATCAGGATGCATGGCCCCCAGTGGAATAATACCAGGATAATCCTTACAGATGCCCGATATCCAGCTATTGATGCTTTCTACTTGGTCAGGACGGGTGGCAACTGAGAGGATGACCTGTATGTCCTGCCGGTTGATGTTGTGGAGGGGTTCTGGAAAGGGGACTGTGACCTGCGTTCTGTTGTGAATGGGGTCTATGGTACTTCGTCCCGGCTGCCGGGGTCAAAGGTGGGGGAGATACTGGTGTATCTGGGGCTGGAGTGAGTTGTAATTGGTAGATATAGGGACTGCGGTCCTGCTCGGTGATCAATGGGATGATCAGGACGGCAAAGCAGCTGCCGGAAGTGTTAAGGGCTGAGGTGGTGGGGCAGGGCTGCACTCTGCCTGGCTGGGGCTTCTTGCGATTGGTTGGGTGGCAATATCGAAAAATTAATAAGACAAATCGCATAATGTTAAATGTGATTGAAATCTTCTCTCAAAGGTATTTCAGTTCATAATATTTATAAATCTAATATGAAATATACCTGAAAACACTATATACAGGCTTCGTTACATTTGTATGGGATATACCATGACTGCGAGATGGATCGACTATGCCCGTGTAGAATCTTAATATTATTTCGCTAATTTTCCATGTTATTATTACCTTCATTATTTGGTAGTGTCCTACAAATCGTGGCTTTTACCTAATAATCGTTATGTGATAGGACAATTCACAGAATTCTGGCATAATACTTGAAATCAATATCAGTAACGGACTTGAATGATAATAACATGGTTTAGATCATGCAATTTAGGACACGACCATTATTTATATCTTATTTCACCACTGAGAAGCATAGTAATAAGAAGAAATGACCCTTAGGTACGAAAAAGAACAAACAAAAATTCTTCTCAGATACTCGCATTCATTGCCGATTCTTTTATGATTTGTAAAATACTCGTTTATTATTATTTTGAATTGTTTCTTTTTACTATTTTTTCTGCTAATGATCTAGTTAAACCAAGAAATTGTTTTACAAAAGCTCCAGCTAGGAAAGATACGCCTGCTTTTATTTCAATAAGCTTTTCAGTTTTATTAGTAGCTTCAATTTCCTTAATCAAATCTTGCATAGTTGAATTCATTAAGCTGACGTTTGAGGCATGCTGTTCAGTTGTAATATTTGAATCAAAAAGTATCATATCAAATAATAGATATATTCCAATTGCCATTAAAGGAGCAGCTATTACACGTAATATCTTTCTTTCAAGATCAAACTCATTTAATTTATTGTAAAAAGTCTTATCATTGAATTCTGTTAATTCATCGTTTTTATATCTTTCTTTTACTTCTATCCATTCGCTTACAGTAGAAGCAAAAAAATACATTAATGAACCAATTAGACTAAAAACAACCACAAAAGGGGGTATAAGTGAAGGGGTATTACAAAATCCATTTATCAAGATCGTTCTTGGCATCCATATTGCTACATTGATAAAAACTAAAGTAATAATTATTGAGATTATAAAAATAATTCTTATTTTATTTTTTTCCAAGTAACTACAAATATTATATTTTGTTTCCCATTTTAAAAAATAATATAAAATAATAATAAAAAAAATAGATATTAAAATTAAACTTATGACATTTTCGATATTAATATAATACCATACACTCATACTTAATTCCCCGCATTAATATTTTCGTCTCTTATTATATATAGAATTATGTTTTTTGAGACCATTACGATTCGTGTTGGTGAAATATAATATAAGTTCATTTGACCCTCCAGACCTTACGCGTAACAATTTTGAACATTATTACTCTTCTCATTTTCATACGAATTTACTAAACTCCCAAATGACTGAGATATTTTTCTTTTCTTAAATTTGCGCCTGGATTGAAGTGCTAATATTTAGCAAGGTGAGAGTGATCATTGAATTGAACATCCCCCTCGATCTCTAGACTGAGTGTAGCGCCGTCCGGCGTCCATGACTACGAAGTTCTATTCCTTTTATTCTAGGCTGCCGCATCCACAGAATCTCCGCTTCCGGGTCCGGATATTCAGGATGCATGGCCCCCAGTGGAATAATACCACAATAATCCTTACAAATGCCCGATGTCCAGCTATTGATGCTTTCTATCTGGTCGGGACAAGTGGCAACTGAGAGGCGGGCCTGTATGTCCTGCCGGTTGATGTGGTGAAGGGGTTCTGGAAAGGGGCGGTAACCAGCGCTTTGTTGTGGATAAGGTCTATGATATTTCGGCCCGGCTGCCGGGGTCAAAGGTGGGGGAGATACTGGTGTATGTGGGGCTGCGGTCCTGCTGTTGGCCAATGGGATGATCAGGACGGTAAGCAGCTGCTGTAAGTGTCAAGGACTGCGGTGGGGGGCAGGGTTGCCATCTGCCTGGCTGGGGCTTCCTGTGATTGGTTGGGTGGCAATATCGAAGAATTGATTATTCCAGGCTGCCGCATCCACATGCTCTCCGCTTCCGGGTCCGGATGTTCAGGATGCATGGCCCCCAGTGGAATAATACCAGGATAATCCTTCCAGATGCCCGATATCCAGCTATTGATGCTTTCTACCTGGTCGGGACGGGTGGCAACTGAGAAGAGGACCTGTATGTCCTGCCGGTTGATGTGGTGGAGGGGGTCTGGAAAGGGGACTGTGACCTGCGCTTTGTTGTGGATGAGGTTTATGATACTTCGACCCGGTTGCCGGGGTCAAATGTGGGAGAGATACTGGTGTATGTGGGGCTGTGGTCCTGCTGGTGGCCAATGGAATCATCAGGACGGCAAAGCAGCTGCCGGAAGTGCCAGGACTGCGGTGTGGGACAGGGCTGCACTCTGCCTGGCTGGGGCTTCCTGCGATTGGTGGGGTGGCAATATCGAAAAATTAATAAGACAAATCACATATTGTTAAATGTGATTGAAATCTCATATGGAAGGTATTTCAGTTCATAATACGTATAAATTCAATATAAAACATACCTGAAAACACTATGTACCGGCCTCGTTATATTTGTACGAGGCATATCATGACTTTAGTATGTAGTTAAAGTAACCATGTCAACATAAAAATGGGTGAAATTAAAATGAAAGTTTGGATAAAAGCTCTATTGGTACTTGTTATAGTAATATTTACAATAAAAGTATCAGCGTATGCAGTATCTGGAACATGGCAACCAGTATTCGCCATGGATTCAGGGAGTATGAATCCAAATATGTATACAGGCGATGTGATTTTTGTACAATCGCCTCATCGCACAAATATTACAACCTATGAAGATGGTGAGAGGCTTAATTACCTATCGTTTAATGAATATGGTGATGTAATCATATATCATCCATATGGTAATTTCCATAGAACACCCATACTGCATAGGGCCATGTACTGGGTGGAAGAAGGCGAGCCTATGTGGGCCAATGGGTCTCCTGCAGCTTATGCAGGATATATTACCAAAGGAGATAATAATAGAATAATTGATCAAGCGACCCATATCAGCAACCTTAAACCTGTGAAACCAGAATGGATTATAGGCGTGGCGAGGGTAAGGATCCCTTCCATGGGATATTTATTATCGGGTATATATGGAACACTTCTTACATATGCTTTGATATATGCAACTATTGTAGGATATTTACTTAGAAGGAATAGGAAATTTTTAAATCCAAAATAACCATCTAAGGATGCCCCCGAATTTAAGTTGTACCATTTAGCTATACAGACTTATTCCTTTTATCCCAGGCTGCCGCATCCACATGCTCTCCACTTTCGGGTCCGGATGTTCAGGATGCATGGCCCCCAATGGGATAATCAGGACGGCAAAGCAGCTGCCGGAAGGGGAAAGGACTGCGGTGTGGGGCAGGGGTGCACTCTGCTTGGCTGGGGCTTACTGCGATTGGTGGGGTGGCAACTGAGAGGAGGACCTGTATGTCCTGCCGGTTGATGTGGTGGAGAGGGGTTATGGAAAGGAGACTGTGACCTGCGCTTTGTTGTGGATGAGGTCTATGATACTTAGGCCCGGCTGCCGGGGTCAAAGGTGGGGGAGATACTGGTGTATGTGGGGCTGGAGTGAGTTGAAATGGGTTGATTGGAGGGGGCGGTCCTGCTGGTGGCCAATGGGATGATCAGGACGGCAAAGCAGCTGCCAGAAGTGTCAAGGACTGCGGTGTGGGGCAGGGCTGCCCTCTGCCTGGCTGGGGCTTCCTGCGACTGGTGGGGTGGCAATATCGAAAAATTAATACGACAAATCGCATATTGTTAAATGATTGAAATCTCCTATTGAAGGATTTTCAGTTCATTTATATATATATATAAATGAACTGAAAAAAAAATAAAAACACTATATACAGGCTTCGTTACATTTGTGTGGAGTATACCTTGACTGCAAAACGGCTTTTCCATGCATCCCAAGAATATCTTTTGTAAATGCAACTATAGTAGATGCCAATATAGGAATATTTTGAAGAATCAAAAAAGGAAAATAAGTTATGCAGTCAAAGGAACTGTAATATGTAATGCATCATAATCAACAACGGGGACTTTCTTAACATGATTTCTTCCTTTCTTTATCTCAAGAAGACCAATCCCCTCAAGGAAGGTAAGGTCGTTATGAACATTTGGTTCTTTGCGATCCAATATCCTTGCAAGTTCGCTGATTGATTCTGGTTTATTTTCCCTTATTATATGAAGTAAGCGAATTCTTTCACGGGTTAATATTTTTCCAATATCCTCTGTCGTGCGAGAAACTATTTTGTGAGGTTCAGATTCATTTAACTTGCCTTCCTTAACTTTTTCAAATAACTTATTCAAATGATCCCCATATTCTTCATCATTCATGACTATAATTTCAACGTCCTTTAATTTCATTAATAATCCTCCGATTATCTTTAATTAATTTCATTAACTCATCAATCAACTCTTTTGGATTGTTAAATTCGATTTCCTAATTTATCTTGTGCCAAACAGAGTCATTAAAGAAACTAGAATACTTGCTGAAGATGAGATCATTGACATCTCATTGACGCAAGTTCCAACATCATCAGAAATCCC